>Ga0307512_10007232_pt1 | contig 11048 bp, 7 predicted proteins | sample 14_EM_MG_FD_200267 | JGI IMG/M metagenome (GOLD analysis project Ga0307512, IMG submission 200267) | Populus trichocarpa ectomycorrhiza microbial communities from riparian zone in the Pacific Northwest, United States - 14_EM | ecosystem: Host-associated > Plants > Roots > Unclassified | place... | reverse complement strand
TTTTTTGAAAAAAGTATGAAAAAGTACAAAAAAGTAATGAAAAGTAAATTAGGGGTTTTCCTGATGTATGTTGTTCAATCACAAATATATTTCACTGTCCTGGGCGGACACAACAAGCTAAGCATGACAACACCGGGAGGGTAACTAGATGTGATAAAGACTGCGAAGACAAGACAGGAACGACGCGGTAGTACTACAAGACAAGAAAATACGGAATGGCATGGACATGACAGGAACGATGTGGTATCACATGTCACGGACTGCCTCCCACTTACCTAATCTTTCTTTCCTTTCCTGTATCTGACTCCGGACCGCTCTCTCCGTCGATTACATAACTTACCTATGGACAGTTCTCGCGTTTTCTAGAGACTTCCATACAATCCCATAAGCTTCCATTCCCTTCTATGACCTTCCGTCACTTTCTACAACATTCCAGTAGCTTCTATGACTGCATGTATATATACCGTACCTCTTAGCATAGAACGAGTTCTCTAAGCTCGTTCTATTCGTGCAATACAGGCTATTGTATCGACTTCTTTGAACGCGTGCAGCTTCTCTCTGAAAGAACTCTTTCTGCGATAGTCGACTTTGTCGCTATTCGCCTCTCATCTCTAAACGTCTTTGAGATCACGTGTTGTATCTTGCTCGATTCCAAGTCGCGTCGACTTGTGTAATCTTCGCTTGCTCTCAGACAAGTCACGTGACGTATCATGTGATCTTCTTCAACTCTTCAACTAATCACGTGACGTCTCACGTGATCTATCCTGACACCTGACACCGACACCCGCCTTTCCTCTTCGAAGACACCGACACGATTACCATATTAGGACGACTTCCTAATCGAGATGTTGGGACGACTTCCTATTTGGGAAATACCCCTGTCTGAAAACTCCAGAACCAAGACGACTGAAAGACACAGTGACCTGACCGTGACATTAGAACGAGCTTTCCTTCCAAAAAGATGACTTCGACTCCCAGAGACGTGAAAGAAAAAAGTCAATCCAAAGATTGGCGTATCTGCTATCTACCCGAAACCGATGACATCTCTCCCGAAGCTTTGAGTAATCTCAAATGCCCATTTGACACAATCCCCGAACCCAAAGATAGCGTACCTGCAGAATTCACCAAGAACGTACGACATTTGCTTAGCAGCCAAGAAACTGGAGCACCCTATACAGGCTACTATGCCAGACTCAACAATGCACTAGTATCTGTCAGCAATGTCTACGGCGTATGGTTTGAAGTACGTGTCCAAGAAAACAAATTTGAATGCTTTCGATTAGCTCGAAATGAACTCAGACTTAAAAACCACCCACTTCCAGGCATAAACTTCATTTCACTTGAACAAAGTGGAGAACCTTCCCGACCACCATCTCGTGCTGAAGGACCATCTGAACCTAAACGAACTATGCCATTTGTAGAAGCTATAATAGCCGCAACAGAGGCAGTACAGAAGGAACAAAGAGAAAGACCCCCAACCCCTTTTGACGACCCCTCCAGCGATGAAGACGATGATGAAAACAATAGACCAAAGTACAAAGATGTCTTTGGATCCTTTGGAATGCGATCGTCCCAAACAGCTCGCGACAAACCTTGCCGACCTCGAGGCACTGGAGACGATCCCTTCTCCCTTGAAAATCTTCCCCAAGACGATAAGGAAGATAAAGCATGCCAACTTGAAGGTATTCACCCCGACAAATTCAATGGAGATCGCTCCCAAACCACAAGATTCTTGGCCACCTTTAATCGGTTCATGCTTATGAATTACAGAGCCGACATCGCAAAGGACCCAGTCATGCACAGCATCTACTTCCTTTCACTCCTAGAAGGGCCAAAATGCGAAGGATGGGTTGACGCAGCCGATAGATGGCTTCGTCACGTCGTAGAAGATCCCAGTATGATTCCACACCGATCCAATGCTTGGAGAGAACTCGAAAAACGCTTCAAAGAAGCTTTCTCCGACTATGCAGAACATGAGAGAGCCCAAGATGAATTAAAGAAACTCAAGATGAAGAATGACAATCTTGACAAGTACCTCACCGCCTTTGAAACCCAAGCACTTTGTGCCAATATAGACATGAATGACCACACAAATCTTCGAACCTTTGCCCTCGGTCTCCCGCGATCACTCACCGATGCTTGCATCAAAATGGAAAATCCCGAAACTTACGAGCAATGGAGGGCTACAGTTCAACGCCAACAAAAGATTTACTTGAAAACCAAGTCGCTTCATTCAGAATACGGAACCTTCAACAACCGCACTCAAGGACAAAGACAAACTTCTGGATAGGTCTGGCGTCACCCTGGAGGCAACAACCCCGGATCCAACAATCAGAACTGGCGCGGACCAGGAAATCACACACCACCTTGACCACATCTTCCTCCTCGAGATGACAATGCCATGGACACTTCTGCGGTTATCCGCAAAGCTACAAACGACAAAGAATGCAAGGAATACCGGAAGACGGGTCGATGCTTCGAATGTGGAAAGCAAGGCCACCTAGTTCGCGATTGTCCTAATAAGAAGACACGTGCTCGCACAACTTGCACTGTCCAAATTGAAGACAACGACAAACCGGTCACTCCTGAAGCCCCCTCCCCATCTACGTCTCTTGCTGCGTGAGTAGCACGATTGTCAGAAGAAGATCACTGCGCTTTCATGGATGAAATGCGTTCCCTTGGAGAAGATATGGATTTTCAGGCTGCCTGAGTATTACGGCTCTTGCTCGGGCAGTTCTCAATAATTCTGGTTCTATGTACATAGCTCGAAAACATGCAATACAAGTTCCCTTTCAGCTACGAACCAGGAGAAAACGAGTCGATCGAAAAGCACTTCTTGACAGTGGTGCAACAGAATGTTTCATCCACCCTCGTACAGTAAAACAACTCAAACTGATTACATGAACACTACCTAAAGCACAAAAAGTTCAAAATGTGGATGGAACTAACAACAAAGCTGGACAAATCCTAGAAGCGGTAGACCTGACGGTTAACAATAATGGAGAACAAGCACTCCACGCCTTTTATGTCGCCGATATTGGACAAGATGATTTTATTCTTGGCTACCCCTTTCTTGAAGCCTCAAATCCAGATATAGACTGGCGAAACGGTCGCATAAATGGCTTTACCACAATTTCGACAGCTAAAGCTAACAACTGGCGACCTATTCTTAAGGGGACTAGACAAATCAAGGCTACACCAATCTGGGTAAAATCAATACCTGGATGGGAAGAAGGCGATGAAGTCTGGTTACAAACTAGGATTGCCAAAACTACTGTTGCATCACAACTAGCCCAAGACGCTGCCGATAAAAAGAAACGTACTTGGCAAGAAATTGTCCCAGAACGATATCATCGTCATGGGAAAGTCTTTTCAGAAGAAGCTTCCGAACGCTTCCCAGATCGTCAACCTTGGGACCACGCAATTGAACCAACAGAAGATGCTCCCACATCGATCAATTGCAGGGTTTACCCACTATCTCCCAAAGAGAAAGAAGAACAACGCGAATTTCTCTCTCAAAATCTACATCTACAAAGAATTCACCACTCCAAATCACCCTATGCAAGCGGATTCTTCCTGATCTGAAAGAAAGATGGCAAGTTTCGCCCAGTTCAAGATTATCAAAACCTGAACAAATGGACAATCCCCAACAAATATCCCTTACCATTAATTTTGGAACTCATCTACGATCTGGCAGAGAAACGTCTCTTCTCAAAATTCGACATTCGATGGGGATACAACAACATTCGTATTAAAGAAGGCAACGAATACAAAGCTGCCTTTAAAACTAGCGAAGGACTTTTTGAACCAACGGTTATGTTCTTTGGACTAACCAACTCTCCAGCCACTTTTCAAACAATAATGGATGACATTTTCCAAGATGAAATTGCTCAAGGATGGCTCCGCATCTATATGGACGATATGATCATTGCCACAGAAGATGACAAGATACTTCATGAACTTCATGTCAATCACATCCTAGACAAACTTGAGAAATTTGACCTATTCCTCAAACCAGAAAAGTGTAAATTCCACCAACGAGAAGTCGAATATCTAGGAGTACTTATCAGCAATGGAACCATCAAAATGGACCCTGTCAAGGTCCAAGGCATTGCTGATTGGCCAACACCTTTAACCGTCAAAGATGTGCGAAGTTTCCTAGGATTTTGCAACTTTTACAGAGCATTCATCAAAAACTTCTCTGATATTGCTTGTCCTTTGAATGATCTTACATGCAAAAATGAACAATTCATTTGGACAGATGAACGTAACAATGCCTTCTTGGAGCTCAAACGAATGTGTAGCAATTATCCAGTACTTCGTACCCCAGATTGGACCAAACAATTCGTTATGGAAACCAACGCATCTGGCTATGCCTTAGGAGTGGTTATTGCTCAAGAGTTTGAAGATGGTATTCACCCCATTGCCTTCCACTCTAGAAGTCTCCTCCCCGCAGAGAAAAACTATGATGTACATGATAAAGAACTCGCTGGTATAATTTTCGGGTTCAAATGCAGTCGCCCGCTATTTCTTGGAGCCACACATGCAATTTGCATTCGTACTGATCATAAAAACTTACAGTACTTCTGCGACCCACGCAAGATCACAGGATGACAGGCAAGATGGATAGAATTCCTACAAGACTTCGACTACACTCTCGAACACATCCCTGGATCAACAAACACTGTTGCTGATTTGTTGTTGCAAAGAAAAGACCTTAACAAGGGGGTAAATACCGATGAACCACATGTTCTTCTCCCCGACCACCTCTTCACACCAACAAAAACTTTACACACCAACAAAATTTTCCTTGAAGACGATTTAGATCTAAGACGAGACATCCTTCAAACCCTTCACGATTCCCCTGCAGCCGGACACCCTGGCATATCCAATACTTGGAAACTTGTTCGTGAACAATATGAAGGACCCAGACTCAGAGAATTCATGGAACAATACGTCAAGGGATGCGCTCGTTGTCAAGAATCCAAGACCAACGTACATCGATCTAAAGCACCCCTACAACGTTTTGATACACCTGTTGAAGAAGGCCTATTCCAATACGTATCGATGGACCTGATTATGGACCTTCCCAAGTCACAAGGCTTCGATTCTATTCTCATGATTGTCGATCAAGGTTGCTCTAAAGCAGCTAAATTCATCCCATGCACAAAAACAATCGATGGAACAGGCATAGCACTCGAGTATCTGAAACACCTTGTACCTTGGTTTGGACTTCCCAAAAGGATCATCTCGGACCACGATCCCCGGTTCACCTCTGCATTTGCGAAAGAAATGTGTAAAGCACTTGGAATTCAACAAAATCTTTCAACAGCCTTTCATCCTTGTACCGATGGACAAACAGAACGTATGAATGCCTGGGTTGAACAATATTTATGACCCTGGACATCTGGAAAACCCTCTGCCTGGAGTCAATTACTGCCGGTCGCCGAATTTGCTCATAATTCTTGGAAACACGATGTCGCTTGCCGATCACCTCACAAACTTCTGATTGGAATCAAACCACAGGTGATTCTGAAACATCTAGAATCTTCTACCCCTGCTGCGGAGACACGTCTACGCCTCCTAAATGAAGCTAGACAATCGGCTCAAAAACTTCTCCAACATGTACAAAATCACAAGGACAACAAGAAACTGACAGAGATTAAAGAAGGTGACCAAGTCTGGCTTGAAGGTCGCAATCTCACTATTGCTGGCAATCGCAAACTCTCCCCAAAACAATATGGACCCTTCAAGGTTTCACAAAAGATCAGTCCTGTGGCCATGCGACTTGCACTCCCCCCATCGATGAAAATTCACAACGTGTTTCACATGGATCTCCTCCTTCCATATAAGAAGACAGAGCAATATGGCACGCCTTTTACATGACCACCTCCGATCATCGATAGTGAAGAAGAGTACGAAATCGAGAACATTCTAGATGCACAGCATTATGGCAGAAGACGAAAACTTCAATACCTTGTGCACTGGAAGGGCTATCCACACTCTGATAATTCCTGGATTGATCACAAAGACTTACATGCCCCCGATGCATTGGCAGATTTTATGCTAACCAACTCCGCTATGGCTGGACGACCTACAGTATAAAAAGACCACCAAAATCTCTCAAACGATTCTTATCCCCACTTCACTCTGGCTTCTTACACCTACTACTATCACCCAAGCCTCCGACAAATCTTTCGAATCTTTGAAAACAATCCGACTTCCCAATACTTTCAACTACAAACCAAACACTGTTGCCCCCTTGACCTACGACTTGCCCTTTTATCGCTCACCATGTCTTGCTTGTCCTCCCCCATTTTTATTCCTTCCTGCTCTTCGTCTCCTATTGGTAGCGCTGGCAACACCCCCTACCTTGTTACCTCTCCCCCTCCAGACAGTCCTACCAGCAGCGACCTGGCCCTTCCCCATGAACAAATGATCAAGCACATTGCTCGCCTTCTCAACATCGAGGAAGAAGAAATCCGCCACCAATTCCCTACTGTCCGCTCTCTCCTCCCTATTGACAGGTCCCCTCCCGTTCCTGCTTCCGTTCTTACCCCCGACACGCTCATGCTGGCTCATGCCAGTTCGTCTTTCAATGATGTCGACGACTACAAGGGCGTCATCTCACCCCCCACCTTGTCCTATCCTGGAACAGAATTGGAACATTACGTCAAGCCCAACTACCCGAACAGCCCTCCTATTCCCAGTCCCAAGCCACTTCCCGTTCCTCCCCCTCATTTTCATGACAGTATCTTGATCATGCCACCTGTCACTTCCGCCACAAACTCCACGTACACCTTGCCAGTTATTCCTGCCTTCATTGAAGCAGTCCCTTCTTGCTCCCCATCTCCGATTTCACCGATGGCTATGGTCCTGTACCAACAGGCCAAGACTAATGTACTGGAAGCAAAGGCGATGGACGCTGACACAGAGGGACGTACTCCCAGTCCCACAGGCCCTCAGCCAGGTGTACTTCCTGGCCCTGGTTGGAAGGACAACTTTGATGCCGTTGGTATGCGTCACTTCTTCGTTATCCCTGATGGCGATGAAGACGTTATTGCCCCCTTCATTTCCTATGACCTCCATATGACCTTCCCCGAGCTCCTCGCCACCAATGGACGTGGTTGCACCGTCCACTCTCGCCCCCTTCACGCCCGTCCCGTCGGACAACACCACACGGCCATCTCTCCCAAAGACAAACTCCTGCTAACTCAAGGAGCACAGTTTACCAACTTGGTGGATTGGGCCTTGAAGACTGAGGACGACGCCATGCTGCAGGGCGAAGTCCAATACTTTCGTGCTCACCACTCTAAGGCTCAGCAGATCGCCCGTCGTATTGGAGTCTTGAAGGAGTCCCTCCAGACTGAACGCCTGGCCATGTACGGAAGCTCGGACCATCTTGCCGCTGCTAACGCCATAGCTTGCATTCGTCGCTGCATTGACCGCGACATGCACAAGGCCCCCTACTTCAAGGGCAAAAGAGGCCATCAAGCCCAAGTCGCCATTCACGATTGGGCCATCCATGCATGGGGCAAAGACAATGGCAAGATGTGCGACTGGTGTGGAAGGACGGGCCACAACATTGAAGACTGTCACTGCCTTGGGTATTGCCGCCACTGCTCATGCCGTGGCCATGATGGTACTGACTGTCTTCGCCCCCACGACTTCTGCAACGAGTTCGAAGACTGCAAAGTCTACCCTTCTCACCCCAACTTTGAATGCGGCTACTGCGCTGCCGTTGACAATGACATTGACGTCTAAAGGACGTTAACAAGGGGGTAATGTCACGGACTGCCTCCCACTTACCTAATCTTTCTTTCCTTTCCTGTATCTGACTCCGGACCGCTCTCTCCGTCGATTACATAACTTACCTATGGACAGTTCTCACGTTTTCTAGAGACTTCCATACAATCCCATAAGCTTCCATTCCCTTCTATGACCTTCCGTCACTTTCTACAACGTTCCAGTAGCTTCTATGACTGCATGTATATATACCATACCTCTTAGCATAGAACAAGTTCTCTAAGCTTGTTCTATTCGTGCAATACAGGCTATTGTATCGACTCCTTTGAACATGTGCAGCTTCTCTCTGAAAGAACTCTTTCTGCAATAGTCGACTTTGTCGCTATTCGCCTCTCATCTCTAAACGTCTTTGAGATCACGTGTTGTATCTTGCTCGATTCCAAGTCGTGTCGACTTGTGTAATCTTCGCTCGCTCTCAGACAAGTCACGTGACGTATCACGTGATCTTCTTCAACTCTTCGACTAATCACGTGATGTCTCACGTGATCTATCCCGACACCCAACACCGACGCCTGCCTTTCCTCTTCAAAGACACCAACACGATTACCATATTAGGACAACTTCCTAATCGAGACGTCGGGACGACTTCCTATTTGGGAAATACCCCTGTCTGAAAACTCCAGAACCAAGACGACTAAAAGACACGGTGACCTGACCGTGATATCACAAGAAGAATACAAAATGTGGATGACAAGGATGGGACGTCTGTTACAACAAGATAATATGAAAGCCATGAGAGGCCCGGGATGGCAGGAAAAGAACAACGCTGATTAGTCCACATTACCCAAACCCAACTCAGGCTCAAGCTCAGCAGAGGGGATTTCAGGGGATGGAATGTCTATCGTTAAACCGAAGAAATGGCAGAAATCATTGCAGACGTGAGCTGTGCGAAATTTGATAAAGGCATCTTGGATATTGCCCTGACCAAAGATGTTGCCATAAATGCTAGTGGCCAAAGATGTTAGCAAGACGGTTGGAGGGCATGCATGTGCAGGACGTACGGGTTTGAAGTAATTTGTGGGTCCGTTAGGAGCCCACCTGCACCCTGATAGTCAGACACAAATGCCCCCATATGGGTCTTCTGCCACTGAAAATGTTGTGAAAAAAGAAGGAAGTATGCAATGGTGTGAGCCTTGGTAGGTTCTGCAATATGGAGCAGGGATTTGGGGTTACAATTGTCGATATACTTGCGGAATTGTGGCTCGTCCTCACCCTTGTCGGAATAAATCAACTCCTCCACAATAAAGGCCTTCTCAGAATCCCCCTGAATGATCACAACCATGGCCCTGGTGTACTGAAGTTCTGGGATGGGGTATGGGGGCTCACCCCTCTTGACAATCTTGCGCACAACAAACTGGTAGGTCATGTCAAGTAGAATCGATGCCCACTGGACACAATTAAACTTCTCAACAAATGCGCCAAGTTCCTCGTGGCCACTGACCCTTGCAATCGCTCTGTTGGTCCGTTGTCTATAAATCTGCTTTATGCAGACTTTCTGATTTGTGAAAGGAGGAAGATCTGGTGTTGCATCTAACTTGACCCATCCGGGATGGGCCGTCTTAAACCTGCCCTTCCCTTCCTGTCTCTTGAGGTTGACATCAAGTGTGCCCCAGTAGATGTCAACATTCTTATCATCAAGGTCAAAGGTGCCATCTGGCAACCTGTCGTGATCATAAGATGCGATTGGTATCTCATAAAAGTGGCACAAGAACCTTGGGTATAGAACTTGCATAAAAGTTAGTAGGGAGAAACAAAGAAATGATGTGATAGGAACATACAGTGTAAGTTCACATCTTCAGCCCATGGGACACATCACTGGCTCTTTAGTGACAAAGAGATAGCCCCTCTCTCTGGAGAGACAAAACTTGCAGGCCTTACATGCCTCCATGAGTTATCAGGCTGACAGAAGGGCCTATGAATACATTCACATATTGGATGCGAACAGCTCACCGTTGTTGGTCAGGTAGTGTGTTTAGATCCAACTGGGATCAGTCCATCATCTTCTTCATCCACATCCGAGACCAAGATAACATCCAAGACCAGGATAAACTGCGGGTTCCCAATCAAGGAGGGATTGGACTGTAACAAGTATAAGTGATGGTCGATAATCAATGAGCATGCAAGTCGATGACTTACTACATGGCCAGGATTTGTTGGAACTGTACTGGCATTGCCATCCTCATGCTGAGCCTGGAGTGTCTTGGCAATTTTGAAGTCTTTGTACTCAATAACAACAAGTAGGTCTATCTGATCTGTCTTGAATGTGCACTTTTTGGAATTGCCATGCGCCTGAAAAAGAAGTTTAATACTGCATCACTGTGAGTTCTGTGAATATCTGTGTACCTTGAAAAAGTAACTCCATATGGTGTCACACGTTTTGACTGGACATGTAAGGTCCTTCCCAGCAATTGTGGCAAAAACTTTGAAACCTCACAAAGTTGTGTCCTCAAACCGGACCCTGTGTCCTCTGGACCAAGCGAGCCACTTGTTCTGCAACAAGTTGTAGCACAACTGATAGAGGTTGTCTCCTCCAATATGTGTGTCGACTTCATCAAGTCCTTCAAAGCAACCCTATGATATGTTATTGAGTAAATAAACCTAAAACCATGATTTAATGGGACGCATATGCCAATTTTTGAGATACCACTTTTTTCTGGCATCACCACAGCCATATATACCAGTATTGCAACCTCTTGTTTCTCTTGTTTTATGTTCTCAGCTGCAGCAGACCTAGTAGCGGGCCCAATGCCAGATGCTTCAGTGGCTTTGTGTGTCTGTTTTTGAGGTGCCTTCCCAGATGCTGCCTTGCCAGATGCTGCCTTGCCTGCCCAGTGTTCATACTTGTCTGGAAAATTTGTGTGGTTCTGGGTATAGCCATTAGCGTCAGACCAGGGGGAAGCCAGAGCGTGAGGACTTGAATCGTATGTGTTCCCGTGAGATGTGATGTGTGGGCAAGCAGTAGACAAAGCAGCGGACGACGCAGCTGTCAAGACCTACTACTGTTTATGGTAGCAGTGATGCAACGACAATGTATTTGAGGTGGAGGTAACTGACAAGGAGACAGAGATGGGCGATGTAGAGAGCGAAGAGGGCAAGGAAGAGCTAAGCTTGTAAGGGCTCAATTGTGGGGGGTAGACAAGAGAACAGTCTGAGGACTGTTCGCTCAATTTCGCAGGTCTTATATACTAATACAGGGTGGTCTGTGCGTACATGTTTAGGGCAGGCATACATACTTAAACGGG
>Ga0307512_10007230_pt1 | contig 11048 bp, 8 predicted proteins | sample 14_EM_MG_FD_200267 | JGI IMG/M metagenome (GOLD analysis project Ga0307512, IMG submission 200267) | Populus trichocarpa ectomycorrhiza microbial communities from riparian zone in the Pacific Northwest, United States - 14_EM | ecosystem: Host-associated > Plants > Roots > Unclassified | place... | reverse complement strand
GACCTGGGCCGCGCACACAACGTGCTGACCATGGCGGACAACACCTTCGCCACTCCGCTGAACCAGCAACCGGCGGACTTCGGCATCGATCTGGTCTGGCACAGCGCGACGAAGTACCTCAACGGCCATTCCGATGTCTCGGCCGGAGTGCTGGCCGGGCGGGCCGAGATCCTGGACCGGATCTGGGACGTCGGCCTGCTCACCGGTGCCACGCTCGGCCCGATCGACGCGTGGCTGCTGCTGCGCGGCATGCGCACCCTGCCGCTGCGGGTACCTCGGCACAACGCCAACGGTCTGGCGCTCGCGGAGGCGCTTAACGAGCATCCAGCGGTGGCGAAGGTGCACTATCCCGGTCTGGCGACCCACCCGCAGCACAAACTGGCCACCGGCCAGATGAGCGGCTTCGGCGGGGTGCTCGGCATCGAGTTCGCCGGTGGTTTCGAGATGGCCGACGCCTTCCTCGGCCGGCTGCGCTATCCGCGCCGGTCGGCCAGCCTCGGCGGCGTGGAATCGCTGGCCGTGCATCCGGCGTCCATGTGGCGCGGGATGCTCAGCGAGGCACAGATCGCGGAAGCGGTTCCGCCGGGCCTGGTCCGGCTGGCCGCGGGCACGGAGGACACGGCCGACCTGGTCGCCGACGCGCTCGCAGCGGCCGACGCGGTACTCACCGAAGCCGCGACCACCTGAGCGACCGTTTTGCGCTGCAGCGACTACGCCGTTTCACGCCTGCCGGGGCGACAGGCGTGCCTGCCCTCAGCGTGGCCTCCCAATGGTCCGGGAGCTTGACTCGGCGGGATGCCGGCGGCCAACCCCAACGCCGAGAAGCCGGTCGTGAAGATCTGGGCGTTCCCGGCCCTGACGGTCGTCCTGGCGGTGGCGCTCTCCCTTATCGGCCGCCTGCGGCAGAAGGCCCTCAGCGCCCGCGGCTGATCTGCGCGGCCGCGAGCAGAGCCGCAGCGACCGCCACAACATGATCTTGAACAATCCGAAAGCGTCTGTGAAGGAGTTCATCCGATGAAGACCCTGCTCACCGGCGGCACCGTGGTCAGCATGGACCCGGCTGTCGGCGATCTCGACTGCGGTGACGTGCTGATCGAGGACGGCGTGATCGTCGAGGTGGCCGAGTGCATCGACGCGCCGGACGCCGAGGTGATCGACGCGACCGACCGGATCGTCATGCCAGGCTTCGTCGACAACCACCGCCACTCCTGGCAGACCGCGTTCCGAGGCGTCGGCGCGGACTGGACGTTCCCCGAGTGGGCCGTGGCCATGCACGGCACGGTCAAGCCCCACTACCAGCCCGAGGACGTCTACGCGGGCACCCTGCTCGGCCGCCTGGAGGCCCTGCACTCCGGCGTGACCACGATGCTGGACTGGTACCACGTCGCGCAGAGCCACGCGCACGAGGACGCCGCCGTCGCCGCGTTGCGGGACGCGCCGGGACGGTCCATCTTCTGCCTCGGCGCCGGCTGGGGCACCTCCGACCCCGTCGACGCCGGCATCCGCCGCGTCCGCTCCGACCTGGCCGGGGACGGCCTGGTCACCATGGCGCTGGGGCTGCGCGGACCCGAGGCCACCACCATGGACACCGTCGCCCGCGAGCTGAAGTTGGCGGCCGAACTCGGTCTGCGCACCAGCCTGCACGTCGACGGCGGCGGAACGCAGCGGCCGGTCGCCGAGTTGCACGAGCTCGGTCTGCTGCGGGACACCACCACGTTCGTGCACGCCAACGGGGTCGGTGACGAAGAGCTGCGGATGCTCGCCGACGCAGGCAGCTCGGTGTCGATCAGCCCGGACGTCGAGCTGAAGATGGGGTTCGGATGGCCGATGACCGGCCGGGTGCTGGCCGCCGGCCTGCGCCCGACACTGTCCGTCGACGACGTCCCGTCGGTCGGCGGCGACATGTTCTCCACCATGCGTACGGCCTTCGCCGTGCAGCGCGGCCTGGACGGCGGCCTGCGCTGCCGGGACCTGCTGGAGTTCACCACCGTCGATGCCGCCCGGTCGTGCGGCCTCGACACCCGCACGGGCACTCTCGCGCCCGGCAAGGACGCCGACATCATCCTTCTGCGCACCGACGACCTGACCGTGTTCCCGGTCACCGACCCGGCCGCCACCATCGTCAGCGCCGGCCATCCCGGCCTGGTGGACACCGTCCTGGTCGCCGGCCACGTGGTCAAACGCGACGGCGTGCTGGCGGGCGTGGACCTGCCGGCGCTGAGGACCCGACTGCTCGCATCACGCAACCGGATCGCGGCGGCCGCCGGCATTCCGCTCGACGGCACATGGCGCCCACGGCCGGAATCGGAGTAGGAACACTCGGCTGTGCACGCCAGAACGGTGGCCGGAGAGGTTCGACACCGCCGTCCGACGGGTGCGGCCGGGCAGCGGCCTGGCCGCAGTCGCCGTGCTGTTCATCGTCATCACCACGACCAGGACGACGGGAGAGCCCATGTCACACGATCCGCGTGAGCCCGGTCATACGGATCGAGCCGGGAGAACAGAGGGGAACGCCGTATGGATCATGCTGATGCGCTACCGATCGCGGAGTTGCTCGACGAGCGACGGTATCTGCTGGATGTCGCGTTCTGGATGCTGGGCAGCCCCCGTGAGGCGGAGCGCGTCGTCGATGAGGCCTACCGCCGGTGGTACGGGCTGTCCGACGCGGCACGCCGACAGATCCCGGTGCCGCGATCCTGGCTTGCGCGGACGGTAGGCGAACTGTGTCTGAGCCGACTCGCCCGGCCGCCGGAGACCGGGCCGGAGGCGCAGGTCAGCCGCGTTCCGTTGAATACGCTGGACTCTCTGTCGTCGGCCGAGCGGGCGTGCGTACTCAACGACGTCGTCGGGACGGCCCCCGGCACCATCTCCGACATCGTCGGACGCACCGCGCCGGAGTGCGTCGAACTCGTCGAGCGCGCCCGCCACTGCCTCCGGATGCAACGCTCGAACCCCACGGCGCCGGGCGGGCACGATTCCCTCGCCCGCGGCGTCCGCCGGGCCTGCCAGGCGGAGGACGTCGACCTGCTGACCTCACTGCTGTGTCCGGACGCCACGGCCTTCTTCGACGGGGGCGGCAAGGTCCAGGCACTGACCAGACCGGTTCACGGCGGACGGCAGGTCGCGCACAGCCTGATGACGCTCCTGGCCCGCCGCCCGCGCACGACGCTGAACGCCCGGTCCGTCAACGGCCGCACCGGCCTCGTCGCGCGCTGCGACCGCCGGACCGCCGCCGTTGTCAGCCTTGACATCGCCGACCAGCGGATCGCACAGATCTGGGTCGTATTGAACCCCGACAAACTACGCTCCTGGAACCAACACGACCAGCTCCCCCGGGAGTCGGGCACCTGACTCCTTGCAACGAACCGTGGGTTCCGGCAGCGGCCGGTGGCCTTCGTCTGCTCGGCTTTGTCACAAGGACGGGCCGTGCCCGGTCTATGCAGTGGATGAGATGGGAGCGATGGCCGCGTGATCCCACCACTGGACAGCCGCGACCGGACGAACGGAGACCGAAGGATCATGCAAGCCGAAGCGTCCCCGCCGGCAGGTGACCTGGACGAGGCTGTGTCCGCCTTTGTGCGGCACAGGGCATGTCTCTTCGGAATCGCCTACCGCGTACTCGGCAGCGCGGTCGAGGCCGAAGACGTGGTCCAGGAGGTGTGGTTGCGTTGGCAGAGGACCGACCGCTCCGTGGTGATCAGCCCCGTGGCCTTCCTCTCGAGCACCACGACGCTGGCCATCAATGTCGCTCAATCGGCCCGCGTGCGCCGGGAGACCTACATCGGACCGTGGCTGCCCGAGCCCATCGACACGAGCTCGGACCCGGAGGTGGGCGCGGAGCGCGGGGAGGCCCTGGAGCTGGCCCTGCTGTTGGTCCTGGAGAAGCTGAGTCCCGTCGAGCGGGCTGCATACGTACTGCGCGAAGCGTTCGACTACGCCTATCCCGAGATCGCCGAAATCCTGCAACTCAGTCTCGTCAACGTGCGGAAGATCGTGAGCCGTGCGCGCATGCATCTGTCGGACGAGCAGCGGGAGAACGTGGACAAGGCGGAGCACCGGCGGCTCCTGAGCGCCTTCGTCGCGGCGGTCCGAACGGGAGATGCGGCCTCACTGGAAGCCCTGCTCACCCCCGATGCCGTCAGCCTGTCCGACGGCAACGACACCCGGGGCGTCGCTCGTGTACCCGTGCTGGGCCGTGCGCGCGTGGCGAATCTGGCGACCGCCCGTCCGCGGTTCCGGCAGGGCGTGGACATCAGCGTGGTCGACGTCAACGGCCGTACGGGCGCGATGATTTACCGCGACGGCGAGCCGGCCACTCTCATGACGATCGCCGCTATGGAGGAAGGCATCCACAAGGTGATGTGGCTGTTCAGCCCGAGCAAGATCACCGCCTATCTTGATTCACGCTCACACTGTGCGCCTCCCTGCAGGCCGTGAAGACACAACCATGTGATGTCACGCCCATCGCACTGCATATGATGTGGGCCGCAGGAGGGTTGAGGTTGAGAGGAACACATGGTCTCCGTGACCCACGTCGCGCACAACATTGAGAGCACTGCTGAGGGCCTTCAAACGGAGCTGGCCCGCCTGGAGCTTCAGAAGCAGGCACTGGAAAGGGAGTTGGCCGCGGTAGTGGCGCACCTCGGCTCGGTCCGGCGGGCCCTCGGCGCCCTTGAGACCCTGCTGCTCGCCCCGACTTCCGTTGCCTCAACAGGCGCGGCCAGTACCGCAGTTGCGGAGGAAGGTCAGGATCCGACGACTGACACTCCTCAGACAGACGGTGTCTCCCCCAGGCCCGCGGACACCACAGTGCCGCCGGCGCCCCGGGCTCGGAAGCCGAAGCGCGACAAGGCCACCGAACGTCGCGTCGCTCCCGACGCCGACACCGACGGGCCGAAGCTGTACGGCAAGCTCACCGAGCAGATCATGGAGTACTTCGCCGAAGTCGGCGATGTCGACGTGCGGGCCCGGGATGTCGCCGCGGCTCTCGGCCGTGATGGCGACAGCGGGAGCATCAACGCGGTTCGCAGCACCCTCGATCGCCTTGTCGCTACGTCCCGAGTCCGGCGAACCGGCCGCGGCCTCTACCGGGCCAGGCGTTCCCAGGCCGTACGCCCCGGCCGCCACTCATCGGGGGAGTGAGTGGCGGCCGGGAAACACACCTACGGGGTCTATGCGCAGGTGCATATCCGGCGCACCTCAACGGGGGGTGAGGTGCTCGGGATACTGTGATCATCTTATCAAGGTTTTGCTGACCCACCGCCAATGTTGTGCGTGTCGCGGGTTGTCGACCCATTCGCTGCATCCCTGACAGTGGGCAGCGGTACGGCGAGTTCACAATGTCCTGCGTGCGCGCTGCACAGAGGCGAGGCGGGGGCTCCGCATTGCGGCATCCGGGTGCTGGTGCACCGCGTCCGGCCCGGTCAGCGTCGTACACACCGTGTGGATTCCTACGTTGATCATATGATCACCGACTTCTCATCCCGGGCAGCTTCCGCCACCTGCGCTCTCTGCGTGGCCGGCGTCCTTGCGCTTGCGCCCGTCGCGGCGGCAGCGGGTGCGGAGCCCACCCCGCCCGGCGTGCCGCGGGCAGCGGTGCCGCCGCCGTCCTTTCTGTATCGCGAGGGCACTCAGGTCCGGGCCCATCGCGGGGTGCCCGGGGTACCGGACGTCTCCGCGCTGTCCTGGCTGGTGTCCGACGCCCGTACCGGCGAGGTGCTGGCCGCGCACGACGCGCACCGCGCGCTGCCGCCGGCCAGCACGCTCAAGACGCTGTTCGCCCTGACCGTGCTGCCGGCCCTGCCGGGTGGCGTCGAGCACACGGTCAGGGCGGAGGAGCTGGAGGACATCGGTCCGGGCAGCAGCATGGTCGGGGTCGCCGAGGGGCGGACGTACCAGGTTGCCGATCTGTGGCGCGGGGTCTTCCTCAACTCGGGTAACGACGCCGTGCACGTGCTGGCCTCGCTGAACGGCGGCTGGCGCAGGACGACGGTGCGGATGCAGGCCAAGGCCCGTTCGCTCGGCGCTCTGGACACACATGTGCGCTCGCCCGACGGGTACGACACCCCCGGACAGGTGTCGTCGGCGTACGACCTGGCGGTGTTCGGCCGGGAGGGGCTGCGCGACGCCGACTTCGCGCGGTACTGCGGCACGGCCGTCGCAAGGTTCCCGGGTGGGGGTGGTTGGTCGTACGACATCCAGAACACCAACCGCCTGTTGACCGGCGCGGACGGCGTGGCGCCGTACCCGGGGCTGATCGGCGTCAAGAACGGCTACACCAGCAATGCCGGCAACACACTCGTCGCCGCGGCCCGTCGGGGCGGGCGCACGCTGGTGGTCACCTTGATGAACCCTCAGGCGGGCGGTGGATTCGCGGTCTACGAGGAGGCCCGCGAGCTGCTCGACTGGGGGTTCGATGCCGCCGGGCGGGTCGAACCGGTGGGCTCGCTGGACGCGCTGCGGGTCAGGCCCCGTGCAAAGCCGCGGCCGGGGCCGCACGCCACGCCCGTGGCCGTGGCGCCGGACGGCGGGCCGGGGTGGCCGACCGCGGGCGTCATCTCGGGTGCCGTGGTTCTCGGCGCGGGGGCCGTGGCGCTGATGCTGCGGGGCAAGGGCGGGCTGTCGTCGCGAAGTTGACCCACCGGCAGCCACAGCAGCAGGCCCAGGGTGATCCAGGTGTAGGTGTTGCTGCCGAGGAAGCCGTCGACGCCGGACGCGTCGTGGAACCACAGCCACACCACGCTGGTGCACAGCACCGCGTACAGGGCGCCCGCCACGCGCGGGTGCCCGGCGCGGATCAGCACGGCGAACGACGGCAGCAGCCATACGAGGTGGTGCACCCACGTGATGGGGCTGACCAGGCAGGCCGTCAGGCCGGTGAGGGCGAACGCGGCCGGCCAGTCGGCCGCGGCCACGGCCCGGCGGGTCCGCCACGCCCAGATGGCGAGAACCATCAGGACCGCCACGGCCCAGACCGTGCGGTCCGATTCGCCCAGCCGGGCCAGGATGCCCTGCAGCGACTGGTTGGAGACGTAGTCGAGGCGGCCCACCCGGCTCGTGTCCCACAGGGCCTCGGTCCAGTAGAAACGGGAGACGCCGGGGGCCACCACCGCGGCCAGCCCGGTAGCCGCGCAGGTGACGGCGGCCGCCATGGCGGCCGCGCGCCAGCGGCGGGCGAGCAGGAGCAGGCCGATGAAGACGGCCGGGGTGAGCTTGATCGCCGCCGCCAGGCCGATACCGATGCCCGCCCAGCGGTCCCGGCCGGTGCGCAGCAGCCAGGCGTCGGTGAGCACGAGAGCCAGCAGAAGCAGATTGACCTGGCCGAAGCTGAACGTGTCACGGAGGGGTTCGAAGAGCGCGAGCAGGCAGGCGGTCAGGGCGCAGCCGTACCAGCCGTAGCGCCGCCAGCTGCCTTCGGTCAGCAGGTGCACGATCAGCGCGAGGGCCGCCAGGTTGAGGAGCAGAGCGAGGGCGATGGCCGTGTGCAGGCCGACGAGGGACATGGGCAGCATGGCGACGGCGGCGAACGGTGGGTAGGTGAAACCGTACGTCGTCCCGGGCACCTGGTAGTCGTACAGTCGGCCGTCGTGATGGATCCAGGTGTTGACGGCGCCGTAGTACACGCGCAGGTCGAACCAGTCGCGCAGCAGGGGCACCGTCGCGGTGAAGGCCGTGACGGCGGCGGCGAGGGCCAGAACCAGCAGGAGGCGGCCGCGGTCGGTGCGCGGTGGGATCATGCCGTACGCTCCACGGCCGGTGCCTGCGCCGCCTGGTGGGCCTGCCACAGCACGACCACTGCCAGCAGGCCGCCGGAGACGGCCAGTACCAACTCGTCGGTGCCCGCCGGCGCCCCGCTCGGCAGGGCCAGGAATGTGACCACTCCCGTCACCATCGCCAATCGGCGCCGTATGGAAGTGCTGGGCGCCGCCGCGGCGATGAGGAACAGCCCCCAGAGGGCGTACCAGGGCCGGATCGCCGGGCCGAGCACGACCACCGCGGCCAGGCTGAGGCCCAGGGCGTACACCGGCGAGAGGCGCCCTCGGCGCTTCCATATGACGAGGATCGCGACGCCGGTGGCCACCAGGCCCAGGGCCTGCCAGGCCGGGACGGCGAGCGGAGCCAGATCGCTGCCGAGCTTTGTCAGCAGGGCAGCGGTGGCACGGCCGAGGAGGCTGGTCAGAGCCCAGTTGTGCGGCGAAACGGGCGTCTTCAGGGCTCCTATCCAGCCGTATCCCGTGCCCGTCAGGGCGGTGGTGGCGACGGTCGTGGCGGCAGCGGCGACTGCGGTCGTCAGCACCGCGGGCCCCGGCTTGCGGCCCGCGCGGATCTGGAGGACGACGACCGCTGCGAGGCCGAGCACCGCGGGCGCCTTGACCAGGGCGGCCAGTGTGACGAGCACGGCCCCCAGCACCGGCCACCGGCCCAGCGCCGCCACCAGCCCCATGCCGAGCAGTCCGAGCATGATCGCGTCGTTGTGGGCGCCGGCGACCAGGTGCAGGAGCACCAGCGGGTTGAGGGCACCGAGCCAGAGCGCCTGGGCCGGGTCGGCGCCGCTGTGGCGGGCAAGGCGAGGCAGCGTCGCCGCCATCAGTGCCACGCCGAGCAGAGCGACCAGGCGCATCCCGAAGAGGCCGGCCGGCAGTTCGCCGCGGGTCAGGCCCGACAGTGCGGAGGCGACGCCGAGGAACACCGGGCCGTACGGGGTCCCCGTGTGCTGCCACAGCGGCGGGACCTCGTCGGCAAGCGGGCCGCCGAGGTGAGCGGGACCGTACGCGTACACGTCCATGTGGGCGTCGACCATGGCGCCCTGGGCGAGATAGCTGTAGACGTCCCGGCTGAACAGGGGCGGGGCAAGCAACAGCGGGGCCGCCCAGACGACGAGGACCATCAGCAGGGCCCGCGGGGTGGGCGGCTCGGCACTGCGCACGAGCCGTCCGAGCAGCAACCAGGCGGCGATCAGCAGGACGACGCCGAAGTAGACACCGACCACCCCCAGAGCCGCGCGGACGTCGGCGGGGGCCAGGATCTGCTGGAGCGGCAGGGCGCCGGCCGTCTCACCGCCCAGCGCAAGGAAGGCGGTGCCGGCCAGGCCCAGAACCTGACAGCGGCGGAGATCGACGGGAAAAGCCATGGCCAACACTCGGTAAGCGTGTCAACGCCGGGTGGCCGGAAATTGACGCGCCGCCTTCGAGCCGGGGGCCTGCGCGTGACCGGCGTGTGATCTCGGCGCCGTAACGATGAGTTTTCCGTGTCCGGCGGGTCTTCCCGGTAACCGGCTTCCACAGAACGGACGTGATGACTGTGCCGAAGAGTTCCGCATACGCCAAGGTCAACGGCCTCGACATGTACTACGAGAGCCACGGCCCCGGCGAAGACACCGGGCGCCCGCTGGTCCTGCTGCACGGCGGGGTCCACACCGTCGGCCTGTCCTTCGCGGCCGTGCTGCCCGCGCTGGCCGCCGACCGCCGAGTCGTGGCTCCCGAGTTGCAGGGGCACGGCCACACGGCAGACACCGATCGCGACATGGCGGTGCCGAACCTCGCCTCGGACGTCATCGCGCTGCTCGACGAACTCGGCATCGAGCAGGCCGACTTCATCGGATTCAGTCTCGGCGGGCTGACCGCGCTCGAGGTGGCGGTGCGGCATCCCGAGCGCGTCGGGCGGCTGGTGCTCGCTGCCACCCAGTACCGGCAGGACGGCTACCACGACGATGTCCGCACACCGGACTTCTCCTCTCCCCGGCTGCCCAGCCAGGCGGACTTCCAGGAGATGGCCGACGCCTACGCGGCGAGCGCGCCGGATCCCGAGCACTTCCAGGACTTCCTCGCGAAGGTCACGGGCGCGGCCCACGCCCCGCTGCCATGGACGGCGGACGACCTGCGCGGGCTGGACACACCCACGCTGCTCGTCATCGGCGACACCGACTTCGTACGCGTCGAGCACGCGGCCGAGATGCAGGGACTGATCCCCGGAGCGCAGCTGGCCGTCCTGCCGTCCACCACGCACGTGGCCCTGATGCAGCGCACGTCCCTGCTGCTGCCGCTGCTGACCGAGTTCCTGGGCTGAGCCGCCGGTTCAGAACACCGACAGGCCGGTCAGGGTCGTGAAGCGTTCCAGCGCCGCGACCCCGGCCACCGAGTTGCCGCGCTCATCGAGCCCCGGGCTCCACACGCACAGCGTGCAGCGCCCGGGTACCACCGCGATGATGCCGCCGCCGACGCCGCTCTTGCCGGGCAGACCGACGCGGTAGGCGAACTCGCCCGCCGCGTCGTACGTCCCGCACGTCAGCATCACCGCGTTGACCTGCTTGGCCTGAGTCAGGGTGAGCAGGCGGTTGCCGTCGGCGCGGATGCCGTGCCGGGCCAGGAAACCGGCGGCGAGGGCGAGGTCGGCACAGGACGCCGTGATGGAGCACTGGCGGAAGTACTGGTCCAGCAGCACCGGGATCGGGTTGTCGATATTGCCGTACGACGCCATGAAGTGGGCGAGGGCCGCGTTGCGGTCACCGTTCGCGGACTCGGAGGCGGCGACCTCCTTGTCGAAGTCCAGGGCCGCGTTGCCGCTCTCGGTGCGCAGGAAGGTCAGCAGTTCGCCCGCCGCGTTTCCGGTACGGGTCTGGAGGCGGTCGGTGACGACAAGCGCGCCCGCATTGATGAACGGGTTGCGCGGGATGCCGCTCTCGTACTCCAGCTGGATCAGGGAGTTGAAGGGATTGCCGGAGGGCTCGCGGCCCACGTGCTCCCAGAGTTCGTCGCCCTCGCGGGCCAGGTCGAGGGCGAGGGTGAAGACCTTGGTGAGGGACTGCGTCGAGAACGGCTCGTGCCAGTCCCCGACGCCGTACACCGTGCCGTCCAGCTCCGCGACCGCCATGCCGAAGCGGCGCGGGTCGCAGGCCGCGAGCGCCGGGATGTAGTCGGCCGGCCGGCCGCGGCCGGGGGTGCGCTCGATCTCCTCGGCGATGCGCGCCAGGACCGGTTCGAAGGAGTGGGACGACGTCGTTGTCATGATCAGCATCATGCCGCACGTGCCCGCTCGTAGTCGGTTCGACC
>Ga0307512_10007228_pt1 | contig 11049 bp, 7 predicted proteins | sample 14_EM_MG_FD_200267 | JGI IMG/M metagenome (GOLD analysis project Ga0307512, IMG submission 200267) | Populus trichocarpa ectomycorrhiza microbial communities from riparian zone in the Pacific Northwest, United States - 14_EM | ecosystem: Host-associated > Plants > Roots > Unclassified | place... | reverse complement strand
CCGGACGGCTGCCCGATCGGGGCCGGGCGCTCGCGCTCGGGCTGGGTGCCGGGTTCGGGTTCGGGGTGGTCGAGGTGTCGGTCCGGCTCATCGACGGCCTCGCCCCCTCGACGCTCTTCACCAACCCGGCGACGTACGCCCTGCTGCTGGGCGGAGGCGCGGCGTTCCTGCTTCTCACGTCGGCGCTCCAGCGGGGCTCGGTGACGACGGCCACGGCGGGGCTGGTCATCGGCGAGACCATCGGGCCCGCGTTGGTGGGCGTGGTGTGGCTGGGCGACCGTACGCGGGAGGGGTTGGCCTGGCTGGCCGTGCTCGGTTTCGCGGTGGCGGTGGCCGGGGCGCTGGCGCTCGCACGCTTCGGGGAGGCGCCGGTGGAGGTGGACGAGTCGGATTCGGTTGCGCCGTAGGGCTCCACAGGTCGGTTCCGTTCCGCGCGGGGCCGTCCCTCGCGCGGCGCACCGCCCGGCAGCGCTAAGGCAGCGCCCTGATCAGCGCCTCCAGTGCTCCCGGCCATCCGCTGTCCGTGGGTGTCCCGTAGCCCACGACCAGTGCGTCCAGGGGTGGGGCTGTGGCGGACGGGTGGCGGTAGCGGGTCAGGCCGTGGACGGCCAGGCCCTGCCAGACCGCCGCGCGGACGACCGACTGCTCGGTGCCGGGCGGGAGTTGGAGTACCGCGTGGAAGCCGGCCGCGATGCCGGTGGCCGTCACCGACGGCGCGTGGGCGGCCAGGGCCGAGACGAGGTGGTCGCGGCGACGCCGGTAGCGGAGGCGTGAGGCGCGCACATGGCGGTCGTACGCGCCCGATGTGATGAACTCCGCCAGGGTCAACTGGTCCAGGACACCGCACGACCAGTCCGCGTCGCCCTTCGCCGCCGTGACCTCGGCCGCCAGGGCCGGTGGCAGGACCAGCCAGCCGAGGCGCAGGCCGGGGGCCAGGGCCTTGCTGGCGGTGCCCATGTACACCACGTGGTCCGGGTCGAGGCCCTGGAGCGCGCCCACGGGTTGCCGGTCGTAGCGGAACTCCCCGTCGTAGTCGTCCTCCAGGATCAGCCCGCCCGTCCGCCGCGCCCAGTCGACGACGGCGGCACGACGGTCGGGGTGCAGGGGCACGCCCATGGGGAACTGATGGGCGGGAGTCAGCAGCACCGCCCGCACACCAGCACCAGCACCAGCACCAGCACCAGCACCAGCACCAGCAGCCCCACCCTTGCCCCCACTCCCACTCCCACTCCTCCCGCTCCCGCCAAGCCCTCCCCCTCCCCCGGTCAGCTCCTCGGTCCGCGTGCCCAGTTCGTCGAACGGCAGGGTCACCGAACGCAGGCCCGCCCGCTCCACCAGCTTCCAGTGCACGTCGAGTCCGTACGACTCCATCGCCAGCGCCCCCGCGCCCCGCTGTCGCAGCACCGCGCCGAGCAGCATCAGGCCGTGTGCGAACCCGGAGCAGATGAGGACGCGTTCGGGGTCGGCGCGTACGCCGCGGGCCCGGGCGAGGTAGCCCGCGAGCGCGGTGCGCAGTTCGACGCGGCCGCGCGGGTCGCCGTATCCGAGAGCGTCGTACGGGGCCGCCGCGAGGGCTCGGCGGGATGCCTTGAGCCACTCGGCGCGCGGGAACGAGGCGAGGTCAGGGGTGCCGGGGACGAGGTCGTACGCCGGGCCGCCGGGCGTACGCGGCCGGGGCGGGGCGGAGGCCGGTGCCACCACCGCCCGCTCGGCGACCCGCGTGCCGGAGCCCTGGCGGGCGGTGAGCCAGCCCTCGGCCACGAGGTCGGCGTACGCGTCGGCAACGGTGTTGCGCGCGATGCCCAGATCGGCGGCGAGGGAGCGCGACGACGGCAGCCGGGTCCCGGGCGCCAGCCGTCCGCCGCGCACCGCGGCCCGCAGCGCGTCCGTCAGGCCTTTGCGCAGGCCGGAGCCGGTGCGCGTCACGTCGACATGCAGATCCACTCCGAAAGTGGCCCAGGGTTTCGCCATGGAAATGGACCATACTCCTGGGCTACTCCGAACGTAGGCTCATGATCATGACGACGAACACCACCGCCACCGACACCGCGGCCAAGACCGCCACCGACATCACTACGGACACCTCGACCGACACCCCGCTCGCCCCCGAGCACACCCCCCGACTCCAGTGGGCCGAGTTCGCCCCCGAGGTCTACAAGGCCATGGTCAGGCTGGACGCGGCCGCCCGGAAGGGCGTCGACCCGGTGCTGCTGGAGCTGGTGAAGATCCGCGCGTCGCAACTCAACCACTGCGCGTTCTGCCTCGACATGCACACGAAGGACGCGTTCGCGGCGGGCGAGAGCGTCGAGCGGATCGTCCAGCTCAGCGCGTGGGAGGAGTCACGGCACTTCTACACGGAGAAGGAACTCGCGGCGCTCGCGCTCACCGAGGCCGTGACGGTCCTGACGGACGGCTTCGTGCCGGACGAGGTGTACGAGGCCGCCGCCCGCCACTTCGACGAGGCCGGGCTGGCCCAGCTGATCGCCGCCATCACGGTGATCAACGCCTGGAACCGCTTCGGCGTGACCTGCCGCCTCGTGGCCGGCCACTACACGGCCGGGCAGTACAAGTAGCGGCACAGCACGCAGGCAGCGGCACATGGGAGTGCCGGGTGCCCTCGTCAGGGAGACACCCGGCACCCGTACAGGGAGGGCTACTTGGGCAGCCACGCCTTCCACGTGGACTCATGCCCCTCAGCCCACTTCCGCGCCGCCTCCTCGGGCGTCAGCTTCTGGTCGGCGATCATCAGGGAGACCTCGTTCTGGTCCTCGGTCGTCCACTTGAACCTCTTCAGGAAGGCCGCCGCCTTGCCGCCGCTCTTCGCGAAGTCCGTGTTCAGGTACTTCTGCAGCGGGGTGTGCGGATAGGCGCAGGCGACCTTGTCCGGGTCGGCGTCGCAGCCCTCCTTGTAGGCGGGCAGCTTCACCTCCGTCATGGGGACCTTCTTGAAGAGCCACTGGGGTGAGTACCAGTAGGTCAGGAACGGCTTCTTCTCCTTGGCGAACTGGCGCATCTGGGTGATCTGGGCCGCCTCCGAACCGGCGAACACCACCTGGAGGTCGAGGTCCAGGTTCTTCACCAGCGCCTTGTCGTTCGTGACGTAGGAGGGTGAGCCGTCGAGCAGTTGCCCCTTGCCGCCGCTCTCGGGGGTGCGGAGCTGGTCGGCGTACTTGTTCAGGTTCTTCCAGTTGGTCACGTCCGGGTGCTGCTTGGCGAAGTACGTCGGTACGAACCAGCCGATGTGCCCGGTGACGCCGAGGCCGCCGCCGTTCACGATGGTCTTCTTGTCCTTGACGTACCGCTGTTCCTGCTCGGGGTGGCCCCAGTCCTCCAGGATCGCGTCGACCCGGCCCTGGCTGAGCGCGTCCCACGCGGGGACCTCGTCCACCTGGACGGTGTCGACGCGATAGCCCAGCTCGTGCTCCAACAGGTACTGCGCGACGGCCACGTTGGCCTGCGCGCCGACCCACGACTGCACGGACAGGGTCACGGTCCTGGCCCCCTGCGCGTTGGCGAAGGGCGAGGCCTGCTTGGTCATGTCGGCGGCTCCGCAGCCGGCCGTCGTCAGCACCAGCAGGGAGCAGCCGACGGCCAGAGCGCCCGTCATGCGCGTACCGGTCATCTGCGTACCACCAGCCGTACGACTCATACGCGTACGCATCTCAGGCTCCCTTCTTCGTGCGGCGGTCCGTCGGCTGGGTCACCCGGTCGAGCATCAGGCCGAGGCAGACGATCGCCGCGCCGGCCACCAGGCCCGTGGCCAAGTCGCCCTGGGCGAGCCCGAACACGACGTCGTAGCCGAGCGCGCCACCGCCGACCAGGCCGCCGATGATGACGACGGCGAGGACGAGGACGACGCCCTGGTTGAGCGCGAGCAGCAGTGCGGGACGGGCCAACGGCAGCTGGACCTGGCGGAGTTGCTGCCAGCCCGTGGCGCCCATCGAGCGCGAGGACTCCATGGCCGCCGGGTCGACCTGGCGCAGGCCCTGCGTGGTGATACGGACGACGGCGGGCAGGGCGTAGACGACCGCGGCGGCGACCGCCGGGGCGCGGCCCACGCCGAAGAGCGCGACGACGGGGATGAGGTACACGAACTGCGGCATCGTCTGGAAGACGTCCAGGAAGGGGCGCAGTGCGCGTTCGCAGCGCTCGCTCCTGGCCGCCGCGATGCCGGTCGCGAAGCCCACTACCAGGGTGACGGCCACGGCCGCGAGGACCTGCGACAGCGTGTCGAGGGACGGCCCCCACACGCCGAGCACACCGATCGCGGCCATCGCGAGGACGGCGGTGAGCGCGGTGCGCCAGGTGCCGATCAGCCAGGCGAGCGCGGCGACGATCAGCAGGACCGACCACCAGGGCAGCCACTGCAGGCCGTCCCGCATCGGGTCCAGGACCCAGGTGGTGAAGTGACCCGCCCAGTCGGCGGTGCCGCCCACGTACGGGACGCCGGAGTAGAGGTGGTCCGTCATCCACTCGACGGCCCTGTTGACGGGCTCGGCGATGTTCACGAGCCAGGCCTCGGGCCAGTCGAGCCGGTCGGTGAGGCGTCCGGCGACCGCGACGGCCACCGCCGCGACAGCCGCGTAGGCCCAGCCGGTCCAGCGGGACCCGGTGTCTCCGCCAGGCTCCTCGTCCACCGTTCCCGCCGCTCCCGTCACCCGGTCGAGGACGACCGCGAGCAGCACGATCGGGATACCGGCGGCGAGCGCCGCGCCCACGTCGACCGAGGCGAGCGCCTGGTAGACGCGGTCGCCGAGGCCGGCCGCGCCGATGACGGACGCGATGACGGCCATGGACAGGGCCATCATGATCGTCTGGTTGAGGCCGAGGAGGAGTTCCCTGCGGGCGAGCGGGATACGGGCCGTGAGGAGCCGCTGCCGGGCCGTGGTGCCCAGGGACTCGACGGCCTCCATCACCCCGGCGTCGGCGCCGCGCAGCCCGAGCGCGGTGAGCCGGGCCATGGGCGGGGCCGCGTACACGACGGTGGCCAGCACCGCTGCCGGGACGCCCATGCCGAAGACGAGGACGACCGGCAGGAGGTACGCGTAGGCCGGGAACACCTGCATGGTGTCGAGTACGGGGCGCAAGGCGCGGTACGTACGGTCGGAGAGCCCGGCCGCGAGGCCGAGGAGCACACCGAGCACGACGGACACGAGGACCGCGACCACCATGAGCGCGAGCGTCTGCATGGTGGGGATCCACATGCCGAGCAGCCCGCAGGCCAGGAACGCGGCGCCCGTGCCGAGCGCCAGCCGTACCCCGGCGACCCGCCAGGCGACCAATGCCGCCGCGGCCGTGACGCCCGCCCAGCCGGCGGCGAGCAGGACGAGGTAGACGGCGCGGATGGAGAGGACGACCGCGTTGGAGATGTACCCGAAGAAGTAGAGGAACAGCGGGTGGCTGTCGCGGTTGTCGACGACCCAGTCGCTGGCCTTGCCGAGGGGTTCGGAGAGGTCGACGGTGAGGGCGCCCGGCCAACTGCCGCTCGCCCAACGGGCGTTGGCCAACGGCACGAGGACCGCCGCCGCGACGGCGAGCAGCAGGAGCTTGCCGGTGGCGGGGTGCTTGAGGAAGCCGGGGAGACCGCTCCGGGGGGCGGCCGCGGTGATCGTGGCCATCAGGCCACCCCCTCACGAGCGGGGTCGGCCGTTCCGTCGCCCTGGTCGCGAGCGGAATCGGCCGACGCGGCGCCCGACCCCGAACCGGCGCCCGAACCAGCGCCCGACTCCGAACCGGTGGCCGAACCGGCGTCCGACTCCGAACCGGTGGCCGAACCGGCGTCCGACCCAGCGGCCTCATCGGCGAACTGCCCACCGGTCCCCGCCACCACCCCCAGCAGCGCGTCCGAGTCGACGACCCCGAGGCAGCGCCCCCGGTCGACCACGCGGGCGGTCTGGCCGGTGCGCGCGACCGCCTCGATGGCCTCGGAGACCGTGGCCTGGGGCGCGAGGGCCGGGCCTTCGCCCGCCTCCTGCGCGGACGCGGCCCGCATGGCCCGCCGTACCGTCATGACCTGCTCGCGCGGCACGTCCCGTACGAACTCGCGTACGTAGTCGTCGGCGGGCGAGCCCACGATCTCCTCGGGCGTGCCGAGCTGGACGACGCGGCCGTCGCGCATGAGGGCGATGCGGTCGCCCAGGCGCAGGGCCTCGTTCAGGTCGTGGGTGATGAAGACCATCGTGCGGCCCTCCTCGTGGTGGAGCCGGACGACCTCCTCCTGCATGTCGCGCCGGATCAGCGGGTCGAGCGCGCTGAACGGCTCGTCGAACAGCAGGACTTCGGGGTCCACGGCCAGTGCCCGCGCCAGTCCGACGCGCTGCTGCTGACCGCCGGAGAGCTGGCCGGGCCGCCGCTGCTCCATGCCTTCGAGGCCGACCTTGGTGACGACTTCCTGCGCCCTCTCACGGCGCTCGCGCCTGCCGACGCCCTGGACTTCGAGCCCGTACGCGACGTTGTCGAGCACGGTCCGGTGCGGCAGCAGGCCGAAGTGCTGGAAGACCATCGCGGCGCGGTGGCGACGCAGTTCGCGCAGCCGGGCCTTGTCCATGGCGCGGACGTCCTCGCCGTCGATGACGATCGAGCCGGCCGTCGGCTCGATGAGCCGGGTCAGACAGCGTACGAGGGTGGACTTGCCCGAGCCGGACAGGCCCATGACGACGAAGACCTCGCCCTTGCGCACGTCGAAGCTCACGTCCCGGACGGCGGCCGTGCAGCCGGTACGGGACCGGAGTTCGGCCGGGGTGAGGGCCGCGAGCTCGGGGTCGGCGGGGACGCGGTCGGCCTTGGGGCCGAAGACCTTCCACAGCCCCTCGACGGCGAAGACGGGATCGGCGGCCGAGCCCCCGGCACCCGTGTGCCCGGCGCCCGTCGGCTCAACAGCCGCGTCCTGAACATCGGTTGAAGTTGACGTCGAGGTGTTCATCACGCACCGCCTCCCAGCAGGTCCACGCACTTCTCGCCGACCATGAGCACCCCGATCATCGGGTTCACGGCGGGCATCGTCGGGAAGACCGACGCGTCGGCGATCCGAATGCCTTCGAGGCCCCGGATCCGCAACTCGGGGTCCACGACGGCCAGTTGGTCGTCAGAGGCGCCCATCCGACAGGTGCCCGCCGGGTGGTACACGGTGTGCGCCACCGACCGGGCGTACACGCCGAGTTCCTCGTCGCCCGTGACGTCCGGCCCCGGGCACACCTCGCGCTTGAGCCAGTGCGCGAGCGGCTCGGACTTGGCGATCTCCCGGGCGATCCGGATCCCGTCGACGAGGGTGCGGCCGTCGTAGTCGTCCTCGTCCGTGAAGTAGCGGAAGTCGAGGGCGGGCTTCTCGGCCGGGTCGGCGCTCGTCAGGTACAGGCGGCCTCGGCTGCGCGGCTTGGGGATGTTCGGGGTCATCGAGACGCCGTGCGCGGGGCGTTCGTAGCCGATGCGCTCCGGGTTGTCCGTGAACGGCACCTGGTAGAAGTGGAACATCAGGTCCGGGCCGGCGTGTTCGGGGTCGCGCCGCACGAACAGGCCCGCGTCGGAGTCCATCGCGGAGTTCTCGGGGATCGGCCCGTCCGTCTCCCAGACGATGACCGACTCGGGGTGGTCGAGCAGGTTCTCGCCGACGCCCGGCAGGTCGTGGACGACGGGGATGCCGAGCGCTTCGAGGTCCTGGCGCGGCCCGATGCCGGAGTGCATGAGCAGCCGCGGCGAGTCGACGGCACCGGCGCACAGCAGCACTTCGTTCCGCGCCCGGACGAGCACTTCCTCGCCGTCCTTGGCGCGTACGTGCACACCGCGGGCGCGCGTCCCGTCAAGCTCCAGCCTGTACGCCCAGGTCTCCAGGAGGATGTGGAGGTTGGGCCGTACGTCCATGAACGGATGCAGGTAGGCGACCGACGCGCTCGACCGCTTGTTGTTCTCCGGGTGGTACGCGAGGTCGAAGAAGCCGACGCCCTCGGTGAACGGCTGCTTGTTGAAGCCCTCCACGCGCGGCACTTCGAGCGCCGACTGCGCGGCGTCGACGAAGTCGCGGGCGATGGCGTTCCGGTCCTTCTCGTCGACCGGCACGATGTTGTTGCGCAGCCGCGGGAAGTACGCCTCCATCGGCACCGCGCCCCAGCCCTTGGCGCCCGCCGCCTCCCACTCGTCCCAGTCGGACGGCAGCGGCTTGAACGCGATGAGCGTGTTGTGCGAGGAGCATCCGCCGAGGACCCGGGCGCGGCTGTGCCGGATGTGCGAGTTGCCGCGCGGCTGCTCGGTCGTCGGGTAGTCGTAGTCCAGCTCCCCGCCGAGCAGGCCCATCCAGCGCCGCAGGGTCAGGACGTCGTCGCGGCCGACGTCGCTCGGGCCGCCCTCGATGACGGCGACGGTGACGTCCGGGTTCTCGGTGAGCCGGGAGGCGATGACGGAACCCGCGGTGCCGCCGCCTATGACGACGTAGTCGTACGTGTTCTGTTCTTCGGGCATGGCGTGGCGCTCCAAGGTGCCTTGTGCGGTGGGGGGTCGAAGGTGGCCGGGGCCGGGTGTCGGCCCACGGACAGGCCGGGTCAGCCCGCGAACCACCGGACGGGCTTCGGCGCGAGGTTCTGGTAGACGTGCTTCGTCTCGCGGTACTCGGCGAGCCCCGCGGGCCCGAGTTCGCGTCCCACGCCGCTCTTGCCGAAGCCGCCCCACTCCGCCTGCGGGAGGTAGGGGTGGAAGTCGTTGATCCAGACGGTGCCGTGCCGCAGCCGGCCGGCGACGCGCCGGGCGCGCCCCGCGTCGGCGGTCCAGACGCCGCCCGCGAGCCCGTACTCCGTGTCGTTGGCGAGCGCGACGGCCTCGTCCTCCGTGCGGAAGGTCTCGACGGTCAGGACCGGGCCGAACACCTCTTCCCGGACGACCCGCATCTCGCGGTGGCACTGGTCGAGGACGGTCGGCTCGTAGAAGTAGCCGGTGGCGGGCCGCTCGGCGGACGGCTCGGGGCGGGCGCCGCCGGCCCGCAGCACCGCGCCCTCGGCGAGGGCCGCGGCGACGTACGACTCGGTCTTCTCGCGCTGTTCGGCGGAGACGAGCGGTCCGCACTCGACGCCGTCCTCGGTGCCGCGGCCGAGCCGGATCCGCTCGGCCCGCCGCGCCAGTTCGGCGACGAAGCGCTCGCGCACGGACTCCTCGATGATGAGCCGGGAACCGGCGGAGCACACCTGCCCGCTGTGGATGAAGGCGGCGTTGAGGGCCTGGTCGACGGCGGTGTCGAACCCTTCCTCGGTGGCGCAGGCGTCGGCGAAGACGACGTTGGGGTTCTTGCCGCCGAGTTCGAGGGCGACCTTCTTCACGGTGACGGCGGCGGCCTGCGCGACCTTCGTACCGCTGACGAGTCCGCCGGTGAAGGACACGAGGTCGACGTCCGGGTGCTCGGCGAGCCGGGCGCCGACGCTGTGGCCGGGTCCGGTGACGATGTTGGCGACGCCTTCGGGCAGCCCGGCCTCGACCAGCAGCTCGACGAGGGCGACCGTGGTCAGCGGAGTGATCTCGCTCGGCTTGACGACAAAGGTGTTCCCGGCGGCGAGGGCGGGGGCCACCTTCCAACTCGCCTGCAGCAGCGGGTAGTTCCAGGGCGTGATCATCGCGCAGACGCCGACGGGTTCGTGCACGACGACGCTGTGGATGTCGTCCGACCCGGCGTCGACGACCCGTCCGCCGCCCTCTCCGACGACGAGATCGGCGAAGTACCGGAAGGCGTCGGCGACACAGTCGATGTCGACGCGCCCCTCCTCCAGGGTCTTGCCCGCGTCCCGGCTCTCAAGCAGCCCGAGCGGCTCGCGGTCGCGTACGAGGAGGTCGGCGACGCGGCGCAGGAGCGCGGCCCGCTCGGTGGCGGGCGTGTGTGGCCACTCTCCGTGGTCGAAGGCGCGCCGGGCGGCCTCGACGGCGGCGTCCGTGTCCGGTACGCCGCCTTCGGCGACCACGGCGAACGTCTTGGCGTCCGCCGGGTCGAGAATGTCGCGCGTGGCCCCTGAGGCGGCCGCGCGCCACTCTCCGCCCACGTGAATCGTCTGCTGCGCCTGGTGTCCCGACATGATCGGTGTTGCCTTCCGTTCCTGTTCCGTGCCCCTGTGTCACACGCGTGTCACTCTCGCGGGCCGAGTGCACCTGCCCCGGGGCCCGGTTTGCATGCACAACCAGTGACGGATAGTGCGCCGGGTCACTGAAAAATCAATGGAAATACGGCCAGAAGGCGATAGGAGGGCGATCAGAAGGCGATCAGAAGGTTGGACGCCCGGCATTCCTTTGACTAAAGTCAAAGGAATATGAAGCCAGTGACAGCGTCAACGTCAGTGTCCGCGCCCGCGCCCGCGGAGCACGTGACCACCCTGCGCCGCTTCAACCGGTACTTCACCCGCCGGATCGGTGTGCTCGACGATCACTACCTCGGCCAGGACCGGCCGCTCGGCGAGGCGCGCCTGCTGTTCGAGATCGGGACCGGCGCGTCGCTGAAGGAGCTGAGGACCCGACTCGGCCTGGACGCCGGGTACTTGAGCCGGATGGTGCGCGCGCTGGAGGGCCAGGGGCTCGTCCGGGTCAGCGTGCACCCGACGGACAGCCGGCTGCGCCTCGCGGAGCTCACGGAGACCGGGCGGGCGGAGCTGGCCGAGCAGAACCGTCGGGCCGACGGACTCGCCGAGGGCCTGCTCAACGGGCTGAGCGAGGAGCAGCGGGGTCGGCTGACGGAGGCCGTCACCGTGGCCGAGCGGCTGCTGCGACTGGCCGGGGTCGGTGTCAGGGCCGTCGACGCCCGGTCGGCCGACGCGCGCGCCTGCCTGGCCGGTTTCGCCGCCGAGCTCGACGAGCGGTTCCCCGAGGGGTACGACACCGCGGATCTCGTACCGCCCGAGGACATCGCCGTCCTCCTCGTCGCGTACGAGGAGGAGCGTGCCGTCGGCTGCGGGGCGCTCTGCGCGCTCGACGCCGACACGGCCGAGATCCGGCATCTCTGGGTGCACCCCGACGCGCGCGGACTCGGCCTCGGGCGGCGGCTGTTGACCGCGCTGGAACGGGCGGCCGCCCGGCGCGGGCATCACGTCG
>Ga0307512_10007227_pt1 | contig 11049 bp, 9 predicted proteins | sample 14_EM_MG_FD_200267 | JGI IMG/M metagenome (GOLD analysis project Ga0307512, IMG submission 200267) | Populus trichocarpa ectomycorrhiza microbial communities from riparian zone in the Pacific Northwest, United States - 14_EM | ecosystem: Host-associated > Plants > Roots > Unclassified | place... | reverse complement strand
TGAACACATAACTTATCACTTGAGGCAGAGCAGGTGTCATGCAACGTGATCTGGACGAGCATTCGCGTCTTCTCTATGTGTATAGTAGAGCTCACAATAAACTGGTTCTGACCCAACTGGACGAACAATGGGGCGTTCCAGCCCCTCAGACTTTCTTCTATTTTTTTGCAGACGGATCATGATCCGAGAAGCCAAGTTGTTAATACTAGCGCCCTCAGGTGACCCCACCCTCACGCGACTGTAATACTCTATTATTACTGTCTATCGAGACAAGCGAGGCCACGCAACTATTCGCAGAAAAACCGAGATTTCGTGTCAGGTGGACCAATGGCGGGATTCGCTTGAATTGCCCCACGGCTCGCCCCCGATGGCGCCACAGTAGTCAGGCGACTCACTGGCGGCTAGCAATTCAACGAAGCCACGAATACATACCCGTAAGTGCGTAAGCATTCATTCAAAAGGCCGGGGAAGACCCTTAATGGTTTAATCAGGGACCTTTACAGCGTGACCACACCCTGGAAGCGTTAGTTTACAGTGCGGAGTGAGGGTCATTTTTAAGTCTGATCACGAGGTCAACTTTGATCTTCTGGATTCTTGTCATGTGATTTGCAGCGTATTATTGTTCTCTTCGCTGCGGCACCAGTACTGCCAAGATCTGAGATAGCGGAGGAACTCGCCGCGTATACATGCTTCTGTATTGTGCCGACGTCAAAATGTACGGGGGTCAATATGCAGTGGAAGGGCTTCCCACTGATACGTGTGCACATGCCACGACGGTCCAGGACGTCTATATGATAAATTACAGAAGCGAAGCGCATTTGATTGGAGAATACTACAACGTACAACAGAAACGGCAGAACGACAAATGGCATAGCGGACGCGTACTCCGAATCCCGAGGAGCACATTGAGAATGCAGAATCATCGCCCATCATGGACCCAACTCCTGGAACGGGCCATGCCAGCACCCTTGCCAGCACCAGGAAATCTCAAGTAGGGAAAACTTCGGATACAACGGACAGATAGGGGAGGCCACGCAAGTGTAGTGTTCGATATCAAAGAAGCAGGTAAAACGGGGTGCTCAGAAATGGGGGTGGGGATGATCAAAGAGCAACAAAATACAATACAGTAGGGTGCACCGGTGCGGAACCCTTCACAGAAATCCCGCCGGTTCGCGAGTCCGAAGATTGGTGTTTAGGCTACTGGCCTGGTCGGGTAGATAAACAAGGAAACATGATGTGTGTATGTGGTGTTCGGTCGGGGGGTGGGGAGGCGATAAAGGCGAAGAAGACGAGGGTGCACACAGATCAAGTTTTTCCATCCAATTCTCTTTTGGTCGATTAATCGTCTGGAGGTTGATAAAGTAGGGCCTGTGGGGTAGAGTCGCCTGGTATGGATGATACAATGGTCAGGCCACTGAATCGGCGGATGTAGAGTTAAGGAGTGACGAGAGAAGCTACGATGAACGAGGAAGATTGAATGGATAATTTAGTTGAAACCATCAAAATGGCCCTTCAAGATGCGCTCTCCCATAGGAGATGGGGCCCGATGTCTCGGGTTCGTCGAAGGTATACTCAAAGTCGCCGAACGCCGAACCCTAGTAGACCGCACATCCGTATTATTCTGATTCGTCGCAAAACCAGGAGATGTGGGCGGTGTCACAGCAGAAGGAGGCGGGGTGGTCGGTGCTGGGGGTGAAGGAGGCATGTTGTTGGAAGCGCCTTGGAAAAGGGCCTGGGAAGAAATCGTGTTGGTTTCGAAGAGACACAAATTACGGGCTAGATCGGCCGAACGTACCGAATTGAGGCCTCCGCCGAGGGAGAGGCGACGGAGAACACCTGCACCACGCGCATGTTGCTCTTCGATCACAGGTGGAGCGGCGGGAGCAACCCTCTGAGAGGTGGTTCGGGCATTACCGGTCCAAGTTGTGGTAGCACGACGTTGGTGGAGGGAGGTGTTGCGAACTTCTATCTCTTGGCAGTCTTCATCTGTCAAGGGGCGATCGAGGCCATCAGTGGTGCCGTCGATAATGGCAGAGCCTGACTGAGACCGACCTTCGAAGACAGGGGGGGGGCCAAAGCCGGGAGGGCGCCTGTATGGGAATGACGCACTGGATTTAGGGGAGGTGCTCGTAAAATAGGAAAAGAATGAAGAGTTGGTCGGTGAAGAGGGAGCGAGGTTGAGCGAATTAGGAGTTTGGACAGAAGGGGGAGAGGTCGGAGAGCCATCAGATGATGAAGAAATGGAGGCGCGACGGCGGTGGGGAGAAGAGAGGATGGGAATAGGGGCGGCAAGCTTGAAATCGTTTATGTTGCTGCCGTCTTTGCGAGGGGAGTCGGTTGAAGTGGACATGATTCAATAATGAGAGTAAGTTGTGAGAGGAAGATGAGAGAGAAAGCGAATGGGGGATGCCTTTGGCGATTGGATTATATATATCAATCTCTGAGCCACCTATCAGTAGTGTTATGTTACTCCCTCCACTGTTCACGTGGCAGCTGACCACGGGTAACTCAAATTTTAGAGTTGGAGTGAGACCCAGTCATTTGCAATTCATGGTCAGATATTAACCAGGTGTTTTTCGCCCACCCATTCTTTCTTCGTACATAAGAGAGGAATCATAGCGACTTTGCAACAAAGCCTTTCATTCGCCTCGCTGTGAGGGGGTTCAAGGGATGATAAGCACCTTCTATGCAGAAAAGAGTATCACGTTAACGCCCTGATCCCTGAACCGATAACTTGGCCAAAAATGACAATTCATTCTCGGCCTTCGCTTAACCCCACAAGTGGAGTGGTTGAGACGACGAAATGATGAGACTGATACCCCAAAGGCCACACCTAGCAACCCGTACGTTTTCATCCCAGTCGTATCGCCACTCTTCCACTTCGTGTTGCTATCTGTGGGATTGTATCCCTCGTAAACGCTTAGTGATGCGAGGCCAACCCCTTGGGGTACTCGTTGGGCGTTGAGATCGTTGAGATACGATGGGGGTTAAGCGCAAGGCACTTGCCTTTCTGGAACCCACATAATCTCACAGGCCACATCCGTTTAGGTCGTATTTCCGTTTTGCTCGCTCTTGTGCTCCCTGAGGTCAGCGCTCAGGGAGCCTTCCTATGATTATGTCTAAGCAAACCCTCTTAGTTACCATTCCGGTATAGAGGTGGCGCCTCAAGCCCCTCCTTCGATGATGATAGATTTACTATCATAAGCTCGAGCGCCACAGCCAAGTCCGATCTTACCGTATCCTATCTTTCCCTGCAAGTCGATAATCACAACCCTCAGATACACCGCAAGCGCCTAAAAGGACTGGACCGGTGGCACAACACGTTTGCGCTATTCCTGATCATCTCCATCTTCTGAGTAAAAGAGGTGACAGGCGGAGATCCTGCATTTCTGAACAGTCTTGTCACGTGTCGATATGTTTCGTTACGGAACCATCCCATGCCGATGGCTCAGCTCAGACCATAAACGGATGGTGGCAATACGATGCCGCACGCTTCAGAAATGGGAAGCTTTAGCCCTCGTCGGGAATGAATCAGGGGTAGCGTCCTCAGATTCCGTGGGGTTGATGAGAATGAAAATACGCTCCGTGCTCCAGTCCACATCGAGTGCTCGGCGGGTGAAGATATTTCGGGACCGAGCCGCATAGAGTGCGACAAATGGCGTCATAAAACTTCAAAAGGCGGCAATCTGCGCTGCGCCATTCGTCATGTCAAATCGGGTTTCCGTTACTAATAGTGGATGATGCATCGACCGAGCCCGGTTCAGGTCGCAGTTCCTTGACAGGTGAACGCGGAAAGTTTTCATTTCTAGTCATCGATTGGGGAAACAACGCCTCGAGGTTGACACGTCGATGCCTCGAGAAGCGATCTGATTCGTGCACGTACGCATCACGATCTGTGTACGTTCTGATCCTACGACAATCATGACGTTCGGCCTATGACAAATGACAGATCCGGAAGAGAAATTCTCATCATTTGATTCGAGGGGGGCGACCCAATTGGTCTATGCGACGCCGATAACCTTGACCCTGCATGTCAACTCTCAAGAGCGTGGTGGACGATGCGCAAGAGTAGCTTGTCGAACATGCATAGGCTTCGTCGAGGATAGACTATGAAGCTATATGAGGTCTGCTATGACAGTGCAATTGATGGAAGACTTTGGGGATTCCTCGGAGTTGGGATAGTCAGATAAACTTGAAGGCCCCGGCCGTCGTCCGCGCCAAAGCTGCTGGTTTGAGGGTGCCATCATCCGGACAGCGCCGAGTGGGAAACTTCCACCTCGTGACGAAACACCTTTTCTGAAGATATACAGCACTAAATGATGTGAATAAAGAGGTTATGATTGGAGGAAGCGACCGAGCGCAAAGAGGAATGGGTGAGGGAGTGAGCGAGAGAGAGCGAACGATGTGAACCTGCACAGAAGGACTCAGTATTGCACAGAAAGGTGCACAGATACTATTATTATTCACCTGCACAGAAGGACTGTGTAGGGTAAGTATGGGTACCAAACGCGAAGGGAATCTAACTAGGAGCTCACCTCAGTATTGCACAGAAAGGTGCACAGATACTGAGGGAACACAAAGGTAACTACCGTGTATAAAAGTAGACGGAATGATCGGTCGGGTATGTGAAACAAGGGGTAATTAGCGGATGCAAAAATAAAGGGGTAAGTACATGAGACAGCCCGTTGAATGGGCTGTCAACGGTAAATGGTGTGCTGTACTGTAAGTCCGGATGGTAAAATCTAATCTACTCCAAGTGATAACGTCGGGGCCGATCGCCATTTCTGCGACACTAAATGCGCACAGGGTGTTGCTGCGCGGACTGTTGGAGTGTGGAGCATTGCGCAGTCAAATGCCCGTCGAGTCTGAGGCGCTTAACCTGAAGACTTGAACTGTATACTGCATCGTTGCTGAACTGTCTTTCCTGCGTCATGTATCATGATATAATCATAGTAAATGACGTTCTAGCTAGGACTCTAGGAGGCAAACCTGTCTGAGCTCCAACGCGGCTTTCGCGTTTTGCTTAAGGTCACTTGTTGCGGCAAAGCGTGCCTCATACCATGCATAAACACTCGGCGCCAGCGTGGGGGAACGAAACACAGGCGCGACGAGCCAGGTTCGAAGGAAATCCTGGACAAGGCGATGAATGCTGGGAGTGTCGACATCGAGAGCGAGGCTACAAAAAGAAAGGGGATGGTGAGTTCGCATGTGCGGCTCCTCCGATGACGGAAGGACCGAGGTGATCGACCTCGTCGAGGCCGAGGATGAAGGGTATCCAAGGTGGAGGGAGCGGGAAGTTGAAAGCACAAGGCCCGATGGCGCACTAAGCGACACTCCGAGTCGATAAGGCACAGCACTGACAAACTCCAAATGTGAGATCCTCATCGCGCGCAGCGTCTCGTGAAAGAGTGATGGCTATGCAGAGAAATGGAATGCAAGAGTGAGAGAAAGGTACTGTACTGTACGCCCGCCGTTCTAAATTGGATGGACTTGAAGGGACCAGAAAGGGGTTGAGAAGGGGAAGGCTGTCACCGGAAATGACGAGCTCTGGTACCCCATCGTTGGTTGCGCCCAGTGTGCGGGTGCGAATGTTTTCTTTGGTGTTTCTGGTATTCCTGTCCTTCTTCGCAGGGACGACTCTGGACCCGATAGAATTTCAGCTGGAAGGTGGTCAAACTCGTCTGAGGATTCGGTGACGAGCTCCTGTGACTCGAGAGAAGAGGATGTTATGCGGGAACGAGAGAATGAATAAGCATGGGAGGAATGACGAAATGTGAAGAGCAAAAGGGAGAAACAAAGTGCGTCAAGAAGAGAGGAGTGCGGTTGACAAACGTTCGTTGGTTGTTGAATATTGTTAAATTCCTCTATTGACTGTGAAAACACAGTCACGTCTCACCCCAAAGCGTCACTTGGTTTGATTGTCATCGTGATTGTGGGCTCGTTGAGAGCGAAGTCGCGATGTTTTTCTCTTTTAAAGAGAAAGCGGCGGATGTGACCAACGAAGTCGAGGGTCCGACGTAGTGGTGCAGGTTTGAAGCACGCTACGAAAGCAACCGCTTACACTGTAAGGCAAAACGAGAGAAATGAGGAACTATGGAAAAATCCTTGAATATGTTTTGGGATAATTTTTTATCCAAGACAATGTTATCAGTAGGTTATCATAGAAATTCTAAAGAATAAGTTACATTTATTCATGCAAAAACCGAATCATGTTGAATGTTGACTAATGTTATCGTACGTACTACCACTACGTAGTACTGGGATTAACCGTTTCCTCGATACCATACTCAGCCCCGTACCCATCTGTCAACGCAGTGAATTTTTGACAGAATTCAACGACACGTCCGACTCGCCTTCGGTGTTGGATGCACACACCGGTTTCTCGAAATCCTGTGTATTCGGGGCAGTGCGTATTGGGGCGCTCGGCGGCAAAGTCATCAGCCTGCGTGAAAACGTGTGCACTCTTCGCACAGGACCTCGCCAGCTTCCGGCTTTAATCTTCAACTCGCCCTTGTTGTCTTTCCACCAAACGTTATGTCCTCTTTCCCGGTTGTCTTTAATACCGCCTTAATTGAGTACGCCCGGAAGACGGGGAAGGATATCAACGCGGATCCGCTCACCGCCAGGCTCCTGCCCTGCAAGTCTCCCAGTAAGGTACATGAAGTTTTTCAAGATCAAGCACAAAAGTTCGACGAGTTTCGCAATGGAGGTCGCATGGAGCAGATCATGAAGAAACTCAAGCCGATCGTCGATGTTTTGCTCACACTCTCCAATGGTGGGGTCCTTGGGAACGGCATTGGCCTCGTAAGCGCTAGGCTTCGAATTCTCTTCTGTAGGTGATTTCTTACACATATTCTACAGAAATTTCCGCCCGCAACTGCGATCATAGCCGGAATTGGTCTCCTACTCGCAGTCCGTATTTTCATTCTCCTTACTCGTAGCACTGTTGTGACAAAGATTAGGCCTCTAAGGGCGTTAGCGAAAGTTATGACGCACTTATAGACTTATTCGAATGTTTGGAAAACTACCTCGGTCGCCTACGTATTTTCACCGAGATTCCGGCTGCCATGGAGGAAATTCTTGTCAAGATTATGGTCGAGTTGCTCGGTGTCCTCGCATTGGCGACGCTCCAAATTAAGCAGGGGAGACTCAGTGAGTTAGTCCCTTCGATGACGCATAGCCCTGGGCTCAGCTTCCCGCAGAGAAATTTGCAAGGAAGCTGCTGGGTGAGAACGACATCGAGGCGGTACTTCAGAGGTTGAACCGGCTCACCATGGAGGAATCGCGGATGACCGTGGCGCAGACCATGGAGACCACAGCTCAGACCATGGAGGTCGTACATGATCTATTCAATAACATGAAGGCCGTCATGGAAGGTCCGTATTTCTAGAGTTGGTTCGCTGTGCTGTGCTGAAAAACCACACACATAGATGGAAGAGCATCAACAGATAATATCCAAGCGGCTCTTGGTATGTCTTTCTTACAGATGAAATTGAGTGTGCCTGACCGTAGGCGAAGTTAAGTTGCAAGAGATCGCAGAAAGTGTGAACAAAATCCAACGTTCGTTCCTATTCACATCACGATCGTAACTTTTGGCGAGGCTAAGACTTCTCCACAGGCGATGATTTGCAAAAAGCTGTCCGGAAGTGGCTTTCCCCTCCGGATCCGTCGGTCAATCACAACATCGCGTGTGAATCTCATCATGAGGGGACGACAACTTGGTTCACCGAAGGTGACGTCTACAAGGAATGGAAGGCACGAGGGTCGTTCGCATGGATTCACGGGAAACGTATGTTCTCTCCCCCTCCGTGTATTGAATGCTTCTGATGACCTCCGGTCCTATAGCTGGGTCTGGGAAGAGCGTCCTTTGGTGCGTCGTCTCTCAACGGGTATTGTCTAAAACAACGCAAACCACCTCCCAGCTCTTCAATTATCCAAGACCTTGAGGTTATGCGAAATGCGGGATTGATTTCACTAGCCTTCTACTACTTCGATTTCAAAGACAGAGAAAAGCAGGATCGCCGTGGACTACTATCCTCACTCCTTCTCCAACTCACCGCTCGGTCGAACGCGTTCCACGATATCCTCGATCGGCTTTATTTAGCATATAGTGAAGGGTCACGACAGCCTAATGAAAATGACCTCACCCGATGCCTAAAGGATGTCCTAGCCGTTCCTGGACAAGGCAAAATATACATCGTAGTTGACGGTCTGGACGAATGTCCCAATAACTCTGGAATGCCTACATCACGCGAAAAAGTCTTGAAGCTTGTCGAAGACCTCCACTCTTTGCAGCTTCCTCATGTACGGATTTGTATTACAAGTCGACCAGAGGTTGACATTCTATCGTTTCTCGAACATTTGACATCTCACTGCATGTCCCTTCACGACGAAGGTGGACAGAGGAAGGATATTATCGATTATCTCAAACATGCCGTCGAGACGGACCCGAAGATGGGAAGGTGGAGAGAGGATGACAAGCAACTGGTCATCGATACACTGGCACGAAAAGCCGACGGAATGTGAGGCAACCTGACTACAACTTCTTATCATGACACTTATTCCATGACATAGGTTCCGTTGGGTTTATTGCCAACTAGATACACTGCGGCGCTGTTTTCCCGGGAGCATTCGGCGTGCGCTAAATGAGTTGCCAAGGACGTTAGATGAAACATATGAGCGGATATTACAAAATATCGACGAAGAGAAATGGGAGTACGCCCTTCAACTTTTCCGGTGCCTGGCAGTCGCTCGTCGCCCACTACAAGCACAGGAACTTGCGGAGGTTCTTGCGGTCGAGCTCGACGCGGGGGGAACCCCAAAGCTCAACGTGGATCTGCGCCCCAGAGACGCAGAGGAAGCCGTTTTGTCGGCATGTTCCACTTTAGTCGCAATTAATAGACCAGACATCCTGGATTTCGAAGACGACATGCTCGGCCACGACGGGGATATTCGGGTCGTACAATTTTCCCATTACTCTGTCAAGGAGTTCTTGACTTCCAGTCGCCTAGAGTCTTCAAGACAAACCCTTTCGCGATTCTACATTTCCCCGGAGCCTGCCCACACAATTCTCGTGCAAGGTTGCATCAGCACCCTGCTACAGTTGGATAATTCCGTTAACAGAAATGATTTTCGAGGTTTCCCTCTTGCTGGATACGCGGCCCAGAACTGGGTAGCTCATGCTCAGGTAGATGGCGTGGCGCCACAGGTCCGAATTGCGATGGAGTCCCTCTTTGATCCAGAAATGTCACATTTCGCAGTGTGGGTAGAGTTTCGGCAAAAACATTGGAGCTTTTCCGGAGATCCGAAACGATTCCCTCTCTCTTATGCTGCTCGTTACGGTTTCGAGGACGTGGTAAAATACCTCGTCACTAAACGTCGCCAGTATATCGACGCTACTGATCCTGATTCGAGCACTCCGCTGCTGGGGGCACAATGCGGAGGACACCTTGCAGTTGCACAGTTCTTACTGCGGCACGGCGCACATGTGGACTGCCGGAACCAAGACGGCTTGACCCCGTTACTCTCTGCGTCACGCAGTGGCCAACTCGACATCGTCCAGCTATTACTCGAGTGGGGTGCGAATGTGAATTCCTGTGACCCGTTCAAGTTGACACCACTGCATGGAGCTTCGAGACACGGGTGCCTCGAGGTTGTTCGACGACTAATCAGCTCTGGCGCAGATATCAACGCCCGCGACATTCAGGGAGCTACACCGTTGCTTATTGCATCGCAACATGGGAGACTCAGCGTTGTGCAGCTCTTAGGGGAGCGGGGTGCCAACGTGAATACACGGGGTGCCACCCACTCGACGCCGCTACACGAAGCTTCGAAATGTGAATATCTCGATATTGCTCAACAACTCATCGACTTTGGTGCAGATGTCAATCTCCGTGACGACTATGAGGTTACCCCATTGCACAAGGCATTACAATATGAGAAACTCAATGTCGTACCGCTATTAATTGAGCGGGGTGCGGACGTGAACATATGCGATGATAGGAAGTCGACACCGTTACACGAAGCTTCGATACACGGACATCTCGATGCTGTCCAACAACTCATTAACTTTGGCGCGATTATAAATGTCCTCGACATCTATGGGTCCACCCCATTACATCACGCATTGCAACATGAGCACGTCAATGTTGTACAGCTGTTAACCGAGCGGGGTGCCGACGTGAATGTAGAGGTCGCCACGCTTCCAACGCCACCACTACATCAAGCCTCGGAACGCGGGTATCTCGGTGTTATCCAACAACTCGTTGATTCAGGCGCCGATATAAACGTCCGCGACAATCAGGGCGCCACCCCATTGCACAAGGCATTGCAACACGATGTTGTACGGCAATTAATCGAGCAGGGTGCATACGTGGACGCACGGGACGCTACAAACTCGACACCATTACACGGAGCTTCGGCACGCGGGTTGCTCGATGTGGCCCAGCAACTCATCAACCTCGGCGCGGATATTAACGTCCGCAATAACAAGGGGGCAACCCCATTACGCAAGGCGTTGCGATGTGGGGAACTTGATATCGCACTGCTATTAATCGAGCAGGGTGCCGACGTGAACATTCCGTACTCCACCCGCTCGACGCCATTACACGAAGCTTCGGAATGTGGATACGACTATGTTGCTCAAAAACTCCTCAATCTTGGCGCATATATAAATGCCCGCGACGATCAGGGAGTCACCCCACTGCATACAGCATTACAATATGGGAAACTCAATGTTGCGCGGCTATTACTTGAGCGAGGTGCCGACGTGAACGGCCCTGACAACAATGGCTGGACTCCGTTGCATGAAGTCTCGGGAAATGGTCATCTCATATGTGTCCAGTTGCTACTTAACTATGGTGCGGATGCGAATGTTCGCGACCGCCATGGAGCATCACCGTTGCACAAGGCGTCACTTCACGGGAATCCCAATGTAGTGAACACTATGAACACAACAGCTACTGAATCTCAGTAGGCAAAACACCTGAAATTCAGGGTTTTATCACTTGAAACTAAGGTGTTTCCACACCATTCAGTACTTTGATCATG
>Ga0307512_10007226_pt1 | contig 11051 bp, 10 predicted proteins | sample 14_EM_MG_FD_200267 | JGI IMG/M metagenome (GOLD analysis project Ga0307512, IMG submission 200267) | Populus trichocarpa ectomycorrhiza microbial communities from riparian zone in the Pacific Northwest, United States - 14_EM | ecosystem: Host-associated > Plants > Roots > Unclassified | place... | reverse complement strand
TTCCGTGAGCACCGCCGGATCGACCGTCATCCTCGGTTCTCCTTCCTGGGGGTGCGCGCGTCACCGCAATGCCCTCAGTGCGGTGCGGATGCGTTTGAGCAGGACCTCGTCGGTGCCGGGTCCGTCGCGTGGTCCGGGGTCGACGGCCGCGTCCTTGGGTAACTTCGCGCCGGGCTTGCGGCGCGCCAGCCGCGGCGGGCGGTATGCGGTGCCGCCGCTGGTGCCCGGGTCGGGTTCGAGCGAGTGCCGGGGTGGATCACCTGACGCCGTGGCCGACGCGGTTGTCGTCCCCGCGGCAAGACCCGCCCGGGCAGTGCCCGCTCCGGCCACGATCGGGATGGTCGGTCCGTCTTTGGGCACGGTCACCACCGGTCGGCGTACGTCCACACTGGTGCCACCGTTGGCGCCGCGTGCTCGCGGCAGGCGTACGAAATCGGGGTTCTCGGTCGTGGGCTCGCGGATCACCGGCAGCTCGAGCAGGCCGACCGCCGCGAGCCGGCGTAGTTCCTGAATGGTCGCGTAGCCCGCCCGGCCGAGCAGCTGCGCCAGGTCGGCGGGGGTGCGCTGGCCGTCCGCGTGCACCAGCAGCTCCCATTGCAGGGAGTTCAGCGTGACCCGCTCGCGGGGTGGCCGCAGGACCGGCGTGACGGGCGCCGTGTCGATCCTCGGGTCGGCGAAGATCTCGTCGAGCAGCCGGCCGCGGCGGCGCGTCTCGCGGTTCACCGCGGCCGGGTCGACGGTGATGATCGGGCCCAGCCAGTGGGTCGCGTCGTCCAGGAAGTCCACCGGCGCGGACGCGGGGGCGAGCGCGAAGTACGCGGCGTCGTAGATCGCGCCGAGCACACACAGTTCGAGTTCGCCCTGGGTGAGGTGGCCCTGATCGAGAAGGATCCGGCCGACCTGGCCCTGCGCCGTGCCGGCGTCCAGCGCGGCCTGCCAGGTCCGTCCGGCCAGCCGGCCGGACGCGGTGAGCAGCTCGCCGACGCCCGGGGCGGCCGGCGATTCGGCCTGGGTGATCCGCCCGTCGATGAGATAGACCGTGCCGCCGGGATGGCCGCCGACCACCAGCGCGCCGGTCCGGCGCTCGCCCGCGACCTGCGTGAGCAGGCGTCCGGGCGCAGCGGTCTTCGAGGGCTTCACCAAGGGTCCTTCCGTGGGCGGCCGGCAAAGGGGCCGACGAGGTGGGTCAAGTGGCGGTCGAGCGGGTCAGGTGGCGACCAACTCGTCGGCCAGGGTCTGCATCCGGCGGCGTGCGACCGCGAGATTGCCGTGGATCCGGTCCAGCCACACGTAGAGCACCAGGCGGCTGTCGAAGTCGGTCTGGACGAGGCGTAACAGGTGATATCCCCCCGCGGTTGTGATGATCAGGTCTTCGAGTAGGTCGTTCGGAACGGCCGAGACGAACAACGACCGGCTGGTCGCCGCCTGGACGACGTCGGCCGTGCCGGCCGCCGCGGCCTCGTGATCGGAATTCGGTGCGGCCCCCGTCGTAGCGAGCGGAAAGCCCGTGGTGTAGTCGACGATGCTGGCCCCGACGGCGCCAGGGATCGCCATGGCCTCCTGTAAGCAGTTGTCAACGCCGGGCACTTCTCTCCTCAGCCCAGGTGCGTTCCCGCCGGTCCCCGTCCCCGGCCGCTGGCGGGACGTCCGCGCTTGGTTGCCGCGGTCGGCCGGGGTTCTCGCCGCGGTGACGGAGTTGCGTACGGATCCGCGTTTCCGCGCCGTCACCGTGGGCCATCCTGTGGCCACGGCGCGATGACGGGTCGCACCGCGTGTGCGTCCTGTCGGGCCCGGCTCATCGGGCCGCCTCCGATGGCCGTTCGGCTTCGGCCGATTGGGCTCTTTGGACCGTCATGTGCGTCATCCTGAGACGCATCGAGAGACGTCGTCGCACGAACGGTGCGTCGTGCCGGACATGACACGCGCGCGTAACATGATCGAACCCTGAGCTATGGGTTACGGGAGGGTGTCGAATGGCCAGCCGCTGGGAGCAGATCGTCGTTGATGCGGAGGATCCGGCGCGGCTGGCCCGCTGGTGGGCCGAGGCGCTCGGCTACGGAATCGTGCACGAGCAGCCCGACGAGATCGAGATCCGGCGCAGCCCGGACGAGTTGCCGGGCCTGCTGTTCACCCCGGTACCGGACCGCAAGATCGTGAAGAACCGGCTGCACATCGACCTGCGCCCCGACGACCAGGAGTCCGAAGTGGAGCGACTGGTGGACATGGGCGCGCGCCCGGTCGACATCGGCCAGCACGAGGTCGGCTGGGTGGTCCTGGCCGACCCGGAAGGCAACGAGTTCTGCGTGCTCAGCTCCCGAAAACCGAGCCACCAAGAACAGCCGAGCCCCGAACAGAGCTGAGCTGAGCGGTCAGTAGGTGAACTGACCGATCAGCCGCTCGATGTCGTCGGTCGCCGAGCTGACCCGTTCGGCCGACCGCCGGGTCGTGTTGGCCCCGTCCGCGGTCGCCCCGGTCGACGCCGTGATGTGCGAGACCGTGCCACTGATCTCGGTGGCCGCCCCCGAAACGTCGGAGACGTTACGGGCCATCAGCTCCGTGGTCGCCGACTGCTCCTCGACGGCCGCCGCGATGGTCCGCTGCCCGTCGTCGATCTGGGTGATCTCGCCGGTGATCGCCGCGATGGCGGTGGCCGTCCGCGCGGTCATCTCCTGGATCGCGTGGATCTTCGCCGTGATGTCGCTGGTCGCCTGGGCGGTCTCCTGGGACAGCTCCTTGACCTCGGAGGCCACCACGGCGAAGCCCTTGCCGGCCGAGCCCGCCCGGGCCGCCTCGATGGTGGCGTTCAGCGCTAGCAGGTTGGTCTGCTCGGCGATCGAAGTGATCAGCTTGACGATGTCGCCGACTTCCCGGCTGGCTTCGCTGAGCGCGTCGACGGCGGCCGCCGTGTCGGTGGCGCTCTGGCTCGCGTGCGCCGTGGTGACCGCGGCGTCCGAGGTCTGCCGGGCGATCTCCCGGATCGAGGCGGACAGCTGCTCGGTCGCGGCCATCATGTCGGTGACCGCGCCGGAGACCTGCTGCGCCGCGGTGTCGGCGCTGCGGACCTGCGCCGACGTCTGCACCGCCGACGCGTCCAGCTGGCCGGCCAGGTCACGCAGGGCGCTGCTGGCCGAGGTCAACTCGCCGACGCTGGTGGCAGTGGCGGCCACGGTGCCCCGGATCGCCGTCAGCGCCTCGTTCAGCGCCTGGGCCATCTCGCCGAGTTCGTCGGCGCGCACCACGTCCACCCGGACGGTGAGATCGCGCCGGGCCGCCGCGCGCAGGGCGAGCAGCATCCGCCGCAGCGGGCCGCGGATCGCCCGTACGGTGAAAGCCGCCGTGAGGCCCGTGAGCAGCGTCCCGGCCAGCCCCGCGGCGAAGAGTAACCACCCGCTCACGGTGGCGGCGTGTGCGCCGGCCTGGCCGGCGTCCTGGACGGCGCCCAGCATCGCCTCGTCGATCGCACCGAGTTGCTCCTCCAGCGCCTCGAACTGGGTGAGGAACGGCGGCAACTGCGCCTCGGCGGCGGCGTGGTCGGTGCCGGCGAGCGCGACGACGCTCTTCGCGCTGTTCCCGTACGCCTGCACGGCTGTTCGGGTCTTCGCATAGTCGGCGGTGAGCGTGTCCGGCGCCACGGTCGACGCCGCGTCGTAGTTGTCGAGCATCGTCACCGCGTGCTCGGACACCCCGTCGACCTCGTACTCGGTGCGCTGGGCCGCCGTGGTGGCATAGAGCGCGGACATGACATCGGCGCGCAGGCCGTCGTGCATCATGTCGGCCTTCCACTGATGGCTCATGCCGTCGCTGATCGTGGCGATGTCGCGGGTGGCCCGGTCCTGGTTGGCCGAGCCCCAGGCCGCGGCGCCGCTCACCAGCCCCAGCGAGATCACGCCGACGCCGGCCATCAGGGCGAGCCGGACAAGGATGGTGACGCGGGCACGGCCGCGCGGAACAGACTCCACACCTATTGCATCGGCAGCATCGCCGGTCCGCTTAGTGTTGACTTCATGACGGGTGTTGACGCTGAACCGGCCGGTGAAGCTGAGCTGGCCAGTGACGCTGAGCGCTGGGTCGCCGAGCCCAGCAAGGACAGCGGCTACGGGCGTACCCAGTTCCAGCGCGACCGGGCCCGGGTCCTGCACTCCGCGGGCTTCCGCCGGCTGGCCACGAAGACCCAGGTGCACACCGCCGGATCCGATGACTTCCTGCGCACCCGGCTGACCCATCGGACCCGGCTGACCCATTCGCTCGAGGTCGCCCAGATCGCCCGCGAGATGGGCGCCCGGCTCGGCTGCGACCCGGACGTCGTCGACGTGGCCGGGCTGGCGCACGACATCGGCCACCCACCGTTCGGGCACAACGGGGAGGCGGCGCTCGACGTGGTCGCGCAGCCGTGCGGCGGCTTCGAGGGCAACGCGCAGACGCTGCGGGTGCTGACCCGGCTCGAGGCCAAGGTCGACGGTGCGGGCCTCAACCTGACCCGGGCCTCGCTGGACGCGACCTGCAAATATCCGTGGCCGCGCAAGGACGGCCTCCGCAAGTTCGGAGTGTACGCCGACGACGCCGAGGTCTTCGCCTGGCTGCGCCGGGGTGCCCCGGCCGGGGAGCGGAAATGCCTGGAGGCCCAGGTGATGGACTGGGCCGACGACGTGGCGTACTCGGTGCACGACGTCGAGGACGGCGTACACGGCGGCTATCTGCCCTTGCGCCTGCTGCTGGACGATCCGCAGGAGCGTGCCCACCTCTGCGCCGATGTCGCCGCGACGTATTCGCAGGAGTCCGCCGCCGCGCTCGAGGAGCCGCTGGCCGATCTGCTCAACGACGAGGTGGTCCGCGTGGTGGCGGGCTATGACGGGACATATCAGGCGCAGGTCGCGCTGAAGCGGATGACCAGCGTCCTGACCGGCCGGTTGGTCTCCTCGGCGGTGGGCGCCACCAACGCCGGCCACGGCCCGGGACCGATGCGCCGCTACGCCGCCGACCTGATCGTGCCGCGGACCGTCCGGGTCCAGTGTGCGCTGCTCAAGGGCATGGCGCTTCGATACGTGATGCGCGCCCGCGCCGCCGAGGACTGGTACGAACAGCAGCGCACCATCCTCACTGAGCTGGTGATGGCCCTGTCCGAGCGGGCTCCCGAGCACCTCGACCCGCTGTTCGCGCCGCTCTGGAAGGCCGCCGGCGACGACGCGGCCCGGCTGCGTGTCGTGATCGACCAGGTCGCGTCGCTGACCGACCACGCCGCGGTCGGCTGGCACCGGACCCTCGTGGCGGGCGCGGGTTGAGGCGAGGCAGGATGTACCGGTGGCAAGGGTCAAGGACGAGGACATCGCGCTGGTCCGCGACCGGACGTCGATCGCGGACGTGATCAGCGAGACCGTGACGCTGAGGTCGGCGGGCGGTGGCAACCTCAAGGGTCTCTGCCCGTTCCACGACGAGAAAACCCCGTCATTCACCGTCTCCCCTGCCCGAAATGTATACTTTTGCCACGGCTGTGGCGCGGGCGGCGACGCCATCAAGTTCCTGATGGACGTCGACCATCTGACCTTCATCGAGTCGGTCGAGCGGCTGGCCGGCAAGGCCGGCATCCAGCTGCGGTACGACGAGTCCGGCAACTTCCCGGCCGGCCCACGCCAGCAGCCGGGGCAGAAGCAGCGGCTGATCGCGGCGCACGTCGCCGCCGCCGACTTCTACCGCGGCCAGCTCACCACGCCGGGCGCGCGCAAGGCCCGGGAGTTCCTCGCCCAGCGCGGCTTCAGCCGGGACGCCGCCGAGCGGTACGGCTGCGGCTTCGCCCCCGACGGCTGGGACCACCTCGCCAAGCACCTGCGGCAGAAGGGCTTCACGGCCGAGGAGCTGACCGCCGCCGGGCTGGCCAAGCCGGCCCGCTCGGGCTCGCTCATCGACCGGTTCCGCCGCCGGCTGGTCTGGCCGATCAACGAGCTGACCGGCGACGTGATCGGCTTCGGCGCGCGCAAGCTGTTCGACGACGATGACGGGCCGAAATATCTGAACACCCCGGAGAGCCCGCTCTACAAGAAGTCGCACGTGCTCTACGGCCTCGACGTCGCGAAGCGGGAGATCGCCAAGCAGGGCCGGGCGGTCATCGTCGAGGGTTACACCGACGTGATGGCCTGCCACGAGGCCGGCGTGCCGACCGCGGTCGCGACCTGCGGCACCGCGTTCGGCGCCGACCACATCGGGGTGCTGCGCCGGCTGCTGATGGACACCGACAGCTTCGCCGGCGAGATCATCTTCACCTTCGACGGCGACGCGGCGGGGCAGAAGGCGGCGCTGCGTGCGTTCGAGGAGGACCAGCGGTTCGTCGGCCGCACGTTCATCGCGGTCAGCCCGGACAACATGGACCCCTGCGAGTTGCGCCTGGCCAAGGGCGACCTCGCGGTCCGTGATCTGGTCGCGCGCCGCGAGCCGCTGGTCGACTTCGCGCTCCGGCAGACGCTGTCGCGCTTCGACCTGGACACCGTCGAGGGCCGGGTCGAGGCGATGCGCAAGGCCGCGCCGCTGGTCGCCAAGATCAAAGACCGGGAGAAGCGCCCCGAGTACGCCCGGAAGCTCGCCGGTGACCTCGGGATGGACCTGGAGCCGGTGCAGCGTGCCGTCGCGGCCGCCTCCGCCCCCGAGTCCCAGTCGACGGCGCGGATCCCGGCCCAGCCGGTGGACAGCCCGCAGCGCCTGGTCGAGCGGGAGGCGCTGAAGCTCGCGCTGCAGGTGCCGGTGATGGCCGGCCCGATGTTCGACGCGCTCGGCCCGGAGACCTACGGCCATCCGGTCTTCCAGGCGGTCCGCGCCGGAATCGGCGAGGCCGGCGGCACCGCCAAGGGCATCTCGGGCGCGGTCTGGATCGAGGCGGTCCGCGACGCCTGCGACGACCTGGGTGCCAAGGCGCTGGTGGGCGAGCTGGCGGTGGACCCGCTGCACGTCGACGGCGAGGTCGATCTCCGGTACGTCCAGATCACCCTGGCCCGGCTGCAGGTCGGCGCGGTGACCACCCGGATCAAGGAGCTCAAGTCCAAGGTGCAGCGGGTCAACCCGGTGGCGCACAAGGACGAGTACCTGACCCTGGCCGGGGAGCTCTTCTCGCTCGAACAACACGCGCGCGCCCTGCGCGACCAGGCGGCAGGTGGACTGTGAACTTTCTTCGTCGACGCCCGAAGCTACCCGCCGACAAACGGCCGGTCCTGGATCCCGAGGAACGGGTGCTGGCCTGGGCGTACGTCGGCCCGGCGGCGGGCGGTCCGGTGGTCGTGGCCACGAACCGGGGGCTCTGGCTGCCCGACCGGCCACGGCTGGGCTGGCACGAGATCCACAAGGCGACCTGGTCGGGCCGCGAGCTGAAGGTCACACCGGCCGAGGTGGCCGAGCAGCGCGATGGATACACGGTGCTGGTGGACGCGCCGAGCGTGGCGTACCTGCTGCTGGAGCCCGGCGAGGTGCCCGACCAGGTGCGCGCCCGGGTGACCCGGTCGGTGGCGTACACGGCGCACCACCCGCTGACCGCCGGCGGGGTCCGGGTGGTGGGCCGCCGGGTGAGCGGCGCCGACGGGCTGAGCTGGGCGGTCCGCTACGACGCGGGCACGCCGGTCGACGCGGAACCGGTGATCGAAGCGACCGACGAACTGGTCGGCACGGCCCAGTTGGCGCTCGCCCCGCCGGATTAGGTTTTCTTGTCGTACCCCCTCACTAGGGTCTTCGGGGTGAGCGACGAACCTCTTATCCACGCCCGCGGCCTCGTCAAGCGCTTCGGCGAGTTCGCGGCCGTCGACGGCATCGACGTCGATGTGCGGCGCGGCGAGGCGTTCGGCTTCCTCGGTCCCAACGGGGCCGGCAAGAGTTCGACCATGCGCATGATCGGCTGCGTCTCCCCGCCGACCGACGGCGTGCTGCGCATCCTCGGCCTGGATCCGCTGCGCGACGGCCCGGCCATCCGGGCCAAGCTCGGCGTCTGCCCCCAGCTGGACAATCTCGACTCCGAGCTGACGGTCCGGGAAAACCTGACGACGTACGCCCGCTTCTTCGGCATCAACCGCAAGGTGGCCCGGCAGCGCGCCGACGAGTTGCTGGAGTTCGTCCAGCTGACCGAGCGGGCCAACAGCAAGGTCGAGCCGCTCTCCGGCGGCATGAAGCGTCGGCTCACGATCGCCCGCGCGCTGGTGAACGAGCCGGAGATCCTGCTGCTCGACGAGCCGACCACGGGCCTCGACCCGCAGGCCCGGCACCTGGTTTGGGAACGGTTGTTCCGGCTCAAGCAGCAGGGCGTGACGCTCGTGCTGACCACGCACTACATGGACGAGGCCGAGCAGCTCTGCGACCGGCTGGTGGTGATGGACGGCGGCCGGATCGTCGCCGAGGGCTCGCCCCGCGCGCTGATCGACCAGTATTCGACCCGTGAGGTCGTCGAGTTGCGCTTCAACGTGGAGTCCCAGGAGGCCTTCGCCGACAAGCTGACCGGGGTGGGTGAGCGGCTCGAGGTGCTGCCCGACCGGATCCTGCTCTACGTGCCCGACGGCGACGACGCGGTGGCCGAGGTGCAGCGGCGGGCGCTCAGCCCGGCCAGCGTGCTGGTGCGCCGCAGCAGCCTCGAGGACGTGTTCCTGCACCTGACCGGCCGGACGCTGGTGGACTGACATGACCGCGGTTCCGTACGTTCTCGAATACCACCTGGTCAACTACCGCCGCACCTGGCGCTCCAGCGCGCTCTCCTCGTTCGTGCTGCCGCTGCTCACCATGCTCGGCTTCGGGGTCGGCGTGGGGGCTTATGTGCGCGGCGGGGTCGACGGGGTGCCCTATCTCGACTGGATGGTGCCCGGCCTGATCGCCTCGACCGCGCTGCAGACCGCGATCGGCGAGTCCAGCTGGCCGGTGTTCGGCTACTTCGAGTGGATGCGCAGCTATTTCGCCCAGGCCGCCGCGCCGCTGCGGATCGGCGACATCCTCGGCGGCCATTTGGCGTTCGCGCTGCTGCGGGTGCTCGCCAGCACGTCGGCATTCCTGATCGTCACGACGGCGTTCGGCACGATGCACTCGTGGTGGGCCTTGGCCGTGCTGCCCATCGCCGGGCTCGTCGGCTTGGCCGTGGCGACACCGACATTCGCGTACGCGGCCCGCATCCGCAGCGACAGCTATCTGGCCATCCTGTTCCGCGCCGGGGTCGTCCCGATGTCGTTGTTCTCCGGCGTCTTCTTCCCGGTCCAGTCGCTGCCGCTGCCGCTCGAGTGGCTCGCCTACGCGCTGCCGCTCTGGCACGGCGTCGACCTGATCCGGGCGGCCACGCTCGGCGTCGCGCCCGGCTGGTCGGCCCCGGGACACGTGCTCTACCTGACGGCCTGGGCCGTCGCCGGATGGTTCCTGGCCCGCCGGCAGTTCGCCAAACGGCTCGTGGAATGAGGGGAGGGCCGACATGATCACGCTTGTCCTGCCGCGGTTGATCTCGTTCGAGGGCGCCGGCCGGCGCTCGACGGCCGTGGTCGAGCGCAACGTCGCCACCCTGCGCTCGGCGTACTGGGTGGTGATGCTGACCGGCTTCCTCGAGCCGGTGCTCTACCTGTTCTCGATCGGCGTCGGCGTGGGCGCCCTGGTCGGCGACCTGACGCTGCCCGACGGCCGGGTGGTCGGCTACGCGGCGTTCGTGGCGCCGGCGATGCTCGCCTCGTCCGCCATGACGGGGGCGCTGTCCGAGACGACCTTCAACTTCTTCGGAAAAATGAAGTTCATGAAGCTGTACGACGGGATGCTCGCCACCCCGGTGCGGCCGATCGAGATAGCCCTGGGCGAGTTGGCCTGGGCAATGCTGCGCGGCAACCTGTACGCGGCGGCGTTCCTGGTGGTCATGGTCGTGATGGGCCTGACGACGGCGGGCCTCGCCGCGGTGGCGTTCCTGGGCACGGTCCTGGTGGGCTTCACCTTCGGCGGTCTCGGCATGGGGCTGTCCACGTTCATGCGCAGCTGGCAGGACTTCGACCTGATCTCCTCGGTGCAGTTCGCCCTGTTCCTGTTCTCGGGCACATTCGTCCCCGCGGAGGCCTACCCGGCGGCGCTGCGCTGGATCGTGGAGGTGACTCCGCTGTACCGCTCGGTCGACCTGATCCGCGGCATCACCACGGGCGCCTGGAGCTGGCTGCAAATCGCCGACGTGCTGTATCTGCTGGCGCTGTTCGCAGTGGGCCTGACAATCGCAGCCCGCCGAATGGGCAAACTACTGTGCAAATAACATAAATCATCCGACGCCGGCCGCCCCTAGCCGAGCTGTACTGGCCCGCCGCCCGTGCGACTCGCCGGACCCCGGAACGTCAACTCCGCCCGCCCTTATGCCGCATTTGCCCCGCCAGTCGAGCGGAGCAACACGCCAACTACAAGAACGGTGAGCATTCGAGGGCGCGCGAAGGGCCCATTTTTCCTGTAGTTCACAGATCAAGGGCGTCCAAGTCCGCCCACGACCCGGAATTCGGGTCAGCGGAGGGGTGGCGGCGGCGAATGAACGTTGCCAGCGCTGGCGGACCGCCTCGCTTGCCGAGCCCACGTGACTGTCCCAGCAGGCCAGCCTGCTGAGGCAGCAGTTATGAACAGGACCTCCGGCAAACCGCTTAGGCGTGTGCGGGTCTGGGCGGGCGTCGGTCTGGGTGTGTGCTGGCCAGAGGGTGCATACAATCCTGATAAGTCGCTTTTATTAGCATCCTTAGTTGTCCAATATCATTGATCTTGGTCACGTTTCGCCCTCCCGCGGGCTGCCCTCCCGCGGGCGCCCAGCGACCAAGATCGATGATATTGGCGTACTCGTCGAGCGCTTCATCGGCGCGGCTGGGGATCATGTCTGCGGATAAATACCATGAAATCTGGCTCAATCGCTAGCAGACGCCCTCGGAGTGCGTGCTGGTCTGGATGCGGCCTGGGTGCGCCCGGTCTGGGTGGTGTGCCCGGTCTGGGTGGTGTGCCGGTCTGGGTGGTGTGCTGGTCTGGGTGGCGTGCCGGTCTGGGTGGCGTGCCGGTCTGTGCGCGTCGGCCCGCGTGTGCCGGCCGTTGCCGTGCGGTGGCCTGGGCAT
>Ga0307512_10007225_pt1 | contig 11053 bp, 8 predicted proteins | sample 14_EM_MG_FD_200267 | JGI IMG/M metagenome (GOLD analysis project Ga0307512, IMG submission 200267) | Populus trichocarpa ectomycorrhiza microbial communities from riparian zone in the Pacific Northwest, United States - 14_EM | ecosystem: Host-associated > Plants > Roots > Unclassified | place... | reverse complement strand
TTTCTTATAAAATATTTTCAAGTAAACTAACAGAAAAATACTCATTTGATAAATTCAAATCCTTGCCTAGTTTATTTAAAAAACAAATCTTCATATAATGTTAAAATTCTTTTTTGTCTTCTTTAATTTCTTAATGAATTATATTAGATTTAAATATGACAAGAGTATGCTAATTTCACTTCTCGATAAAAGATTTATAGATTGCTGAAAAACACTTAGCCAAAAAAAAATTCAAATTTAGAAACTCGCATGAGGGTTTTTTAATAATTTATATAAAAATACCTGTTAAAGGGTAGATTTAAATTTCTTACCATGAAAATATTTTCACCTGTTTATATAATAATATCTACTAAAAAGATAGGTTGAATATAAAATTAAATTAAAAAACAATTAAATTTACAAGGATAGAACAAAAACTAAACCTAAGAATATAATAAGCTAATTTTTCAAAATAAAACTATTGAGATTAGGATATGGTTAGCGCTAAGCTGATGTACAAATACGAAAACTTGGAGAGAAGAAATACTAAAGGAAAGGTCAATTCAAAAACAACACACAAGCCTCTCGTTTCCATGTGTGGCCAGATATGTATCTTCTTAGCTAGATACGTATCTACAGAGTATGTACAGCAAGTCGTTTACATTCACTCGAAAATGATTCCATGCGGTGCAGGTCTATCTACAAGCATTGCACCCTAATGCAAACCTACCATATTCATATTCTAGAACGATTGGTTTTACGTTTTAAAAAATATATTTTTTTTATTTTTATTTATTGAAAATTAATATTTTTTTATTTTCATATTATTTTAATATATTAATATAAAAAATAAAATTTTAAAAATAAAAAATATTTTAAAATATAATTGTTATTATAATACCAAACAGACTCTTAGTCGTTCTCTTTCTAAGTTTTTTTTTTATATTTAAAGTGCATGAAAAATGTTTTTTTTTTAATGCATGAAACATGCTCTAAAACTCCTTGACTAATTGTTCATGTTTCGTAGACTAAGGTTGAATAAAAAATAAAAAATCAATATTTTTTTTAATTAATATTAACTATGAACTTTATTTATATGGAAATGCTGTTAAACGTGTAAAAATAAATGCTTGTTAGGGTTAACTAAATATAATAGTATAAATTATATTAATCTCAAAACATATGTTCATAACCATTTTGATTTCACTTAAATTCTAGTTAAAAAAAACTAAAAGGCAATCTCACATGATCTTGATACTTATGTTACTATAGAGCACATGACAAATAGGTTTATTAATATAAGATTCAAACTATCATTAAATACATTTTATTTAATCATAAAAAAGATTTCAGAAGTTTTTTATATTTTTAATAACATGTATACTACATAATTAAAACACAGATGTGAGTATCAATTAAACTTTAATTTATTTAACTTTTACCATCTTAGAGTAATAAGAATCACTCAAATTATAAATTAATATTTAATTAAACAAAATTAAGAAAAAAAACTTTTTATGATCTCAATAGCTCTCAATACCTACGCTATAAGGATACCTAAAAGATATATGTATGATATGAAATGGAAATCATTTTCAAATATATTTATTTAACTATATATAAGCTCTCAATTTCTTTCTAGATTCATATAATTAAATAAGAGCTTAAAACCTTGTTTCCATTCTCTAAAAAAGAAAAAAAAGAAAGAAGACCTCTTGTACTCCAACAAATCCAACGACCACCTAAAATCTACCATTTGAACGGTCAAGATGAAACAAAGGGCACCGCAACAGCACATAGAGTAACATACACTAGAAACATTGTGGGGTCATTGACTTGAGAGGATGTAAGGGGAAAAAAATAGCAAAGAAAACAGACAGTATTCACCCACTAGAGTTTAGTCTTAAAAAAAAAAAAAACATTTTCTTTTCCTGTTGGTGTCGGCTGATACAGAGAGAATACAATTGGAGGGAATGGATTTTGAGCGGTCAAGTCTCTCTCCTTCTCCCTCTCGCTCAACAATTTATTGATGGATGTATAAACACATGCTCCTGCTCCTGCTCCTGCTCGTATTTAGCTTCAAGAACAGGAGTGCGCTCGTTAAGTGAATCTTCCTCTTTCTCCTCTGTGTGCGTAGCTTAACCCACCACTCAAAACACAGACATAAATAAATAAAAAAACAAAAAAAAACTGATATATATATATATATATATAGTTATTTATTTTTGTTAATGATCCATGTCAAAGATGAAGCATCTACTAAGAAAGCTCCACATCGGTGACCATCACAACCGATTAGGTGGCGAGACCCGACCCGTTTCGAGTTCAAGTACCAGTGCCAGTACGACTCCGAGTCCGTCAGATGGAAGAATCGAGGCCGTTGAGTCCGCGGCAGTGGATCGGACGGACGTGGAAGCGATTAGTGGTACTGATAGTACTGGAATTGATTTTAATTTACTAGAGGAGGAATTCCAAATGCAATTGGCCTTGGCGATTAGTGCTTCGGATCCGGATTCGATTCAGGATGCGGAATCTGCTCAGATCGATGCTGCTAAGCGGATTAGTCTACGGAGCAGTCCCGTGGTCCCGGTTAATGATGCTGATTCTCTTGCCGAATCTCTCTCACTCAGATATGGGGTACGTTGTTGACTATTTGGTTAGTTTTTTGACTTCTGGATCTTATTTTTGGTTATTTCGCTGGATTTTGTCTTTGCATTTCCTGTTTTTGATCAGTTCTGTCGATTTTAATTTTCTTGGTTTAGGGTTTTGATTGATGCATAGCGTTGCGGTTTTGATAGTTGGTTTAGGGTTCTGCATTTTCATGCACGAATCAGTTTAGTAATTATAGAATTTGCTTGTTTTTTGTTTGAGGTACTTATTTTATGGACTGATATTAATGTGCTAAATGTAGAGCTGTTTTATTATTATTATATTTTTTTTGTGGATGATTAATCTCATTTCTACAGATAACTTGCGTTGAATAACAAGTTTGATTTGTTAATTGCTGCCTGTTTTCCTTAATTGGTGAGAAAGGGAATTTTCCGAAGAAAAATGTTTAACAAAAACTTCGTGTTTGCTAAAGAGGGCAAGGAATGGAAAGAAATTAAATTCAAGTGAGTAATGGAAATTAATTGAATTCCTAGTTTCATGCTACCTGTTGTTGGGTTCTTGTGGATTGTGATTAAAGTGACTGGTCTTGATTTAGTTGATTCGTTGTTTATTTAGCTCCGAGGGCTCTGTTTATACAAAGCAGAATAATTTTGGCTTGTGGTGTTTATGGAAGGAAAATAGTAATGAAGCATTAGAGTGAATAAAACCTAAATTTCCCAAATGTTTGTGTGGTTTGCTTGGGGCTCTGAGATTTGCATTGTGAATTTTACGGAATGGAAGTGCTTGATAATAATTTGGCAGAACGAAAATGAACCTGTTAGATGTCTGTAGGCAAGTTTATGCAATCTCCTCAGATCTTTCTTGCAATGGCTACTAAACAATTGCAAGCTATCTGCTTTATTTTTTTCCCTAGCTAAGAGTGCCAAGCAAAGGCTCATTTATTTTTATAATCAATGTAAACATAGTGAGATGATCTTCCAATACAAGTCCCGGCGTACCTTTTTCTAGTGATTTTCTACACTTCTTTATTATAGTTGTTTGTGAACTAAGCTTTTCTAGGTTGGCTTTATGCATACATGCATATAAGTTCTATGCAGCATAGAAAAAAAATTATCCAACCTGGCAAAAATAAAGGTGAAGGCCAGTTGATCGAATTTTATTTCCTACGAACTACGGTGTTGAATAATCTAGTGCTTGAATTTCATTGTCATCCCTTGCTTACCATTTCCTAGCGCGAGTAGGAAAAAAGAAGCATAAAGTTCATTTTTTTCTTTACCTATGTATGTCACATGCAACATTGATGTTATATATCTAAAACATTCTACTGATTTCCCCCCTATCTTTCATGCAGAGCTATAGTGTTGTAAATTATAATGAAAAAGTGATGGATGGCTTTTATGATGTTTGCGGCGTTACCTCAAACTCGGTCATTCAAGGGAACATGCCATTTTTAGCGGATCTTCAAGCAATATCAGTTTCTGATGATGTTGATTATGAAGTGATCATGGTAAACCGCTTTGTTGATGCTGAACTGCGAGAGCTTGAGAAAAGAGCTTATATCATGTCCCTGGAAAGCAGATTCTCTGATGGCTTGGTTTCAAGTGGCTTGATCCAGAAAATTGCTGATGTTGTTGTTGATAGAATGGGTGGTCCTGTAAGTGATGCTGATGAGATGTCAAGCAGGTGGAAGAGGCGCAGCAAAGAGCTACAGAATGCTCTGAACTCTATCATCCTACCCCTTGGTTGTCTTGATGTTGGACTTTCTCGCCACAGGGCCCTGCTCTTTAAGGTTTTGAGATGTTTTAACTTCTGTTAAAAAGTTGATAAATGAACATACTGATTTTTTTTACTTAACATTGGGCATCCTGTCTGTTTAAAGTTTTAATATTTGTGATTTTGCTATTCAGAGAATATCTGAATCATCATTTGATCTGTTGATAGTGTTTTGGGTCCTTCAGAACAAATTGGACTCAAATTAACTATTTCATTTCTGGTGATAGGTGATAGCTGATAGGATTAATCTCCCGTGTATGCTGGTTAAAGGAAGCTACTATACTGGCACTGATGATGGAGCTGTAAATTTGATTAAGATTGATGATGGAAGGTGATTTTTTTTTCTTGGCTTTTGTTTTTCTGCCCATTTAATTTGGTGTCATGCCTTTTCAAGTGGTGCTGCAAAATGATTTCTATTGGTAATCATTACACGTGCTGGTGATGCTTGTTAATATTTTATTTTAGCATCTGGATTCTGGTTAATAAATCTCCAAGCTTTCTGTGTTGCCAGATAAACATGTATAAAGTAAAATCTCAAAAAAAATGCTGGATATTACTTTTGCAAGAAATGTTGAATATGAATAATCATCCTTGTTGCAGATGTCATTTTCTACATTGCATGCATTAGTTGCATATACTTTCTTTTTAAAGGCCCACTTTCCTTAAATTATAAAATTTTTGATTACCTATTTTGCATGAGAATGCTTATTAAAAAAGGCAGAGGTTCAATGCATGTTGTTTTGGTCCTTCCTCTCGACTGTTTTATATGTTTTAGCTGTCTAATCAAATTAACACTTATAGGTTTAAATGTTAAATGGGAATTTTTTGTAATTTTGTTTTTGATGAACTGGTGCAGTGAATACATTATTGATCTGATGGGTGCTCCTGGCACACTAATTCCTCCTGAGGTGCCCAGCAGCCATCTCCCAACTGCTGGATTTGACATAAGTGGTTTCGCCAGTCTTACAGAAACCCCTGAAGATTCAACTCCATTGATGGATCAAGGTTATGGGATTCTTGCATTTTCACCTAATAATCTGGATGTGATTCCCCAAGCTGGCACCTCAACATCAGGGCAAGGATTATTTGTCAGCATCAAAACAAATGAGGATGGTGTGAACTTGGTTGAGAAAAATCAAATTGAAAGATTTGAACATGATTTTGGGAAGCTTAGCTTATCAGGCACTGAAAAACCTTCATCTGCACAAAAAAATAGAGTTAAAAATGTTTCCAAGTATGTCATCAGTGCAGCAAAGAATCCAGATTTTGCTCAAAAATTACATGCTGTGTTGTTAGAGAGTGGGGCATCACCTCCTCCTAATTTGTTTTCAGACATGAACCTGGGTGAACCAAAGCTGCTTGAAAAGGTTCATCCAGAAAACGGGGTCAATCTTGACGATCGGCTTCGCTGTTGTTTAGATGACATGTTGACAGGGCGTGAACAGTCGCTTGCATCTTTAACTAGGGATGATACTTTAAAAAATGTTAGGTGTGATTGTGAACAAGAACAATTTGCTGAGGGCTCAGTGGATGAACTAAGAAGATTGATGAATGTCTTTAATTCTGATCCATCTCTCCCTTCTGATGTTACAAGTGAAGGATTTGTGCTTGTTGATAATAGAACAAACGAAAAATTGCAAACAGATAGCACTGTTGTGGACATGGTGTCTATTAATGCACCTGGAATGGCTGGAAGTTCTATGCATGAGAATCCACTTCATGCATTTTCCTTGCTCTCTGCATTGGAGCCTTGCCAATTACAACCTGAACATGCCTTGGTCAGTAGTGACAACCAGTGCTTTCAGGAGAACATGGGAAGGATTTTAAGCATGGATGCAGGCAAAGAATCTGCTTTGAAATTGATTGAAACAGCAAACAGTGGTCAGCATATTTCTTGCTGTGGTCACAGTGAGAGAATTAACCCTATGCTGGGGGAGGTAGCAGAATGGGAAATTCCATGGGAGGATCTTGAGATTGGTGAGCGTATAGGCATCGGTAAGAATTCCTTCTTTAATTTGATTTTATATAAGGAAGAAGAACCTGGTGGCAATTTTAGACTAGAGAATCATGTCTGAATTAAGGGGATCAGCCCCCCCTCCCCCCACCCCCTCCTGGTATATCTCTATTAAAGTTTCCCATTAATGCATGCTAGTCATACTACTGTGATATACACAAAGGATGTATTTGCACATGTAGTCCTATGGCTTAGTTGGTCAGTAATGACAGGCATGAGAATTGGCTGGTTATTAATATGTAAAACTTTTATGATTTTGTATGTCAAAAAAGGATCATTTGGACAAGGTTCTTACAATCAAAAAATGATCATTTGGATAAGGTATTCGTACAAGAGTTGGAATCAATTGAAATATTACAAAGACATGACACCCTGTGATCCAGTGTTATACAGTTGCTTACCAACAACAAAAAACCCTCAATCCCAAACTAGTTGGGGTTGGCTATATGGATCCTTTTGCACCATTCTGCATGACCATTGGATCCAGAATTGATCTCCTGCATAAACAGCTTGTGAGGTTCAATCATGCACATCTGTTATTTGGTTACGTCTTAGAAATGTATTAAAAGAAAAGAAAAGAAATACGCATTGATGAGATATAGAAATGGTTATTGAACTAGTCTCATAGGCATGGATGGCACTTCATTCCACTTATCTTTATCTCTCAAGTTCTAAGTTTATGAGTGAAAGTTGAATCTCTTACCATTGAACATATGGAAGCATTATCTAAATGCCATGTATTTGTAAAAATAAGGAAGCTGATCGATGACGCCGCTTTCACTTTTATTAAAATTATCAATCTAATTGAGTTTCACCTTTTGGAGGAATTGTGCTGCTGCCACTGCTGCTTTGCAATTGCAATTATATATGATAGGAGGCTGCCTACCAGCCCAAACAAACCTGGAAAAAGGTCAAGTGACGCTGGTAAAGATAGCCAGCCTGCTTCTCTGGACTTGGTTTCGAATATGAGACCAAATTTCTATCGAACATCCTACCTTGCCCTATTAAGCTTTGTAGTTTGCTATGCCTTTGAATTGTCTTGAATTCAGGCTGAGAAGACTTTGAAATCTACTGGTCAACATAGTAATACCTTTGAGGGTTTGATCCATTGATTTTATTAAGTAGGATATGATATCAGTTATAGATGTGCTTAGTTGTAGAATTGATGCATCTCTGAAGTATGAAATGTTTAAGTTATGATTGTTTAATAGTAATCTCATGATGCCCTGTTGTGCAGGTTCATACGGCGAGGTCTACCATGGGGATTGGAATGGCACTGTAAGTTAACCTTTGACACAATATGGGTATTTTGATGTTAACTTGCCATGAGATACTTCATAGTCTGACACATTGAATTGGATCCTTTCAACAAAATACTGACATTTGGTTATAGTTTACAATTCAATACTTATGCTACTACTTTTTGGCTACAACAATGATGATATCTGTGGAAATTGTCGAAATATGGCTTCACTATTCATGTGGGAAGATGGGTTGGTTTCAAAATTGTCACCTCCAGTAGTTTGTCTCACTCTCATGATGGTGGTCTGTGTTTGTTGAAACTGCATCTGTGGCTTACAGAATCACCAATCTATTCATTGACTCCAGCATAGGACTTACTTCCAGAAACTTAGTATTGTGACCTTACTGGTTCATCTGTTTTGTTTTAAAGGCTTTGCTCATATTGACCCCCCTTGATATCATTTTATTGATTACAGGAAGTTGCTGTGAAGAAATTTTTGGACCAGGATTTATCTGGTGATGCATTGGTTCAGTTCAAATGCGAAGTAAGCACTGGTTCTAGCTTCCTACATCATATATTAACTTTCATGCCCCAGCTATTCTAATAAAATTGCTTTCTTTATGACGTTCAAATAAGTTCTGCTCGCTGTTTAATGCAGGCTGAAATCATGCTAAGATTAAGACATCCTAACGTTGTTCTGTTCATGGGAGCAGTTACTCGCCCCCCACACTTATCAATACTGACGGAGTTCTTGCCCAGGTTAAAATTGCTTCCCCTAGAACAAAAAAAACCTGCTACTTTTTCTTGTTTCCAAGATTATTAAATTAAACCCCATACGTCGAATGCCTTAGTACTTCACTCTGGTATAATATTGAACTGAATAACCTATATGATAAAAATTTCAACCTGTTTACTTTTATATCTCAAATTTGTTTTAGAAGCATGATTCTCAAGCTTGTGGTCCCTCACCAGTTGTAGTTAAAATTGTGAATTTCACCTCAGTTTTGCTTGGGATGCATGCATCTTTGGGCATCTCACTGATATTTTATTTAATCTGTGATAACAATCAAATCACTAGCCTTGCCCAACCATTGTAATGCGCTTACCACCATGCAAGCCATATCAAAAGCATACATGTTCCATGGTTTATGCAAAATAGAGCATACTTTCAGCTTTTCTTTAAAGCAATGTTATATTAAAGGGTTCAGTCAAGGAGCTTTCGGAGTTCATTATTATCCTAGTCACTGCCACCAACTTTTTTAAATAAAATAGTTAATACTGAGTCGATTGTAAATTTATTTTTTCTCATACTCCTCTTGTTCCTCCTTATTGGTGTACAGGGGGAGTTTGTATAGGTTACTGCATCGTCCCCATTCTCAAGTTGATGAAAAGAGGCGTATGCGAATGGCTATTGATGTGGTATGAGTCAAATAATCTATTCTTCTTGTTAGTCCGATTATTTTCCGAAGTAAAGCTGGTTTCTTCTTTTTATAGGCCAAGGGAATGAATTACTTGCATACAAGCCATCCTACCATCGTGCATCGAGATTTAAAGTCTCCTAATCTCCTTGTTGATAAAAACTGGAATGTTAAGGTCTGGCTCTCAATTTCTTCTTTGGTTATGCACATGTTTACTTGGAAATTCAATGGACTGCTTTATCTTTTGCAGCTTTTTGGAAAGAAACCATGCATGTATTTCCAACATCTTATTAAATTTCTATCCACAGGTCTGTGATTTTGGATTGTCTCGTATCAAGCACCACACTTTTCTGTCTTCAAAGTCTACTGCTGGAACGGTTCGACTTCTTTGAAACATATAGCATGATAAACTCTTGTGATTCCATTTTCTGATTGTTTCCAACCAAATAATAAGCAAGAAGTTTGCCTTTTCAATGCAGCCTGAATGGATGGCACCTGAAGTTCTGAGAAATGAGCCAGCAAATGAGAAGTAAGGATACCAACCTGTATAAACATGCCAGCATGCTCCATTGCCAGAAGTTGCATCACAGGAAAATTCTCTAGCGCTAAAACTGTTGGCTTGCTTGCTTGCAGATGTGATATATACAGCTTTGGTGTGATACTATGGGAGTTGGCTACATGTCAAATCCCTTGGAAAGGCTTAAACCCAATGCAGGTTGTGGGAGCTGTTGGATTCCAAAATCGACATCTTGAAATTACAGAGGACATTGATCCAGCCATCGCCCAGATAATACGTGATTGTTGGCAATTGTGAGTTACAGACCAGGTCAATATTTTCATTTGAAATAACGTGTGCTGTGATGATGAATCCTTTGTTGTTTTTGCAGGGAGCCAAATTTACGACCCACTTTCGCAGAGCTTATATCCCGTCTTCTTCATCATGTTCAACATCTACTTGTTGAAACAACAAATTATAGAAACCAAACAGCAGACTGACTGGAACAATGCTTCCTCAATGATAGTTTGAGCTGTGTTTTGGCTCGAAGAGCTGGAGCAGCAGCAAGTTTTTTCATTTGATTTAAGTAGATAATACGGACTGGGAAGTGTTGGTTCATTCAAAGTGGGGACTCAGCACAGGCCCTTTCATTGATCACACAGTGGAGATCCTCCCAAGTTAAAAAAAAAACTGCAATATAAGTGCAGTGGAGGATTCCACGGAAAGTTTAAATAGGCAATGTCTTGTAAGAAATGAAAAAAAGAACAAAAAGAACAAAAAAAATTAACCATTCAACTAATCTGTGGTCCCGTGGAGGTCTTGTTTGGGTAAAGCAATCCCAACTCTGGAATTGTAAACATGTGATCCCAGCATATCATTGTGGACCTGCGGAATTGTAAAGCAAAAGAAAAAAAAAAAAAAAAAAGTTCTGGGCATGTATATTTTTCGAAAGTTATGTTCTGGGCTCGGCGCATCAAGCTGCTTGGATTTAAGTTGCCAACTAATATTTCATCAAACAATGCTGTGATCATCTGCAGGTTATAATGTGGAGCTATAACCTTTTAGACGCTAACAGGTATTTATGGCTTGCTGATCAATCTTTGCCTGGGATGAAATTGCTTCTGCATGTTTCCTGGTTCCATTTGCAACATTGAAGATCTTTCCTTTTCTTTTTGGACAAAATATAATATAGGGCAGTTTGGGACTGCGATTAAACTGTTCCTCAAAAATTTAAATGTTTTGTTTTTACTTAAAATTAATTTTTTAAATGTTTTTATATTACTTTATGTAATGATGTGAAGATAATTTTTAAAAAATAAAAAAAATATTATTTTACTTCATTTTCTAAAGCTACCACATTCCAATCCACCTTTAATATCTCTATTCTTTTAGTTATTTTGTAGCAAATTATTAATGCCACATCATTTCTTTTATTATTATGTTACATGATTTGGAAGTAGTAATTTCATACGAGGAAAATCAGCAAGATTAGGATAAATTAGGTGATTAGCATAGTAAAT
>Ga0307512_10007224_pt1 | contig 11053 bp, 15 predicted proteins | sample 14_EM_MG_FD_200267 | JGI IMG/M metagenome (GOLD analysis project Ga0307512, IMG submission 200267) | Populus trichocarpa ectomycorrhiza microbial communities from riparian zone in the Pacific Northwest, United States - 14_EM | ecosystem: Host-associated > Plants > Roots > Unclassified | place... | reverse complement strand
GAACTGAATCTTGTTGTCGGAAAACGGGGATCCAGAACCACTGGAGAGGATTGAGAGATAGGCTGGGATATCTTCTTTCGCATTCAGTGCAATGTCATGCATTTCGGTGGCATGTTGTCGCCTTGAACATACACAACAAACGAGTGGCATCGTCCATTGGCTACAGTGGGGTTTGGGATCCGTTCATAGTCGTACTTGTCAGATGGTGGTGACCGTCAAACACTCCCAAGACACGGCCGGCATCCTCCATCATGAGAAATCTTTGCCACACCGACCAATCCGCAGCGGGAATCGTGCTTGGCCAACGGACACGAAGAGGGTCTATTTGATAAACTACCCGCAACAGCGATGACGGAAGTTAGGGGAAATACGGCACTTCCCTCACCAATCTGACAGGGCCAAGGAGGAAGTGCTCACCACGAGAATGAACCTATCATTATAGGGGTTTGACATTCCGGCAGCCTTCCCAATCTCACGCCCATGTCAGGGTCCGTCGTTCCTATCCACGTATAATAATGTGAAAGGAGCATGTGCCGACGTACGTACTGTGTTCGCCACCATATGTGCATATCATTGGACACCCTGTTAGACGCCAGCGTCACTTCACCTAACACAGCATCGGTTAGCATGGCTGCGATCTGTCGTGAATCTATAAGAGACGGGTGAACATGGAAGACAGCTCAGGGTCGGTCCACGCCCCTTCCCGCCCCTCATCTCTGGGCGGTGACCATCCCCATTGGATCCTCGAGAGACGTCCCGTGTACAATGTCAGTTAGCGTGGCCCGGCAAGCTCACAAACGGAAATTCGACGAATATTTCAAATAGTCTATGACTCCCCCCCCAAACACTCCAAGACGCATGCGAAACCAAGGTCTGGAGAAGTAGTTCCGAACCCCCAGAGACGACCAACCTTAGAGCAGGTTCTCTCGAGCAACACATAACGCACCTTTGCTTCTTTCGGCCCAAATTTTGATGGTTAGAAGTGCGACATGCTCAGGTTAGAAGACCAAGCCGAGAAAAGGCGCGAGCTGGGACGTGTGGATCAACCAGTTATTGCTACTCCCATGTGGACACAGAAGACCGAGGAAAGGGTAAAAGAGAAACGCCAGAGGGTAGACGTCCAATCTTGGCGATCTGAAAAGCACCATCAGTGTTGAAAGGGATCTACCAATTTCCGGTCGTGGCACGGTGACACCTGCAACACCCCGTCCGTCATGTCCAAGACGGCCGCATGTGAAACGCTAGCTGGATTCATCTGATGGTTATCGCGTTTCGAGGAGCAGCCTCGAAGCAGACACGACCCTGACCATATAAAGAGTCCTAAGTATACCGCACAGGATGTCTCACCACGCTTGCGCAGCCTGGGACAGATGAAAGACGATCGCCAACCCGGCCTCCACAACAGGCGCCCGCGACACGTTTTTGGAAGTCACCAACTCTTGCGCCGTGGCCTTGTCCAAGTCTCACAACAACCTCAATCTCACTCCTTCCCGCGTCTGCCGTCGACCACAACCCATCTGTCTTGCACCAACTCTCGGACACTGCTCTTTACGCGGAACTGGCTGCGAGACTTCATCCACGTTTCTCGACGGCTAGGACCTTCCCGCTGTTCAGCATACGAGTGGACAGATACCAACTCCACCGATGATGGACATTGTAGAGTCGGTTCGAGAGCACATATCCGGGTGGTCTAATGGGGGAGAGGCTTCCTGGTACGCGTCTTTTCCAAAGATTTTGATTGCCACATTCACGAACATGTCGCACGCCCCTCCAGCCGGCAGTTTCTCCTCAAATTACACTCTGCCAGTCCAAACGGGCAAGGCAGTGACGACCTTTACACGGCTTACAACACCCTTCTAACAGCTACACTTTCGTCATGTTCAAAACACAAATGTCTCACACCTGCTACTTTCGTAACCTTCGTTCAGTCCGTGCTTTCTGGCCTCCCGTCAACATCCTCCCCTACTACGGAGCCCTCAAGCCTAACGTGGCTAGGAAATTCATTCGTAGACATGATTTGGTCCATCGACATAGAGCTTGATGAACTGGTAGCGGAATCGAAATCTAGTGAAGGCGCGTCGGGAAATGAGCACCAAAGGAACAGTGAGAAGGACAAGCAGGTGGTGGCAGATCTAGTGAAGAAGCTTCTGGTCTGTAGAGTGTTCAGCAGCTTCGTCCGTCATACTGAGCGATTCTCTCCTAGGCCGCCGGAATTGTCCAACCAGGTCCATGCAGAGAGAGACTTGACAGTGGCCTGGTTTTTGCTGCTGGTCTTAGCTTTGACAAGTCGTACTGGGACAAGCGTGAGGTTCGAACGAGGACGAGCCTTTTGTTGGTTTATTTCCACTCTTCGCATCTAACCACACTAACATGTTCTCGTCAGCTACAAACAAAACAAAGTTAACCTCCTGCGAGAGCAAACGGAAGGATACAGCAAACTGGTCACAGAAATTACTAGTAGTGTTGGCCCACCACACTCATCCGCTACAGGTCTGCCTAGCGAATCTGCTGAGGTAATCCACGAACGAGCTTCGTCCGTCTGGGGTCGAGTGGTCAGTCTCATCGGCCACTTTGACCTCGATCCCAACCGTGCACTCGACGTCTTCTTGGACATCTTCGCAACTCATCTGGCGACCCACCATGCCTTTTTCCTTGCTTTGCTTTCTTTATCGCCCTGGGCTCCTACTGTATTTTCCGAACCACCGCCTCCGAGCCCGGGTGGCACCCACTTCGACGATGTTCTTGCCAACGCGGAAATTCTTTCAGATAGCGCTCCGTCGGACTTGAACAAACCGAACGATGTCCTTGCTCAAGTTCTAGGGTTCAAATTCGCTCATTATAATGTGAGCAACTTCACCACGGTTTCGTTGGCTGGACTAACGACTTTCTCAGCATCCGGAGACGACTGATACAACACCGATGAATCTCTACTTCCTTGTGGCGCTCCTCATTCGGGAGGGCTATATGAGTCTTGAGGCTTTATTCCCTCACGTAAGCATCCCTTGACAGTTCCAGCCGACAAATGCTGATCCGTTTCATATAGCTTGCTCCCGACAGCGAAGGGATGGAACAAGCACATAAGGACTATCTCTCGAAGGTCGATTCTCGTATCACTGGGGCCAAGATCAGTCAATTAGCAATGGCTGCTCCACTCGAGTCCGTTAATTCAACCTCGAAGCCAAAGGCCCCGACGCCCTCAGCCTCAAAACCTCCCGAGGTCAAAGAGAAGAGCAATCAAAAAGTTGGGATTGTATCGGCCCTCCTTTCGATTGGCGCCATCCGACCCGCTCTCTCGCTGATTACAATGTACCCTTGGATGGTGGATGCCAACCCGCAGCTTGCTGATCTCATCATTCGTATCATGAAACACTCTATTGCATCCTTGTACGAGTCGACTCTCGTCACCAAAGAACGACCTGCCGGGTTTATGCAACCAAAGGCTCGTTACGGTGCTGCAGGACTTCAGCCCGCCCCTGCTCGCAAGCCCCACTTGACTTTTTGGGCCCCCACCCCTCCAAGTACAAGCGTCTGGGACTTTGTCTTCTTCTTCCCCAAATGGACCGAGCGCGTACCCGTCTGCACACAGCTCTCTGACCTGGTGGACTTCGTGGAACCGTTCATGCGATTCATCACAGTTCATATCTCCCGCGACCCGTTGTTCGTCACCAAATTCTTGCGATTGGGACGTCACCATCTCGCAACCACGGTGAGCAGTCCCCGGGACAAACGTTATTCTTCAACCAATGATATCAATACCGACGTTGGAAAAATGTGTGAATGTAACAGGTACCGATGGATCTAGAGACGAAGAAACCTATTGGGCCTCCCGACCCCGAAAATCCGATCCGTCAGTTCTGGTTGAAGGTCCTTCGACTCCATATGCTTCCTGCGCTTTGCCTAATTCGGGGGAACGCGGTCTGTACTGTGGAGGTCTGGAATATGATCAGGCAATACGATACAACGGTACGGTGGAGACTTTACGGAGAGTGGAAGACAAAGACGTACAAGTCGCATCCCGAACTACGTGTACGAGCTGTCCAGGTCGACCGAGAAGCCAAGGGTATCCTTCGACGACTATCGCACAATACCATCGACAGCCTCGCCGGACCAGTAGCAAAGCTTGCGCATTCGAACCCGTGTATCTTCTTCGGAAATGCGGTGAACCAGATCATGGCGTACGACAACCTTGCCGGTGTGGTCATTCAAGTTTTGAAGTATTCGACTAACATGAGCTTCGACGTGCTCGTGTACGTGATTTTGGATGCCCTGGCCAACCCGGATAAAGAGAGAGTCAAGGACGATGGCGTCAATACCACTGACTGGCTACAAAGTTCGTCCTGACGTTCTCCGTTTCGGCACCACTCTCTCATCACAAGTCCTGCTTCCTCCCTCCTAGGTCTTGCCTCCTTCACGGGGATGTTGTTCAGGAGGTACAGCGCAGATCTGACGCCGGTAATCAAGTATGTCGTCCATCAACTATACAACGGGCAGACGACGGAGATCATCGTGTTGCGCGAGTTAATCTGGAAGATGGCTGGTATCGAGCCCTTGCCAAGTTTGTCAGACGCGCAAATCAGCGCCATGGCTGGCGGTCCCACCTTGAGGATTGAAGCTGTGGCTTCGAACACTCGAGGGGCGCGCTTGGATCCGAGTGAAGTGACGCTCAGAGGCCCCCAGCGGCTCGGAAAGACGCTGTTGGATTCGTCTCTGGCGTTGCCCCTCCTCATTCAAGTAGCACAGCAGAGACAATCTTGCGTGTTCACGGCCCACGATACGCACCTCAAGTCTCTGGCTAGTCTGTACGATGCGGTATGTCCATCCCTTTTTCGGTTCGGGTTTGACTAAGAAGGGAGCTGATCGACAATTCTTTCCATTCTTTCGTAGACTCATGGTGTTTTGCTTCAATATCTGGAACTTCTGACTTCTCCCGACGTGATCTCGGCTGAGGATTATAACAATAAAATCCTTCCTTCCCTTGCAGATCTGGGCGAACTCTATGGAATCTCAGCGCCGATTTGCATGCAGATTATCCGACCGAAGCTTAACGAAACTCTCCTTGTATGACGTTCTCGCATTTACCCGTCGTTTCTCACTTCTAACGTACTTCATGCCCTAGAATGCCGCTTTAGCAAAGGCAGAGCAAGAAAGAGCAGCCAGCGAAGAGGAAGAGCGACGGCTCAAAGCCAAACTCACTGCCAAACGAGAGCCTAGCGCAAACCCATCTCGTGTCGCCTCTCCTGCGATTTCTGGGTCGACCACGGAACAACCAGCCAAGGATGCGGCTGGCACCGTGGAAGAGTCCCAAGACGTTACCATGGACCCGGCTGAATCTTCTACCCCGAAACCGGAGGAACCTCAATGGCTCCCGCAATTGACCCCACTGTTCGATGACGTGAAGAAGATCGCACCTCCAGGGGCAATCGAAGCGATTGGGTGAGTTCTTCCGATGCCGGACCAGGGTATATCATTTTGCCTCCAGATTGTTCTGACTTGATCTCGACCCTAGTCCTGCGTTCTACCTCACTTTTTGGCAGCTCTCTATGTACGACCTTTCACCGCCAGGCGCGCGCTATGATGAAGAGCAGGCGGCTCTTCGCACTTTGAGTCGACAGGAAGATAGCAAGTACACTGCCGCGGAACGGTCTGCTGATCGGTCGACTCGCGCGACCGCCACCTCCCATAGACAACGGAGGGAAAGGTACAGCTCTTATGTCCATAAGCTCGCCCAGGAGTACAAGAACCAGGCGACCGCGAGGGCGTTTACCATCAAACGTCTTCAACAGGAGAAGAATCATTGGTTTGCCGGAAGTTCGTCTGATTTCGCATTGTTCCCTTAACGACTCAGCCGATTAACATGCTTTACCCTACCATTTCTCTTGTTGTCAGATACGAAGGCTGCAGCCCTGATTAACGCTCTGATTGAATTCTGTTTCCAACCAAGATGTGTTCTGTCCCCCATGGACGCGGACTTCTGTGTTCAGTTTGTTCGAGTGATGCATCTCCAGGGCACTCCTGGCTTCTGGACTTTGACCTGTTACGATCGAGTAAGTCTACATCCCGTCCACCTCGGAGACGATCTCTGTGGCTTACCTCTGTCCCACCAGCTGCTTGGCGATCACGTCAAGAACATTGTCTTCTCCTGCAGCGAATATGAAGCAAGGAACTATGGTATTCTGATCGTTTTCCTCCATTCATCTTCGATGTTAATGACGATGGTAGGTCGATTCCTACTCGGTCTTTTGACCGATCTGCTCAAGTGGCATCAAGACGAGCAACAGTACTTGCAGGATAACCGAGTTAAAAGTGCTGGCAAGGCCGCTTACCTTCCAGGACTCCAACTACGCTGGATGAATAAGCCGACCGTCGCGATCAGCGATCTAGCCAAGTGGTCGGAGGTGCAGCAATTCAACAGGAAGTGTCATAGGAAGTTGGCAAAGGTACCGTGTTACCATCTTCCACGGAACTCGCCCACGCTGACCGGTAACGCCTTACCTAGGCTCTTATCGATTGCATCGAAACCGGAGAATTCATGCACGTCTACAACGCCATTATTGTCTTGAAGGAGGTGTTGCCCGTATTCCCCGTGGCCGCTGCTTCGGGAACCGCAGGCTACTCTCTCGTCACAGTCCTTGACCGTTTATTGGAAAAGGAGGAACGCGGTGATCTCAAGATCCTTGCCAGGGCGTACCATGCCAGTCTCAAGAAGCGGGAGTCTATTTGGGCTATCCCTACCGATCACAAGTCTGGTCATGTTCCAATGAGAGTCGACAGCCCGGCGAGAACTTCGACCCCGACTGGACCAAGTCAGGATTCTCGTCCCGCTGGTCAAGGTGCCAACCCCCCTTCTGCTCCTAGATCTCACATCTCGAGTGTGAACAACGGGATCGTGGCGCCAGTGCAGCCGAAGGGTAATCAATCACTTAACTCCACGAAGGCCGCTATGGAGAGCGTTCCTCGGCCTGACTTCATCAAGCGAGTTGGAAGGGGAGATAAGATGGATACCACCCCCGACCATCCTTCGACTCCCGATGTCAGCAAGTCCGGCACACCTCAACCCACGAGGGAGCCGCCCACTGGACCTGCGAAACCGACACCGCCCACACAGCCGAGGAGAACAAGCCCGGTTAATACTATGGACGGACGCAAAGATCTCGCTCATGTGAAGGACCAATCACGTCCACCTTCACCTTCTAGTGTTAGCCATCCATCTTCTGCGAGAGATCTTCCTTACTCTCCACGTGGACATCGTGGTCCGGATGAAAGAAGAGAGTCTCCCCAGACCACCATGCCTCCACCCACAATTCCCAGTCAGAAACCCTCTGCTCAAGAGCTTCGAGACACTGCGAAGATGACGATTGGTTCTCGTTTACCAGACAAGTCAGATATGGAAAAGTCTTCGTCTCAGTATGATCAGAACGGGCACCCACCTCGTCGGAGGTCGAACTCGCCTTCGAGACCAGGTACGCGGAACCCAAGCCTGGATAGTCGTGGAAGTGCTGGCCGGTCAAGGTCTGCTGGGGAAGACGATAGAAGGGACTCGAGACCTGGGCCTTCACGTCGCGAGAGTATGAGGTCGGAGCGGGGTGCTAGGGACCGGGTGTCTGGACGTGATGGTCGAGAGGGCGATCGGGAAGATAGGGAGAGAGAGAGGGAGCGAGACCGTCATGCAGAACGAGAGAGAAAGGAAAGGGATAGGAACGAGAGGGATAAAGACAGAGAAAGGGAGAGGGAACGAGAGAGAGATAGGGAGCGGGAACGGGAACGGGAGCGTGACAGGGACCGTAATGGGGGACGAGATAGTCGTGACAGGCATCGCAGGGATGAGAGGGATAGGAAGGAACGTCCTGCAGCTCGGGAGTCCGCTCGAGAGCAGAGGGAATCTGGTAGGGACTCTGCAAGGGAACCCATAGCGGCCACCCCTGTGACACCCGTGGAGACACCAACCCGACCTTCAGACACACCGTCCAAGCATAGGTCTACTACCAAGGGCGAAGACGGACTGGGTAAAAGACGCAGACCTGCTGACGATGACGTGAGTGTCAACCCGTTTCATTTCGCTTCCACTCCTTCTCGGTAACTCATGAAAACGCGTCTAGCCCGATCGTGCCTCCAAACGAAGCTCTCGTAAGGATGGTTCGCACCACGAAGAACGCTCTCGCCGAGGTGGTGGGAGTGGTGGGGGTGCTGAAGGTCCAGCCAATGAGCGACCAAGGGAACCAGAAAGGCGTCGAAGGGGCGAGAAGGAACCCGAAGAAAAGGTATGGGGTTTAATCGTAAATGATCATTCTATTCCTGATATAACTAATGCGTTTGGAAATAGCCCCCAGAAAAGAAGATTCCGGAAGGTCCAGCAGCGATAACGAAACCTCTGCCACCAACTACACCTTCTGGACCTCGGGCAGGACGAGATAAACAGGGGCCACCTCCTTCTCAACCTCGCGAGCCACCTCGCGACCAAAGTCGTGAACTGGCAAGGGAGCGAGATCAACCGAGAGAGCGTGAACCAGTTCGGGAGCCACCCCGCGAGCAACCGAGAGAGCCGCCTCGTGAACAAATTCGGGAACCAGTCCGGGAACCGCCTCGGGAGCAGGCACCGACGACACCGTCCACGGCAACACCCAGTCTACGGTCTCGCATCGGTGAGAGGTCTACGCCAAACCCTTCAGACGGTCCTGGAACACCGGGTGAGGACCGTGATGGGGCACGGAAGCGAACGATCTCAGGTAAGTGTTCATCTCAAACCGAATCTTGAATTATCTCAAATTGGAGTGGATGGTTCTTTGCGTTGTGTCTGTATATGTGTATACTAACGTTGACTTTGTCCATTTGGTTAGATAGGGACAAGGAGACGAGTGAAAAGCCACCGGCCAACGCTGATTCTGAGTCGGCGGCGGCACCATCGAAGCGAGTAAAGATCGTCAGGACTCGATATCGTGACAATGGGGACGGCGGCAGGAGTGGAGCTGGGGCGTTTGCGAAGAAGATGCTCCCGCTCGCCGAAAAGCCTCGGACAGAAAGGAGAGATTAAAGGTTCATGGTTTCTGCGGCGCTGTTCGTGCACACACTGCGACGCGGACCTCGTTGCATTCTCACTATGGTTCAACATTTGCCGCTCCGTAACCCGATGTCACCTTGAACGGGTTCGCACATAATAAGACAAATAGAGTACAGACTTTGTAATATTACGCATTCACTCTCACCTCATCCGGGTTTCCACATACACATTCCGAACGCTTTGAAATATGACAGTTGGGGAAAGGGTATCTCAGCCACTGTTCGGGAATGACATTGATATGAGATTGAGTCCGGAGGCACGAGGCACGAGGGTATGAGCGGTAAGATGAAGATGGAATAGAGATTAGATATAACATGAAAGGGAAAGTATTACATAGGGTTTAAGGGTTAATATTTGCTTCGACCGCAAGACTATTACTTGATCAAGGTGAGGAATTCCTCTCTAGTCTTTTGGTTGGTCCTAAAACATCCCAACATGCAGGAGGTGGTGGTGATTGATCCCTCCTTCTGTACTCCTCGCATCGTCATGCACATGTGACTGTGGGGGAAGCGAAACGAGGAGGAGAGATTAAGTTAAACACGGCTGTGATGAGATGAGATGAGACGCAGCACATACGTCGCTTCCATAACCACGGCGACGCCTCGCGGTTTGATAGCCTCTTGAACGGCGAGGGCTATTTGCTTGGTGATCCGTTCTTGGATAGATAACCGCCGACTGAAGGTTTCGGAGATCCGGGCCAACTTCGAGATTCCGAGGACCAGTTGATTGGGGATATATGCGATCGCGACCTAAATCGAGAGAGAGAAGGGGGGAAGATGTGAAGATGTTAGCGTTATGGTTTATCTAAACGGTGTCATGGGGTTGTGGGTTTCGGGATATATGATCTATATGCGAAGCAGGGATGGATAGAGAGTGGATGCGAGATCGATGCGAAGAGGCGTCATTCTGGGGAACCGAAGGAGTGGACGGACGTACCTTGCCGGTAAATGGGACAAGGTGGTGTTCACAAAGACTATTGACGGTGATTTCCCTGACCAGGACCATCTCGTCATGATCCTCAGAGAATATGGCATCGTTGATAACGTCTAACGAGACGCAGAAGAGTAAAAAAAACGGGATTGAGTTTCTGATTTTTGTTTCTTTTCTCAAGGGAGAGGGGAGCGCCATTCCATTTAGTTTTTTTTGGCCCCGAAGCCTCATGTTCGGGAGTCAAAAGCAAAATGCAAGTTTATCAATGGATTGGGTGATTACCTTTCAAACGTTCCTCATACCCGCGAGTCATCCACATGAGAGCTTTGGCGTAACGTTCGGGAGTTTTCTGTAGGCCTTCTCGGTCCGGATCCTCCCCTAAACATTCGAGGATTGTGCGAACTGCGCCGGCGAGCCGTTGCTCCCGCTCGAGCTTCTCGGCTGGAGTGGCATTCAATCGAAGGAGGGTGGACTTTGCTGAAAAACCGATGAATGAGAACAGAGCAACAACGAAAAAAAAAACTGTTTTTCCGGTAGTTGCAAACACACAGAGAGAAATGCTCACCTGGCCACCCGAGACCGTTCGGATCTGGTAGTGGGCTTTCTATGCCGGTGGAGGAGATTGCGGTGTAAGGAGAGGAGACACCCGAGCCGGAACGGAAGGGAGGTTTGCTTGATTCCGCTGCCAGTTTATGGGAACCAATATTTTCTTTAAGGTTCGGGGGGAATTCATTTATGACACCTGGATCGTTGGCGCCATCATCTTGGTGTGGAATATTTTGAAGATCCCTGGAGAGCTGGAGGTTTTGGAGGCTGGCGGAGAGGAGGGTGGAGTGAGACCTCGAATCGAAGTGGTTGTGGGCCATGATTGGGATAGACCACTGGCGGGTTGAGAGGTTTTTAAACGCAAGACCCGGGTTAAGAAAAAAATATTTGATAAAATGCATGGGGGCTGTGGGCAGATTCACGGTTGTAGTTACTGTTCCTCCGGCTCGTGGTTATGAAAGAGACGGGAAGTCCCCTCAGCTTGGGTCATTTCCTCCATATACCGCAACCTCTGCCGTCGGT
>Ga0307512_10007223_pt1 | contig 11053 bp, 11 predicted proteins | sample 14_EM_MG_FD_200267 | JGI IMG/M metagenome (GOLD analysis project Ga0307512, IMG submission 200267) | Populus trichocarpa ectomycorrhiza microbial communities from riparian zone in the Pacific Northwest, United States - 14_EM | ecosystem: Host-associated > Plants > Roots > Unclassified | place... | reverse complement strand
TTAGAGATATAGTCAATTAGAGACCAGGAGTTGAAAGAGCGATGAATTATGAATATTTCATGTATACATAACTTTGCAATCAGAGTAACTGTTAATTTTGGTTGAACATAATTAGCACTGGTCAGTTCATGGATCCGTGATCTAACTGGTTCATTCACGGAAGGTGGAACTCCGTCAATTGACCGGTTACTCCGCGGACTGACATTCTCCGTGAACTGACTAGAACAACGCCTACGGCTGGGGCTGCTGATCCACCTGTAATTATGCAGTTGTTTTGATCTAGACACAGTGATGTGGGCTCTCCAAATCTATGGGCAATCGACTGGGTAGGTTAAATGCAAATTATGTAGCCTAGACACGGTTGGGAGGCATATTGGATACCGTCACTCCATCACGACTGCATCACTCGCATCATGTGTCCATCACTCGGAAGACTTCCAGCACATACTGTTACATATCCCGTGGCGAGTGGCAAAGCATCAAAGTTTCCTCTGATAATCCTCTGTATATAAATCGAGCCTTTCTCTTTCTCTGCTTCTCTTTAATATATCATAGAATATACACACGGTTCTCCTCTAAGTACTAGAGCAACACATACAGTCCCGCAGTCTAAAAACCTTCAGGACGGAAAATCGTAGTGAGGAATAGGGTAAGGTCTTGCCCGGACGAGATGGACTTTTGCAAACCCTGCATCTGACTTGTCTATGAAGCTGTGTGCATTGATCTGACCGGACTGTGGATATCTAGAGATTGCAGTATCTATTTCCCCCCAGGGAGTCTGCTAGCATCACTACTGAAACATTTTGAAAGAGTGTTATTGAAGTTGTTCTAAAGAGTGCAGACTTAGACTTCACAAACTTTCCTTTAGTATTATAATCGAATTAATTCTGTCATACTTCCGAGATACAGGGGGGCTATCTTTAGATATCTGCAGATATCTTCCGCTATCTGCTGATAACTGCCACCATATGCACATGTCTGCCGCTATCTGCAGATATCTGTAGTTATCTATGGCTATCTTTGGCCGTCTGCAGATATCTGTAGTCATCACAATTATCATCGCCAAGGAGATATCTACAGCCATTTTAGATATCTATGGTGTTCCATGAGATATCCAGGCTTTTGGATGCGATATGTGACAGATCTATGCCAAGGTCAGCTGCCAAAATGTTCGACTGCACCTGACAGGACTATAGATCCGTAGATTGTTTGGCGGTCTTATCTGACCGGTCAGGAACACTGGCAAATTCTGCAATCCACTATAGCGTTCGTCCAATTCCTACTGTTCTAGTCCATTCACAGAGGCCCACCCTCGGTGACTGGACTGGTTCATTCGAGGAGTATACACACTCGGTGAATGAACTGCATGCATATATGCGCACTCAGCTGGCCATATGCAGCTGAATTCAATTAAATATATCTGCGATGATGCAAATAATCTACATATACACTATTTCTGGTCGTATGTAATAAGTCACTGATTCTGCCTTCGGATCTTTATCAACATTCTGTATTAGTATCACATCGAAACTCACCTTGCCTTCGGGATTCAGTAATCAGTTCCAACTACGTCCCTATATCATTCTCCATATCAAGTCGATGGGCTGCATTAGTTCCTGCGCCAATCTCCAAGGGTCCTTCAGCAGCGAAGCCGGAGAAGGCGTATTGCAGTATATTAATTCCTCTGGGTAAAGAATTGGTACCGCTTGGACGGATTCAAGCAATTCCAAATTACGGTTAGCAAACTCTAGCATATCTTGGGCGAACTATGTGAATCCATCTGACGCCGGGTATAACGTCACGATGAAGGTGTACAGATTACTTTTTTTTATGGGTAGAACGTAATTAGCACTTTGTTGGCACGGGATTTGGCCCGATGGCTTGTGTGGCGTTCGGCCTAAGGCTGCGGGCATGAGGCCGGTGGCTTGCAGCCCCCGTGGGCCGCCACCAGCCCTCATGCCGAGGAGTAGGTCTAGCCTCGGCAGTGATGCTCGGCATCGGTCTCCGGATGTGATACTCGGCAAAGCCGAGTATGCCCGCTTCGTTCCCATATATATTTGCCTGTCTTTCTCTCTCTTTGCTCTTTAGACAATCACTTTTGTACGATAGTCAATTCAATATCTGTATTCGTACTTGATTGATCTCAACACACTTTCGTATGTACATGTACGCTCTGCGAATGAACCAGACCATCCACGGAGGTGGGGTACACTCCGCGAATGAACCAGTCCATTCACGGAGGGTGGGACTCTATGAATGTACCAGTCACTCCGCGGAGTAACAGCCTCCGTAAATAGACTGTTCTAGTCCATTCACGGAGGCGGTTCCTCCGCGGAGTACCTAGTAAGTTCACGGAGGCCCACCTTCCGTGAATGGCCGGTTCGTTCACCGAGTCCGTACCCCACCTCCGTGAACTGACAAGTTCGTTCGCGGAGTCAATGAAAAATTATAAATACTCTATCTAGTTGGCTCGCTCATCCCTCCGACTACCATCTCCATTGATAGTCATATACAGAATCGCTTGAACAAAGAATATGCACGAAAGCAAGGCAAAATGAAACCGAAAACGAAGTGATAACAAGGTTGCCGCTTCGGGGGAGTGGAGGTCGCCGGCGCGGCTGCCACTCCTCCTGGACTCTCCCGTTCCGGGCCGAAAACCTTTCACTGGGTGTAGAGTCAGTACCAATAGAACTAATACAGTGATGCGGGTGGGTTGATGCTGAAGCCGCTGCTTGCTTGTCTACTGCCACTCCGCTCCCTCCCTATATACTCTTTTCTTTCGCTCCAGACTTCGTCTGTTCGGATGCGCGGTCCCTTCCTGGCCCTGGCTCAAACTCAAGGTTGCCCGCCATCGCCTCCGCTAGCCCTTGATCAGCCCCGGCCTTCCTCTCGTAGCTTCTACTGGCCGCCTGTCGGATCTTAGGCTTTCTCTCGGTCGTTCTAGTCGCATCCTGCCCTCCCAATCGCGGCCACTAGCCCTCAGTCAAGCTGAACCATACATCATCGCGATCCCTATGGTCGGCCGCGTCTTGGACGTCCTGACGCTGCTACAATTACACTGTGCTCCGTGTCATCGTTTGAGGCCGGCTCATCTTCCTCATTTCCCTTCTCATTGCCCTCCTCCTCTTCCTCTTCCTCCCCAGTGACCTCTTCCTCCCCGAGAACCTCTTCATCCTCAGTACCAGTTCTGTCAAATCACCGCTCTCACAGGCAGTATCCTCCGCGGATGTAGTGGTAATTGATTAGTTATGAATTTTGAAAGATGTGACGCTAATCAGGAATTCCAATATGTTGAATGGTTTGTTGAATGGTTCGAAGGCAGAATCAATGACTTATGTACAAACAGAACAAGTCCATATGAAGATGATCTGCATAATCGCAGATATGGTCAGTGTTCTCAGCGGGTCAGTCCGGTCAGATATGGGCTTCGACAGGGCCGGGCTATGCCAAAGGCGGCTTTGAAGTTAATGATCTGGCCGGTCTATGAATCTATGGACCTTAATCTGGCCGGTCTGCAGATATATTGCTAACGGGAGTAAATATACAGATCATTATAACGAAGAAACAACACATTTCTGATCCCATGATCCTGCTCTTTGTTCACCGGTTTCTCCAGTGCATGTAGTAGGGCCTCTACCTGACGAAATTCCTCGATTTCCACCAAGCCTGCACTTTCCCATGACTTCAAACACTCTACCGCTGCGATCAGATCATCACCCAGGCGGTTTCTTCGGTCTGAGATGAGGATTTTTGCACTGCTGAACAACCTTTCCACCTCAGTAGACATGGCAGGAATTGAATGCACAGTGAGAGCCATGCAAGCCAGTTGACGCCACCTAGGTGAGTCTTGCCGTTCAGACCAGAAGGTAATCCAGTCATTTATCTCTTTAGTAGGGGTATTTTAAAACCGACGGAATTGGTCCTTGTTGCCGGCTCTATGGTTACTGCTAGATATCTACAGATAATTATGCCAAGGCAGATATCTTTCGGCTCTGCAGATATGCACCAAGAAGCCGCCACTGGTCTACGCCAAGGCCGGTGTCAGAAATTGTCATCTCCTCTGACCGGTTTACGTATCTGTAGATGACCGGCCGGTCGACCTGACCGCTTGCGAACACTGGATATGGTATTCAGCAGCACTGAACGTGCTCAGTTTCACTGCGGTGAACGTACTCAGTTGCGCTGAATGTACGCAGTTGCGCTGATTGATTTCAGCTGGATAGAGTCAGCTGAGTGTACGTACATGCCAGTGCGTGCACATACATGTGTGCAGAGCAGAGTATTTGAAATTTGTGACTGACTCCGTGAATGAACTCGTCAGTTCACGGAGGTGGGGTATGGACTCGGTGAACGAACCGTCCATTCACGGAAATTGGGCCTCCGTGAACTGCCTAGGTACTCCGCGGAGGAACCGCCTCCGTGAATGGACTAGAACACTTAATACGAGTATCGTAGATCTCGACCCAGCGGTTATTTTAAGCCTGTGCACATCTGATTTGGGTTAGAAATAAGTAAATGATAGCCTGTTCAGCTCGGTAAGTGGACTGGGGATTCACTCTATGCATTCCATCTCCCGCGAACAGCAACTCCGAACTGAACAAAGCAACGCCCACGTGTTTAATGCGCTTACTGTTGCGGCCCTGTTCGACCTGTAAGTGACTGGTAGCCAGCTGTGGATGTTAGTCGACACTTACTCTTCAGATTGTAGCCTCAAGACAGTAATACGACGCAAACGTAGGCTCGGTGGTCTGACTACGCTTAATACAGCGATTCTTTCCAACTCTTTGCCGCCGAATTTGAGTTAGCAACAGCAAGTCGAAAGGCATGTAGGTTTTTTTTTTGTTTTATTCATACTGTATGCACTCTAATTAGAGTATGACAGGACCCAATATCCCCTCCGCCTCCGGGCGAGCCGGCTAGATGGCGGAGCTCCCCCCCCGCTACCCTTCATCCCCACTGACGAATGAACAGACTAAACGATAGACCCGCCCAAGCCCGAACAGAATGGAAAAGAAGAGAAAAGACAAGAAGGTACACGCCCACTGCCGCCGCTCCCCGCCCCTGAGTCAGCCTCTGCGCCTGCTCCATACCACTCCTTCATCTGGGAGGGAACTTCCCGACTTCAGTAGCCACCAGGAAGTCCATCACCGCTTGGTCGCACTCTTCAACGGAAAACAGCTCAGAGATCTGCCCGTGTCTGCATCTGCCCGCTTTCCAGCCCGTCGCTTTTCCCACCGCCTTCCATAGTGCCTGTTGCTGGTCTCTCCACCGGCTGCAGTGGCGGGAGAGGGGTTCCCGCGTCTGGGCCATCCCTCCTCCGCAGCCGCTCCACCAGCATTTGTCGTCCTCTCGGTGGCCGAACCACTTCAGGTAGACTCCAGTGGATGCATGCCCGCACTTGTGTCTGTAGAACCTGGTAGCCAGCGACTTCACGCTTGTCATCGGAACGGGTCTCTTGGTCCCCGTCTTGCCCTTCAGTCTGAAGCTGAAGTGCTTGCTGCACTTGTCGGCCTCCCACTTTACCTTGGCTGCGGACCTCCCCTCAGAGATTCGCCTAGCTCTATTCGAGGCCCAGGTGTATGGCCGCTCTATCACCATGTCTCCACTGGGGTCTAGGGCCAGGTTTGCCTGGCGGTCTGCCTCTTCGGTTCCAGGGATGCCGGAGTGTCCCGGGACCCAGTGAATCTCGGTTGGGATGCGGTGGGTGAGGAGTGCCCGCGCTCTCCGATTGATCCGCCTTGCTAATCGCTGCCCCGGGCCCGGCTCCAGGTGTGCCGCTCGTCAAATTGCGGTCTGCGAGTCCCTGAAGATAGCCACCGTCTTCACTCCATGCCTTTGCAATGTTTCTCTCTTCTCGATCGTCTCACCAAGCGTGAGTCCAATCACCCACAGCTCGGCGTCGAAGACCCTCATGTGTTCAGTGCCCAGACAGCTGCGCCAGGACCTCGATTGATTTCCATGCTTGCACACTGCTGCGGCTCCCACTCGGCCATCGTCTGAATGCGATCCATCTGTTCACCACATTCAGACCCCCACTCCTATTTTGGCTTCTTTCTCTCTCGCCCAGTGCTGCACGGTTCTCCTGGAAGCGGTGGTGTCGTCCAGTATGATGGTCCTGACCACTGATTCTTCGCCCGGGACCGGGTACATCATGCCTTCGGTTGTTCGGCCGTGCTCAAGCTCTTCCTTGACTACTCTGCATATCGGTGCACCGGAGGAAGGGTTTCGGTGAAACTCCTTCAGCTTGCCGCTGCATGCGTCTGCTAGTCTCACTGCGAATTGCTGATTTCTGGAGTCTAAGACTACAGGTGCGGGTGTAAGCCCTGACTCTGTCATAAGTGCACCCTGTGGAGTTGATGGTAGCGCGCCCAGGATGGACCTGGCTTGTCGATTGAGGAGGAGTTGGAGGTCATCCCGCCTGCCCGCTTCTTTGGCATCCCACCAGAGCGCACTCCCATACAGTGCGACCACTTGGACGCAAGCCACCTGGACGGCCCTTACGCTCTCAGGAACAATGCCGTACGTCGTGGTCTGGGTTCGGAGTCTCGCATCTGCCGCCTTGGCTTTCTTCATGCATCAGTTGTGCTGCTCCTTGAACGTTAAATGTGCGTCCATCCAGACGCCCAGCCAACTTGTTGCCTGTGTATTGAATCGTATGACCCTGCTGCCAACTCTTATCTTCGGTGTCAGTTTTGGCCGGAGGTGTTTCCTGTGGCCTCATCTGCGCGTGAATTGTGACGCCTCGGTCTTTGCCGTGTCTAACTGTAGCCCTCATCTGCTTGCCCATTCGATGCTCGTTGCTGCACACCTCTCAAGTATCGAGACAACATAGTTGACATCGCTTCTGGTCGCCACCCAGCCGAGGTTGTCTACAAAGAACCGCCCTTCGGCTTCCGATACATACTCTTCGACCCATTTGATCAGTCCTGAGGGGTAGATTGCGAAGAGGATCATTGACACCGGTGAGCCCTGCAGGACCCCTGCTTCCACCAGATGTCTCTGCATGGCGTTGCCCTCGATTATCATCTCCACTGTCCGTTCCGAGAGATAGCTCTCCGTCCATCGTATATGGTCTCCAGCCATTTGCCTGACCTTCATTAGGTTGACTAGCCTTCCTTTTGCCACGCTCGGGAAGGCTGCTTTAATGTCCATGAGAAGGACGCCTGCTATGTGGCCGCCTTTCCAGGCTGCATGAGCTCTGTCAACCATGATGGCCACTGTGTCGATGGCTGACCGCCCTCTTCTGCTTCCGAATTGTCTGTCGCTCAGTAGTCCTCTTCCCTCGGCCTCATCTGACAGCAGCTCAGCGGCTACTTTTTCGACCACTTTTCCCATGCAACTCCACAGCGATATGGAGCGATAGCCCTTCAGCTGCGTGTAGTTCTCATTGCCAGGTGTGCGAATCACCACGCCGCTAGCCCGCTTCCACACCGATGGGTGTCTTCCCGTGCGAATGGCCGCTCTTGCCAGCCTCACGATCCTCTCTTTGTCCCACTTCCAGAGCAGCCGTATGGCGCCGAATGACAGCTTGTCCGGCCCTGGTGCCGTTTGTACCGATTGAGAAAATAGGGCTCGTTCAACTGCCCTGCTCTGTGACTCGTGTGTGTGAGCTGCCTGCGGGAGGTAGTTCGTAGTACTGGTCTTCGTCATTCGGAGGAAAGGACTCACGCCTCAGCATCTCCTCCTTTTCCTGTTACGTGTTTGCTTGCTTGCCTTCCCTGTCTGTTAAGGCCTCCACGGTCATGCCTGCCCGAGGGTTCATGTATCGCGCTGCACTCCATACCTCGGCCCCCCTCAGGTTTCGCAAGTACTCGCTCCACATTTTCCTCTTGGACTATGGAATCGACTTCTGGTGTTCTGCATTTGCCTTGGCGCCCTCTTCCAAGTTCCGTCTCGTCCTCTTTTCTCTTCTGACCGCCTTCCTTCTCTCCCTGATGTCGGCGTTCCACCACCTCTTCGATTTGGTGCAGATCCTGATATTCTTTGCCGTGGCGTCGAGAACGTTGCCCATTGCTTCCTGACACCATGCGGCCTGTTGCTCCACCTCGTCTGCTGTGCATTCTGCGTCCAAGTGAGCTCGCTCTTTCGCTAGCTCCATCCATAGCGTCTCCGCTGCCTTCACGTCCTCCTCAGTCCTTGCAGCTAAGTTCCACCCCACTACCCTTTCATGGCCCGCCTCCTCCTGCCTGTCTACTTCCACATCACACTCTATGACCTCGTGGTCGGATACTGTGGCGTGGTCGTCGGCCAGGATGGACCACTTGGTTATTGGTCAATTCGCCAGCGTCAGGTCGATGACCGACTCGCCTTCATGACCTTGTCTTGTCCTGTGGTGGGTGGTTTCCCAATCGTTTCCAATTTCCAGTCCGTTTTCGTCAATCATGTCTTCCCTGAACCCAGCATCCCGCTGCACTTGGCATCTTGGGTCCCATTGTATGCTATGGGCGTTAAAGTCTCCAGCGAGGATGGTGCTCCCCTGTGGCATGAGTCTCCGCCAGTCAAACATTCGCGCCGGTCTCTCTCCCGAATGCGTGGTCTTTTGGTCGTAATCGTTGACGATCCTCGTTATCTTCTCCCCTCTCCACCTGACGTCAGTAGCAATGACATCCTCATTCGCACCTCTGCTCAAATCTGTCCGCTCATCAACCACCAAGCCACTCCCTCTCCATATCGCCGTTCAAACTCTTTTTCTTTTTCTTATTTCGTATGCCGAATGGCTGATCCCGATACCTTCTCTTTCTCTTTCTCTCGGTGGCTCATGCACGCACACTACGTGCGCCCTGCGTTTGACTCCCGTCTCCAGCGCCGCGATGGTCCACTCGGATTACCTCGCACAGTTATGCTGGATCACTCGAATCATTGCTAGCCAGGGTTCCCGCTTCGGTTTCAGTTTCAGATTCAGTTGCAGTCGTGGCCGTGGTTGCACCCTCGATCTCAGTCATCACGACGTCTCTTGCCTCCCCTGTTGCCTCCTCTCCCTGCACATCAGTCATCTCCTCTTCTTCACTCCCCCCCTCTGCTGCCGCTCCTCCCATCGGTCTACAACCAAGCACCTCTCTGTTCGTCCCCGTTGGTCTGTGCAGAGCATCGCTCGTGGGAGCCCGTCCTGCGGTTCCCACATTGGTGCTCTGCCGCGCCGCTTTGGCGGCTTCGCTCTTCTTCATCCACCTGCTGCTCAACAAAATATGATTTCCTTTGCAATTGGGGCACTTTTCCAGCGTGTGGCCGCAGAGTGATCCCTGCTTTGCCATACACCCCACTGCATTGCATTTGTGGTCGCTCGTACGGTGATTGCCGGAGCAGTAGCCGCACTTCGGCTTGCTGCTGCACTTGTTTTCTATGTGGCCCCATCCACAGCAGAGCGCGCACCTACAGTCAGGGCCCGCATTCGTGAATGCCTCGACTCGGTACCATACTCCCGCAGCCTTGATGCCTTTCTTGATCAAGCTCTGTACTAGCCTGCTTCCCTTTACGACAAGGACTACCGATGACGTGGTGATTTCTCCATTCTGCCTCCTCTCCCTGATGGTGCGAGGGTTCGCCAGCCATCGCACCTGGGTGGGGATCGCTATGCCCTTGTTCTCCGCTTCAAATTTCTCTCGCATTTTTAGCAGGCCCTCTGTGTCTTTTCCCATGTACCGCACGAGGGGTACTGCATGGATCTTCAGCCTCTCGCAGGTCTCGTTTTCTTCGACATCCACGACCCCTCTGCTGACAGTCCTCGCTGCCGTGATGATGATGTCGTGGTACTGCATAGCCATCTCAGCAATTGCATTCTAGTGGGTGATTGCCGTGATTGCGCCCTTCGCATTGCTCCTTGCGTTCATGATCCTGATGTGGGCCGGGGCCTGCTGGTGGAAGAGCGCTCTGTTGATCGCTGACGCGATATCCTGGTCCATCTTATTGGGGAGTGGCACAATCCTGTCTCTCCTGAGGATTAGGCCTCTGTCTGCCATGCCCGGACCTGTCGTCAGTGCTGGGCCTGGGTTGGCCTGCTTCTTTTGGTTTCGTGGTGGGACTGTCTCCCATAGTCTGGTCAATGTCTGTATCGGCGCTGATGACTTCGCCCCTCTTGGCGCCGATGTGGTTCCCGGCGTGGGTGTTGGTGATGGTCTCGGTGCTGGTGCTGGTGCTGGTGCTGGGTTAGGCTTTGGGGATGGGTTTGGGGTTCGGTTTGATTTCGGTTTGGGTTTGGGTTTCGGCGTCGGCATTGATTTGAGCTGCCTTCCAGGCTGCAGCTGCTGGCGCTGTTCCCGCACCTCCGGTCGACCTGTCTGGGTCAGATCGGTGTGTATCGAGGCCTCCAGGCCGACACGCTCAGTGTCCGCTCTCCTCTCCTCTTCCTGGCCCCGTTCTGTAGCAGCCACTGCTCTTGCGACCATGTCTGTGATGCCCTCGCCCCACAGTAGGTCATCCTGGTGATACACGTCCCGCTCTTTCTCTTTTTCCTCCAACCATGATTTGATCCCTCGCCACTGCGCCTCCTGCAGTGCAGTGTGTGTCTCGAGCATGTATTCCATTTTTGCGATGGCTCGGTGTAGCTGTGCTAGTTCGCGGGTTTGCTGCTGAGCCGTGTGCTCCATGCGGCTCCTTCAGTCTCCAAGTGCCCAGGCGGTCGCCGGGACCTGACTCCTTCTCCGCTTTCCGTTCTCGTTTCTCTCCATCAGCTCAAGTGTGGCTTCGCCTGCATTCCCCGCGGCGATGGATGTCACCGCCGTCGCCTTCTCCATCGCCATATCCATAGGCGCGTCGCTCCTCCCGTCCGCCGCTTCTCCCGTGTCCAGGCCTCTCCTCTCGCTCACTCTAACATCAGTCATCACTTCTGTGAGTCACACACCTCGTCCAGGGTAGTCCTCATCGTCGCTCGCTCGTTGGTTGACGCGTCGGGTCGATCGTGTTCTCTGCCAAGACTTCGCGTGAACCCACTCAGCTTTTTGTATTCCTTAAGCGCGCCCTCCTCCTGCGGTCTCGCTGGTACTGGGACGCTCGCTCCAGGGTCAATTCGACGTCCAGAATCGATTGCCGCCGTCCGTTTTTTAATTGCTATCGTTGT
>Ga0307512_10007222_pt1 | contig 11054 bp, 9 predicted proteins | sample 14_EM_MG_FD_200267 | JGI IMG/M metagenome (GOLD analysis project Ga0307512, IMG submission 200267) | Populus trichocarpa ectomycorrhiza microbial communities from riparian zone in the Pacific Northwest, United States - 14_EM | ecosystem: Host-associated > Plants > Roots > Unclassified | place... | reverse complement strand
GAGATCTTGGTCTGCGCCCGAGCGGCAGCGTTGCTGTGATCGGTGCCGGTCATAGGGCGGCCGTGAGGCCTACGCCACCTGCTCTCATTCTCGACGCCGAGCTACTTAGTGGGCTCAAGCTTGCGCCACCCACCTACGGATCGTGCCATCGTATCCGTTCGGCCGCGATCACGCCGATGCCATTATCGGCGCAATCGCGCACTGTCAACCAGCCGACGCCGACACCATGGCCGAACGCCGCCCACCGCCCGGCAAATCGCGCGCCGTCAACCACCCAACGCGACACCCCACCAAACGCCACCCACCGCCAAATAACCCGCCCACTGTCAATCAACCCGACGACGTCACCCCATCGAACGCCGCCCACCGCCAGACAAACTCACCCACTGTCAACCAACCGACGGCCACACCCCGCCGAACATCGCCAGACAACCCACACCGTCAAATAACCGACGGCCACACGCCATCGAACGCCTCCCACCGCCAGACAACCCGCCCGCTTTCAACCAACCGATGGGTCACGCCATCGAACGCCGCCCACCGCCAGACAAACTCACCCACCGTCAACCAACCGACGGCCACACCCCGTCGAATGCCTCCTGCTGACGGGTGACCCGGTAGGTCGCCCAGTGCATGCGGACCACCTCGCCGCTGTCGTTGCGGGTCAGCCGGAGCAACTCGCCCGTCTCCCGACCCGAGACCGTGCGCAGCAAGTCGGGATTGTCGGGCAGCGGCCGGAAGACCGACGGTGGCCGGTCGGCGGGCGCCTCGGCGCTGCGGGCCTGCAGCATGCCGTCGTGCCAGCTGAAGACGAAGGCGTGACCCTCGGTCCACCACTGGCCGAGGATCGTCCGGTATTTCTGCGGGGCCGGCTTGCCCGGCCGCCACGGCCGGATGCCGGCCGGGTCGCTCTCCACGGTGATCCGGAGCAGGTCGTGCACGATCTCGATCGCGCCGCCGGCGGTGCCGGACGAGACGAGCACGGCGCAGCCGAGCGCGCCCGGGTTACCCTCGCCGCCACGCCGGCCGTAGACGCCGGCCAGGAATCCGGGCATCGCGCCGTCGTGCCCGATGTGCAGCACACGCTTGCCTTGGGGCACCAGGATCAGGCCCAACCCGAAGCCGCCCACCCAGAGCGCCTCCTCTGTGGTGGTCAACGGCCAGCGCATCTCGTCGAGCGTGGCCGCGGCCAGCACGGCGCCGTCCGGGTCGATAATCTCGGGGCCGGCGAGGAAGGCCGCCCAGCGGGCCATGTCGGACGCCGTGCTCCAAAGCTGCGCGGCTGCGGCCGCCCCGCCCATGTCGAGCTGGGCCTCGGCGTGCGCCGCGTCGGAGTAGGCGTCGACTAGGTAGCCCACTGCCGCGCGGCGCGTCGGCACCACGGTGGTGGCGGACAGGCCCAGCGGCTCAAGGATCCGCTCGTGCACCACCTCGGCCCAGGTACCGCCGCGCACCTTGGCCACCAGCTGGCCCAGCACCGCCATGCCGAGGTTGGAGTAGTGGTATTGGCGGTTGTTGGGCAGCACGCGCTCGGCGCGGTCCAGGTCGGCGAGCAGGCCGGCGTCGTCGGGCGAGACGAGGGTGTCCCACACGTCGCCGAACGGCTCGCGTTGGAAACCGGCCGTGTGCGAGAGCAGCCGGCGGATCGTGGCGTCGCCGTGCGCCGGCACGTCGAGATATTTGGCGATCGGATCGTCGAGGTCGAGCAGGCCGTCGTCACGGGCCTGCAGGACCAGCACAGCCGTGAACGTCTTGGTTACCGAGCCGATCCGGAACTGGCTGGCGTCGTCCAACGGGTGCTCGGGGTTGCCGGAGGTGCCGACCGTGCAGGTCCAGATGTCGCGGTCGGCTCGGTGCAGCGCGGCGGAAAGCGCGGGCACACGGAAGTCAGCCTGCGCCCGACGGACGGTGCGCTCAAGCCTGTCGGCGGCGGCGGTCACGCTATGCCTACCTTTCGCATGTCTTCGCGGCCCTCGCCCACGAGCCCGCTGCCCGACGCAGCCATGCGCCACGCAAAGCGCTCAGTCATGTTGTCGCGGCCCTCGCCCGCGAGCCCGGGCCTCGACGCAGCCGTGTGCCACGCAGTGCGCTCAGTCATGTTGTCGCGGCCCTCGCCCGCGAGGACGGGCCTCGACGCAGCCGTGTGCCACGCAGTGCGGTCAGTCATGTTGTCGCGGCCCTCGCCCACGAGCCCGGGCCTCGACGCGACTGTGTGATTGCTCATGTCGACACCATCGGGCCGAGTGGCCGGCCACCGAGGACATGCGCGTGCACGTGGAAGACCTCCTGACCCGCCCAGGCCCCGTTGTTGAAGATCAGCCGGAAGCCGTCGGCCAGCACCCCTTCCGCCTCGGCCACGGCGGCGGCCGCGGCCAGGACGTCGGCCGCGACGCTCGGGTCGGCCCGGGCCAGGGACGTCACGTCGGGGTGATGGTCCTTGGGGATCACCAGCACGTGCACCGGCGCTTTGGGCGCGATATCCCGGAAGGCGAGCGTGGTCTTGGTCTCGTGCACGACGGTCGCCGGGATCTGGTTGGCGACGATGCGGCAAAACAGGCAGTCAGGGTCCACGTCAAAGATCCTAGGGTCTACCTATGACAGATCGAGCGGTGTTGGTGACGGGCGCGTCTCGCGGTGTGGGTCGGGCGATCGCGACGCGGTTCGCGCAGGGCGGGGATCGGGTGGCGGTGCACTATCGTGACTCGGCCGCGCTGGCCGAGCAACTCGCGGCGGCGCTGCCCGGCGCCGGCCACGTCGTGGTCCAGGCCGACATGGCAGACCCCGCGGGCGTACGCGCAATGGTTGATCTTGCGGCGACCGGCCTGGGCGGGCTGGATGTGCTGGTGAACAACGCCGGGGTGTATGCGGCGGATCCGCAGCCGCCGCACCCGGTGTTCGGCACCGACTACGCCGACTGGCAGGCGACCTGGCGGCACACGTTCGACGTGAACCTGTTCGGTGCGGCGAACGCCGCCTGGGCCGCGGCGCAGCACATGCGGGAACGCGGCGGCCGGATCGTGAACGTGTCCTCGCGCGGCGCTTTCCGGGGCGAGCCGAAACAGCCCGCGTACGGGGCGAGCAAGGCGGCCATGAACGCGATGGGCCAGTCGCTGGCGGTGGCGCTGGCACCGTACGGGATCGCGGTGGCCTCCGTGGCGCCCGGCTACGTGGCCACCGACATGACGAACGAGCATCTCAAGGCCGAGCGCGGGGCGGCGATCCGGGCGCAGAGCCCGTTCAACCGGGTGGCCGAGCCGGCGGAGATCGCGGCGGCGGTGTACTGGCTGGCGTCGCCGGAGGCGGAGTGGGCGTCCGGGACGATCGTCGACATGAACGGCGCGTCATATCTGCGCACGTAGGATTCCGCCAGACCAATCGGATGGGAGCGCTTCCATGGCGTACGACATCGAGCCGCTGCTGGCCAAGCTCGACCTTGCGGAGAAGGTCTCGCTGCTGGCCGGGCAGGACTTCTGGTCGCTGCCGGCGATCGAGCGGATCGGACTGCGATCACTGGTGATGTCGGACGGGCCGATCGGCGTACGCGGCACCGGCTGGTCGCCCGAAGACCCGTCGATCGCTCTGCCCAGCCCGACCGCGCTCGCGGCGTCCTGGGATCCGGCGCTGGCCGGAAAGGCCGGGCTGGTGCTCGGGCAGGAAGCGCGGCGCAAGGGCGTACACGTGCTGCTCGGCCCGACGGTCAACCTGCACCGCACCCCGCTGGGCGGCCGGCACTTCGAGTGCTACTCCGAGGATCCGCTGCTCAGCGGCGAGATCGCGGTCGGCTTCGTGACCGGCGTGCAGGCGCACGGGGTCGGCACGACCGTGAAGCACCTGGTGGGCAACGACTTCGAGACCGACCGGATGAGCGTCGACGTGCGGATCGGCGAGCGGGCGCTACGGGAGGTCTACCTGGCGCCGTTCGAGCGGGTCGTGGCGGCCGGCGGCTGGGGTGTGATGAGCGCCTACAACGCGGTGAACGGGCTGCCGATGGCCGCGAACGGGCCGCTGCAAACCGGCGTACTGAAGCAAGAATGGGGTTTTGACGGGGTTGTCGTCTCCGACTGGCGGGCCGCCCGGGAGACGGTCGGCGCGGCGCTGGGCGGCCTGGACATCGCGATGCCGGCGCTGGAGAACCCGTGGGGTGCCAAGCTCATCGCGGCCGTGCGCGCCGGCGAGGTGCCCGAAGAGGTCATCGACGACAAGGTACGCCGGGTGCTGCGGCTGGCGGCCCGGGTCGGCGCGTTCGACGGCATGGCGCCGCCGGTGGTCCCGCGGCTGGACGGCACGGCGGTCGCGCACGAGATCGCGGTGCGGTCGTTCGTCCTGGCGAAGAACGACGGTTTCGCCCTGCCGCTCGAGGCGGCCACGCTGACCAAGGTGGCGGTGATCGGGGCGCTCGCCGCGGACGCCCGGGTGCTCGGCGGCGGCAGCGCCCAGGTCACGCCGCCGCACAAGATCTCACCGCTGGCGGGGCTGAGCCAGGCGCTGTCCGGGGTGGAGATCGGCTACGCCGTCGGCGCCGACCCGCGACCGTTCCTGCCGAGCGCCCGCGGTCCCGAATGGACGGGGCTGACCGTCACGCTGAGCGATTACACCTTCGAGGTGGATCAGGCGGCGTTGCGCTGGATCGGGGACCTGCCCAACGGACTGGACCCCGAGTCGGTGACCGGGCTTGAGATACGCGCGACGTTCACCCCCGCCGTGACCGGCGAGCACACCTTCGCCGTCTCCGGTTTCGGCACGTTCGACCTGATGGTGGACGACCAGCGACGGTACGCCGGCACCCTGCACCCGGCCGGCGCGACCCGCGGCGAGCTGCTGTTGTCGCCGCGCGAGCACCGGGCGATCGTCCAGCTCGAAGCCGGCGTACCGGTGCCGGTGGTGTTGCGGCAGAGCATCGCGCCGGGCCTGGCGCACACGGTCTCGACCACGCTCGGTTATCGGGCCCCGGGCCCGGACGACGACGGCCTGATCGCCGAGGCGGTGGCGCTGGCCGCCGGCTCGGACCTGGCGATCGTTGTCGTGGGCACCACCGAGCAGGTCGAATCGGAAGGCTTCGACCGCACGTCGCTGGCGCTGCCGGGCCGCCAAGACGAACTGGTGGCCCGGGTGGCCGCGGCGAACCCCCGCACGATCGCCGTGGTGAACGCCGGCTCGCCGGTCCTGCTCCCGTGGGCCGACGACGTCGCCGCCGTGCTGCTGACCTGGTTTCCGGGCCAGGAGGCGGGCGCCGCCCTGGCCGACGTGCTGCTGGGCGCGGCCGAACCGGGCGGCCGGCTGCCGACCACCTGGCCGCGCCGGGAACAGGACTGCCCGGTCCTCGCCATCGCGCCGGTCGACGGGACGATGTCCTACGACGAGGGCATCTTCATCGGCTACCGGGCCTGGCTTCGCGCCGGGACAACCCCGCGGTACGCGTTCGGCCACGGGCTCGGCTACACGAGCTGGGAGTACGAGACCCTGGCGGTGTCCGCGACCGAGGCCGTCGTGACGCTAGCCAACACGGGTCCGCGGACGGGCCGCGAGGTGGTCCAAGTCTATGTCGGCCCGGTCGGCGAGCAGCCGTTCGGCGCGGGCCCGGCCGGCGTCACCCCGGAGCGCCCGGCCCGCTGGCTGGCCGGGTTCGCGGCGGTCGAGGCGCACCCCGGCGAAACCGTCACGGTCCGCATCCCGCTGCCGGAACGCACCTGGCAGATCTGGGACAACGGCTGGCACACGGTCCCGGGCCGGTACACGGTCACGGCCGCCCGGGCCCTCGATAATCCCGCGCTGACCGCCGAACTGACCCTCTAAATTGACCGGATGACACAGCGCATGACCGACCGTACCGAGCCACACCCACCGCACGATGACCACCACCGCAACGGCGAGGGCCAGGAGGGCATGCCCAGTCAGCACCGCGAACGTTGCAATGTTTTCGGTGAGGCGGCCGATCAGTATGAGGCCTTCCGGCCTGGCTATCCGGAGGCGTTGGTGGTCGACGTGCTGGCTGATGCCGGGCCCGGCCCCGCGCTCGAGGTGGGCGCCGGCACCGGCAAGGCGACCGTGGCCTTCGCCGGGCACGGCATCGACCTGCTCTGCCTCGAGCCGGACGCCCGGATGGCCGCGGTGCTGTCCCGCCGGGTCGCGGGCTTCCCGGGCGTCTCGATCGTCGGCGACCGCTTCGAGACCTGGCCGCCGGACCGCGGCTACGGCCTGCTCTACAGCGCGCAAGCGTGGCATTGGATCGACCCGGAGCGGCGCACCGATCTGGCTTACGCGGCGCTGGCCCCGGGCGGGCTGCTGGCGCTGTTCTGGAACGGGTCCCTACTCGGTGATCACGCCCTGCACGCCGCGCTCGCCGAGGTCGACCGCCGCTACTGGCCCGGCGGCGAGCAGACGGCGCACGCTCACCGGCTCGACCAGTATCCGAGCGGGCCCGAGACGTTCGAGCAGGAGTGGGGCGAGCTGGCGCTGCACGACGATGCCCGGTTCACCGAGCTGCGCAGCCGGCACTACCGCTGGACGCTGCGCTATGCGGCGGCCGACTACGCCCGGTACCTGGCCACGACCTCGCTGTACCGGATGCTCAAGCCGGCCGACCGCAGCGAAGCCTTGGCGGCCGTCACCGAGGTCGTCAACGCCGTCGGGGGCGAAATCGAGTTCACCGTCGACACCAGCCTGGCGACCGCCCGCCGCAGCTAGCTCGCCTTCATAGCAGCGCAACGGCCTGGATCACACCGGCGACCACGAGCAACGCGCCCGAGCACAAGGCGAACGCCCGCGCGACGCGACGCAGGCTGGCGGCCTCGCGGTCGGCGTCCGCGCGCAGGGTTTCCAGATCCCGCACGGAGCTGCCCCCGCCCGGCGGAGCGATCAGCCGCCAGCCGCCTTCATGCCGGACCGGGGCGGCGAGCACGGTGACCTTGCTGTGCTGGTCGACGCGCATCTCGTGAAAGGTGAAGCTCGGCGGCGGGTCGTCGACGAAGTCGCAGATGCCCATCTCCCGCAGCCGGGCGAGCACATTCCGGCGGCCGCCGCGCTTGCCTTCCACGAAATCGTGCGTCGCCAGCTGAAACCCGCTCGGGTTGTCGATGTCGTACACCGCAATGAACCGGTCGAAGATCCGACCGTCGAGCAGAACCGAGCCGCTGCCGTCGTCCAGTTCCACGATGGCCTCGGCCCGGTGAGACGACGGGGTGGTGGTGTACGTGCGGACGCCGCGCCGGTAGGTGTGCGTCACATCCACCCGCCACCACAAGCACGGACGGCTGGTCACCGGCCCGATCAGCTGCCCGGTCGGGCCGGGCTGAAGCCGTCCGGTCACCACAACCAGCTTCGGTACCTGCTCCGTGGCCGCCAACTCCCCGCAGGTCATCGGCACGGCCTGGCGCAGCCGCCGGCTCAACCGCCCCCGATGCGCGGCGGTCGCACCGAAGATCCCCGCAATGGCACCGGGCGCCGCAGCAACGGCAAGCATGGCAATGACCACGTCTTCCATGGCCACCCCTTGGTCCCTGGGCTGCCGTGATGGCCGCATCGTGGCGCCGATCGTAACCAGACCAGGCGAGCAGGCCGACCGGCCGCGATCTCGGCTAGGCGGGGTGGCTTGTCAGGTAGCCGCCCATGGTTGTGAAGTAGTTCAGCGCTGGCATTTCGTGGCCGTCTGGTGTGCGTACGGTGATGATCAGGAGGGCTTTGCTTTTGCCTTTGCGGGCGTCCGCGCCCGCCACCACCGCGACGCCCGCGCCCTCGCGGTAGAAGATGCGTCCGGGGGTGCCGCCGTAGACGGCGGCCGAGACGTCCGCGGTGACGATTTCCAGGCGCCGGTCGCGGTGGAAGCAGAACGCCTGCGGGTAGGGCGCGGATTGGGCGCGGATCAGCCGGTCCAACTCCTCGGCGGACCAGGTCCAGTCGATCCGGATGTCCTCCTCGGCGCGTTTGTGGAAGAAGCTGGCCCGGGATCGGTCCTGCGGGGTGAAGTCGGTGCGGCCACTGGCGATCTCGGCCAGCGCGTCGACCGTGATCGGGCCGAACAGCTCGAGGGTCTTGGCGAACAGGTCGGTGGCCGTGTCGCGTGGGCCGACCGGCACCGCGCGCTGCAACACGATGGGTCCCGCGTCGAGGGTGGCGTCCATCATGTGCGCGGTCACGCCGACTTCACGCTCGTCGTTGAGCAAAGCCCAGATCAACGGCGAGAATCCGGCGTACGCGGGGAGCAGCGCGTCGTGCACGTTGAGTGTGCCGAGCGGCGGCAGGGTGAACACGTGCGGCGGGATCCAGGTGCGCCAGTTCGTGGCGACGATGACGTCGGGCGCGGCCTGCTTGAGCGCCTGCAGCAGTTCCTCGTCGTCGGGGCGTTCGCGGAGCAGGACGGGCACGTTGTGCTCGGCGGCGAGGTCGGCCACGGAGTCGGACCAGACCTTCTCGTAGGCGCCGTCGCCGCTGGGGTGCGTGACGACCAGGACGATCTCGTGCTCGGATGCCAGCAATGCCTGCAATGTGCGGTGGCCCCACGTCTGGAATCCGAACATGACCACGCGCATGAATTTCTCCCTCGCTCGACACCGCTTCTTCGCCGCCGCTTGCTTAGGTTAGGCTAACCGAAACCCGGGCCCATCAACGGCCCCGGCTTGGCGAGGGGACGGACATGTCTGAACCTGAACTCGATGTCGTGGGGATCGGCTTCGGCCCCTCGAATCTGGCGATGGCGATCGCCGTGACAGAGCACAACGAGGCGGGGCGTCCGGCGGCGACCGTGTCGGCGCGCTTTCTGGAGCGGCAGGCCGGATTCGGCTGGCATCGGGGGATGCTGCTAGACGACGCGACCATGCAGGTGTCGTTCCTCAAAGACCTCGTCACGCTGCGAAACCCGACGAGCGAGTTCAGCTTCCTGAAGTACCTGCACAGCCGGAACCGGTTGATCGACTTCATCAACCACAAGAACCTGTTCCCGCTGCGGGTCGAGTTCCACGACTACTTTTCCTGGGCGGCGGCGCAGGTGGCCAGCCAGGTCAGCTACGACACCGAGGTCATCTCCGTGACACCGGTGACCGACGGGCGCGGCGAGATCCACGCCCTCGATGTGGTCTCCCGCAGCGCCGGCGAGCTCACCACCCACCGGGCCCGCAACCTGGTCATCGGTACCGGACTGCGGCCCCGGCTGCCCGAGGGGGTGACCGCGTCAGCCCGGATCTGGCATACCAGCGACCTGCTGCACAACCTCGAGAAGCTGCGCGGCTCCACCCCGCGGCGAGTGGTCGTCGTCGGCGCCGGGCAGAGCGCGGCCGAGGCGGTGGCGTGCCTGCACAGCGCGTTCCCGACGACCGAGGTGTGCGCGGTGCTGTCCCGCTACGGCTACTCCCCCGCCGACGACTCCCCCTTCGCCAACCGGATCTTCGACCCGGCCGCGGTCGACGACTTCTACGCCTCGCCCGACGACGTGAAGCAGCGGCTGATGGGCTACCACGGCAACACGAACTACTCCGTCGTGGACATCGACCTGATCGACGACTTGTACCGGCGGGCGTACCAGGAGAAGGTCCTGGGCCGCGAACGGCTGCGGATGATGAACGTGTCCCGGGTGACCCGGGTGACCGACGGCCCCGCCACGGCCACGGCCTACGTGCAGTCGCTGGTGAACGGCGAGGTCAGCGCCCTGGAGGCGGAGATCGTGGTGTTCGCGACGGGCTACCACAACGCCGACCCGTACGCGATCCTCGGCGACGTGGCCGAACTGTGCCACACCGACGACCAGGGGCGGCCCCGGGTGGAACGGGACTATCGGGCGGCCACGGATCCACGGCTGCGCTGCGGCATCTATCTGCAGGGCGGAACGGAACACACGCACGGCATCACGTCGGCCCTGCTGTCCAACACCGCGATCCGGGTCGGCGAGATCCTCGACTCAGTGCTCCAACGCCGGACAGCCCCGGCCCTGATTGCCGCCTGAACGGCCGCGCGTACTTCACGAGCAGCCAGCCTTCAAGCTGCCGGGCGCGCTTTCAGAAGCAGCCAGCTTTCAGGCCGCTGGGCGCATTCAGAAGCAGCCAGCTTTCAAGCCGCTGGGCGCTTTCAGAAGCAGCCAGCCGTCAAGCTGCTGGGCGTGCTTCAGGCAAGCGAACGCTTCCCGGGCGTAGTGCATGGTCGCGCGGCGCCTGGCCGACACCGTGCGTGGCCGCCGTTGCCCGGCGGGTCATTTACGTGGTGGACGAGGCCGTCACCGCCGCGAGGAGGGCGATCGTCGACGGCTGGCCGGCGTGCTCGGCCCAGCCGAGGGGGGTGGCGTCGAACCTGGTGTCCCGCACGTTCGGGTCCGCGCCCGCGGCGAGCAGCGCCCGGACCATGGCGTCGTCGCCGTCCCACGCCGCGGAGTGGAGAGCCGTCGCCCCGTGCGCCCGCGTGTCGAGGTCGAACCCGAGCTCCGCGAGTAGCGCGACGGCAGCAGACCGGTGCCCGGTCGCGGCGCGGAGCACGAGTCCCGGGTGCCGGGAACGCACCTCGGCCAGCACGGCGGGGTCGGCCCGCCGCGCGGCATCCCGATCCCCGGCCAGACATGCGGCCGCCAAGGCATCCGCATCGGACAGCTCGGGTCGCGTCGCACCGGCCGCCAACACGACCTCCATCATCGCCCGGTCGCCGTTGTGGGCCGCGATCTGCATGGGTGTCCGACCGTCGGAGAGCGGCGACACGACATCCACGCCGTGCCCGGCGAGCAACCCCATCCGGTCGGCGAACCCGTGTTCCGCGGCCCACCCGACCTGTCGGGCGAACATCTCGGCGACCGACTCCATCGCCCCGCCCAGCCGCGCCACCCACGGACCGCCCGTGGGGCGGCCCAGCCCGTACTCGAACAGCAGCACCAGATGGTCGTTATCGGGGCGGAACATCCGGTTGTACAGCGCCTGCCGATCGTTCGGGTCGGCGCCCGCCTGCAGAAACAGCCGGGCCAGCGCCAGGGCGTGCGGATGCCGCGGCTGGCGGCCCGGGCCGTCCTCGCCTTCGCCGAAGGCGCCGGTCAGCAAGGTGAACGGGCTGGGCAGGCCGCGCCACAAGTACCCGGCGTCGGGGTCGGC
>Ga0307512_10007221_pt1 | contig 11055 bp, 13 predicted proteins | sample 14_EM_MG_FD_200267 | JGI IMG/M metagenome (GOLD analysis project Ga0307512, IMG submission 200267) | Populus trichocarpa ectomycorrhiza microbial communities from riparian zone in the Pacific Northwest, United States - 14_EM | ecosystem: Host-associated > Plants > Roots > Unclassified | place... | reverse complement strand
GCATTCAGAGACGAGTTCAGAAATTAATTGCCGCTATAGTAGAACTGGGTGGTGGGGTAACTCCCAGAAGCACCTGGTATCGGGGGTAACGACGAATCCGAGAAAAAGTTCGTGACGGTCGGATTGTTGTAGTCTTGGGGATAGTACACAGTGGGTGATGCCTCTGGTTCGAAGGGGGATCCCTTGCCGGTAGCCGGGTGGGAGTATGCGAAGTGGTCGAAATACGGGTGCGAGACCTCGGGCTGCGAAACGTAATGCGTTGGCGTTGGATACCCTTCGCTCGTGGTGGGGAGCGGTGGAGTCCCACTGATGTGAGGTGAACAAAGACCGTGATGGAAGCTTCCCGGTGAACTGGTGTCCGAGTTCGAGACAGCGGATGCGTCGGAACCGGAGCCGGACGAGACAGAGGTAAGGACCGGAATCTCAACCCTCGGAAGCATCGCAGGCCTCGTGTAGTGGCCCACGCTCGGTGCAGGATACGAAGGAGGGTATGATGGGGGGATGATCGGGTTGGGTTCATGCCGAGACCCGGAGCCCTTAGCTTGCCAGACCATACGGATGCTCTGCTCCCGCTCCTCGCTCTTGGAGTAAGCCCACCTCATCTCTCGCAGGGCACTGATGCAGAGGTTGATGTCTTCCGTGGAGCCGATGCCGTCATTCGCCAGGAGTAACCCAGCAAAGAAAACACCGTCGCGGATCTGGAATGCATCGTACTGGAAGAAGGAAGTGCCAAGGTGCTGTTTGATGAGGGTGCCAACGGTGCGAACCAAGTAGTGGCACTTGGATTGAGCGATCGAGTACAGCCGTTGGATAACCCCACGGTAGTCGTGACTGGGAGTTTCGAGCGAGCGGTCAGTGATGAGACCAAACTTATCGAGTCGCTGCTTAAGAGCTTCCCGGATAATGTTGTCTGTGGCGTAGGCGTTAGCGTATGTGAAAGGACGGAACTATATCGGGGCGCTTACTGCACTCGAACATGAAGATCTTCCAAGACGCGATGTAGGACTCGATCTCCTGAGGCGAGAAGGCAGATCCAGAGAGGTCTGACGACCGGATCTGGTCGACCTCGGACCAAGCCTTGTCCAAGATTCCCCACGCGCGTTGAAGCCTCTCCTCATCAACCGTGTTCTTCCTTCTCGCCTCGGGTCCAGTGATGGCAGTGTGGACCAATCGGCAGGCAGAAGCCAACTGAAGAGGGAGAGTGAAGTAGCGGTAGACCATCGAATAGGATTCGAGGTGGGAGACTTCGGCCCGAGAATTTGACGGATCAAGCGGAGGCAGTGTCTCTTCGAAGAGTCCGAGATCAAAGTCGGTCCTATTATGGATGTTATCGGTGAAACTCCGCACTGAATGGGTGAGTAAGAAAGACTCACAAGAACATCCGGCCACCGCGCAGACCATTGACCATCCAATCGTGAAGGATACCAGACCAGAATATCCGAGCGCGGACGAGCGCATCAACGTACTCTCCCTTTCCGCTATTAACGGAGGAGACCGCAGCAATACTAGTCAAGGCATATATAAGGTTTATCGTTGATTCGTACATCGCCTATATGAAACAAGCAAAGTCGGCGGTCAGCGTCCGTGGACCCAGGTACGGATAGAAAGAGAAGAAAAAAAAGGGAGTCATGGGAAGCTCCGAGATGGAACAGAAAATACGTACCAATCGTTCCAAGTTTGATTGAACATCTGCCAAAGGGAATAAAAGAAAAAGCAAAGATGCGGCCATTGTGTTGAGTAACGAAGAACAAAGAGGGAGAAATGGAAACGCTCACCTTGGGCCAATGGCAAGATCATGAGGAGAACGCGGATACCATCCCAGCTGGGTTTCCTGAGGATTCCGTGAACATCGATCAGATAGAGCATCTCTTTGACCATCTCGTTTGTTCTGGTCCTCCTCTCGGTGCGGAGCTTGGCGCTTGCATCGGTATCGAACTGATCGTGAATATCAACCTTGTGCTCTTGATACTGGTATATGTGGTCTTCCAAGGGGTCCAAAGACTGGCCGTTCTCGTCGATTCCGAAGCTTGAGGCCCAAACGACGAGGGACATGGCTAGGAGTCTACCGGTGATACCAAGCGAGTCGGACTTTCCATTCTGAGAAGCAATAAAACGAGCGACGAATTCGTGAGGTTCGATGACGGGACCTGTATGGGAAAGAATAAGAAAAGAAGCCGTGAGGCAGTGTGTGTGAGTCGTATGAGGTCACCAAGAAAACACGTTCAAGTGTTTTGATGTAAGGGGGGAAAGGGATACGCACGTTGCAATTGGAACCGCCGCCAGAACTGGGAGTCAAAGAAGGCAGGGGTCGGCATCGGAGTGACATTTGGAGGGGGCAAAGGACCAGTAAGGAGGATGTCGTCGTCGTCGCTGCCGGCTCTGACCTTGCCGTAGATGGCCCTGTTATGACAAAGAGTGTGTGGGATAAGGACTACATAGCCACCGGAAGCAGATGCCTAACTAGGAACTTGGGCTTACTCTGCTTGTTGTAACCGACGTCCGCGTCTGAGAAGCTTGACAGACTTGACTTGACCGTATTCATCCCTGTGAATGGAATTAGGGCACTGATGGGGGTAAAATGAGTGGGAACGTACACGCATTTGAGACCACGCTCTTTGCAGTTGGAACAAGATGGGTGCCTCCCGGCCTTTGATATGGGGAGGTCCTTGAGATCGCATCTTACCCTGCGTACAATGGGGGGTGTGAGTATTGGGGAGAAGGGGGGGGAACAAAAGGGACGATCGGGAGCAAGGAACGCGGAATGGCGATAAGATCGGACGGAATGGAACCACAAAGGGGAGGGGAGGAAGGGGGGACGGCGGCTCACCTTCTCATTCTGCAAGCCCCACAAGCGGAGAACTGTTCGCGGGTCGTCTTTGGATGGGAGGGAGACTTTTCGGGGCGACGAGAGGTGGAAGAGGAGGAGCCCTCTGAGGGAGAACCGGAATTATGTCTGATGGGCATTATAGATGAAGAAAAGAGAAAGAGAGAAAGGGAAGGAAAGAGAACGGAAGGATGTGGGACATTGTGAGGTTAAGCGGACGCCTTTATGTATCCACCACCCAGACCATGACGAAAAGAGGTGCAATAACATATATTCTCGCTCAAAAAAAAAAAAGAGGAAATGAACGTGGGAAACCAATTCTCTAAAGCTTCCGGACACTGGATCTGGGAGGGGAAACTGGGGGAAGGATAGAAGCGATGCTGATGGACCAGCAGGGCGTCCTCGAGGCCGGCGTGTGCTATCCCGGATATTACTCCTACCCAGTCTCCATCCCCGGCTAGGTCCCCATCCGAATATCCACGCCAAGCTGTGTATCGCCCAACTTGGTCATTCCAGCCCACATCCCAGGTTCTCCCATATCCCACCCAATTTCGTCTCAAGGTTTGCCAGCCTGAAGATCAGGAACAAAGTCTAAAGAACGACCTCCCCCTCCCTCTCGATAAGCGCACAGCTACATATCCACGCCAATTATCATATCCCGTGGACCGGTTTCCCCCTCAACCCTTGAATAGCCTCAGCCTCCAGCCCGCCCGCTTTCTTAATCATCCTCCTCAATTCCCCTCCCGTCCGTTGGTCCGGGTTAAGTTTCCGATCCCGCCCCATCGCTTCTACGTCCTCTCCGTGTCTCCTAACCAGCCGCGTCAGATATCCAATCTCACCTCGAGATAAGAACCTAGACGCCGTCCCGCGCTTCCTGGCCTTATCCTCACAGATCTTCTCAAGCTCTAGAAAGAACACCGGACGCGAATAATCAGCTAGGTAACTGAACCAAGATTTTTCATAAATCTCGTCCCACACCTTGCACAACCGAATTTGGTCGCCTAGCCCCCGTCGCAGTATGGGCACCCAATTGTGTCCAGATGGTCCTCGATTTCTCATCAAGATAGCTTCCGTCCATTGTCTCCACATTCCGGTCCGTATCCATCGTCTCATCATCTTCCCCCGCCAACTCAATGTCAACGGCATTCCCTTGTTCGTCTCGCAAAATCCTCCCGTACCCTACCGGTATTTTTGCTCCGGTTGACAGCACCGCGACGCCCTTCGGATCGCCGAGGGTGGAGGTGGAGAGGCTGGTTTCGTCTTCTTCTAACCTCCCGTATTTCTTGTGTTCGGTTCCGCCGGATTCGTCTGGTTTCAACATTGCAACCAACCCTAGCGCATCATAGCTATCACGGAAAGTTATATATCAGACATATTGTGCAAATAAGGAATCTCCAAAGGCAGATTTCGAGATCCACGTAAACAAACGCGTACTTTTGTCTGACCGTCTTGTGCTTATCCCACGAATCCTGCAATATTTTGGGTCCGCGAATCGCTAAGCAACCACAAGGGGTCTCATCCCTCAATTTCCGAGCAAGATAATCACCCCCAAGACCATCACATACCTGGCTGTTTCTTCAGATTCTTTTTCGCGTGTTTCGAGTGTCGTACTGGTCTAAATGACCCACATCGTTTTTTTGATCTCTGCCTTGGGTTTACCATAGCTACCGGGGCCTAGTGAGAGCGATCAAGTTATCCCCGTTTCAAACAGAGCGCCCCAGCTTTTTGGGCCCAAGTGACCGAGGCGAAGAGAAGGAACGAGAGGAATATCGGTGATGTGCTACTACTCTCCAAACCTCGATCACATCTCCCTTTGGCAATTTCGGACTCAGCCCAAGTCCCGTCATATCCCCAACAATTTGCCACCACCATACCATGTCTCGAGTCTTGTTCTCACAGACCCCGCCCCCCGCGCTCTTCTCTAGGGTGGGTCGCGCCCACGCGCTCTAGATTCAACGGACGTGAAATAATACTTTTTTTTTTCGGGGCAGCTCGGAAAGACCTGGGCACGCACGCTCGGAATCTGGGGAGTCGGCGTTGGAACCGCTGCCGTCTTCGTACGTGCACATCCCAATAAACTTTGTTCCAATCACAGTCCGCAGTTTTTTTAATAACCCCTTCGTTTGGGTCCCGGGTCGTATACAGCTCCTTTCCGTGACACCAATCGTGAAGAACGGTCTCCTGGTTAAACTCCCGCTCGTGCGTGTGCTTCTTTTTTTTCTTTCTCCCCTTCATCCATTTCATTTCGTCAACCTAACCCTGGCAGTCACCGCCACTTTCTCGCCCTACTTTCTCATATCGCCCTGCATTTGGATTCCACGTTCACTAACGCGCCGTCTTCGACCGGCTTTTCATCAATTTAGATTGGAGGCGTCTATGAGGACAAGACTCCCGCATCGGACAAACCCTTCTAGACACAATCCTCATGCGATGTATTGGTTCCTCGTGTTTCGAAATACGATACAACTTGATCACTAGACCGCCAAACTAGAACTTGACACCATGCGTGACCTCTCACGTCATGTAAACCTTGTGATCCACGCTACATCTCAAACGTATCAACAACCTTATCCCAAACCCTCCCGGCGTGTGTCTGATGGGAAAAACGTGTTGCTCGCCTCGACCGGCGAAGCACGGGAGCCCATAAAACGTGTCTTCTAGGCCATCGGGAGCCTATTGATGCACTCATTTGGCTACATCACTCGTGGTTTCCGACATGCCGAGACAGCCATATGTACTACTACAGCTTCGACGTCGAGATCATCAAGGTGGTTCCGACCCCGGCGCTCATCCCCTCAGCCTCGGCGCTTATAGAACCCAGATCGATCCCCAGAACTGATTCTAGGCTCTTGATAGCTTCCAGGGATCCTCCTATTGGGACGCCTATACAAAAAGTAGGGGGATCATCCGGTTTAGAACCCTCGATATACTTTGAGGTAAAGATCCCCCTCACGAATAGTTTGCATTCCTAGGGTTTTTGCTGCTTTTAAGTTCCTGGACGTGCGTGGATCAGAATTCCGAACCATCAATGAGGGGGGTGTTTGCATCGTGGGCGCTGACGTCGAGCGGGTTTCATGATCTTCCATTGGGAGGCCCAACTCCGATCTCTCTCCATCCGCAGAAAACGCCGGAATGAGGGTGGTACTTACATTCCAAGATCATCGAGGAAGACGCATTCTTCAGGTTTGACGCCGTTTCTTCGACACGCGGTCAAGTAGAACTCAGGTTCCGGTTTCCTAATAATATTGAGAAATACCGTGTAAATTTTCGTAAATGGCGAAAGAGGGTTAGGGGGAACAGGGGGAAAGCTTCTGATGTAAGACTCGAAAGAACGAGAATCAAGGCGTTGGCCTTATCATCTCAGTTGAGAGAAGAGAGAGAAGGAAAAAAACTTGCCGCATTCCGAGCACACTCGAATCACAGAAGTCGTCGAATAGATTCCTCAACGAAGGGGGTGCAACTCCCTCCTCCCACCCAAGGAACTTCATTTCCTCCTCGAACGAGAACCCCGGTGGAGGTTGACCGGTTGGTTTGGTCGTCCTCATCGCGTCCGAAGAGAAAACCCCGGTGAAATTATTAGTGAGAGCGAAGATTCTATATCGACCAAGGGCTGCGAGAGAGAAGGGTTGCCGTAAAATCACCCCACAAGTTCAAACAACACGGATTAGTCAATTGCTCATAACGTTGAAGTTGTTCATTCCCGTCGTCAAGCCGAACAAGTAGACGGAAGGCTGCACCCCCCGACGACGGGATATGAACCACCTCGTGTAGGTGGATAAGTTTGGTGCTCACATCGAAGTTTATGAATTGCAGATACGACGATTGGATCAAATTCCGCAGAAGTTCTCATCATGCGACCAAACAGCTGCCCACGAGCGACAACGCGTAAGGATACGAGGAAACGCGTGTCGGGGTTCCACATGGTCCGATGGGAGAGTTCGTGTTATGGGCGTATACGTGCATGGTTAGATCTCCTGGCTCCGGACAGGCGTGTACCCGAACGCTCGTCTAGCACTCACATCTCTCCCGTCAATTTCCAGCTTCTCTGGTAATTTTGGACAATCTGAAATACGCCCGGTCGGAAGGACGGGAAAGAAAGTCGTTCGACAATGAAGAGTCATTATTTTTTTCGGATCATGAAATGAACGCACGTCGGTAAAAGGGGAAAGTACGACAAAGGTAAAGAACGTCCTCTCACCTATTCCTTTCAGTGCGCAGTATTCGCGGTACCAGGCGTTGCCAAGTACGGTATCGGATAACTCTTGGCCGAAAGTCACGTAAAAATCCCATAGTGCGATCTGACCACGTTCGAACATTTGCCAGGCTCCATTGTCTCCCCTACGGCTACTGATGAAGGCCGGAAGGATAAACAGGAAAGGATCAGTCAGGGTTAGCATATTCCGCTGTCTCGGGAATGAAACACGCTCGGAACACGGGGGAGGCTGACTGTACACGGGTAATACTGACATCGAACAATTGATGTAATGGTGCGGGATGGAGTGCTCTCGTTCATACGCGGCGATCGCAATTAGCGGACTGTGACAGACCACACCGCCAATCTGTGTACGTGTGCGTGCGTGGATGCATGCATGAAACCAACGAACATGTTGCGTATGGTACGCGGTTTTGCGATGAAAGGAGAACAGGTACGGGTTAATGTCCACCGTGATATCGATCAGAACGTGCGAGTTTCAAAGTGGTGTGAGTGGAGAGAATTGTAAAAAAACGTGGAAGAGATGAGATGAAAAAGAAGGCTTAGCGTACATCGAAGACCACAGCCTTGATTTGCTGCATCCGTGTTGTGAACGTCCAGCACCGGCTCGGAACGTGTGGACAAGACGAGATTCGTGAGGGGCCCTCTTGACGTTGGTGAGGAGGACAGGCGAGCGCACAGCCACATGGTCATTCCCGGCAACGCGGGAATCGGCAGGCACGCATCCCCGGAAGCCGGCGCCGGCGCCGTGGACTAGTGAGGCGTCTCCACGTCATCGAAAAAGCGGGCGTCATCAATTGGCAGCTTGCGGAGCGCACTTACAAATGTGAAATCACATCGATATCCAATCCTCTCCTATGTGGTTGGACGTACAGACAGACACAGCCCGCTCGTAAAGTGATTTCGAAGATGCGCGATATCCGCAATCGGGCCTAGACACACTAGTGGCGATGAGTTCCCTTCCCTATGACTGTACTTGGTGGGGGGAGTGAAAATATTCGAGGGATACGCTAGTAACGCTAGGATTGAAATGACTTGGATGTATAGGGGATATACATTATACATTCCAGAAGCGCGCAATTTTCGGAGCTAGGCTAGAGTAAACTCGGTAAAGCAGCGTTCACAGGTAATAGATATCGCGCAGTCGGATGGTCCGGTGTGTATGGGATGACGAGCGGGCGTGAGAAAGCCGTCTTGCGGAAGTGGATCTCGGAGGTTTTGGTTACCAGGCGGATTCCAATCCCCCACAACGGGATACTTGGAAAGACCATGGGCAGAGGGCGATGGAGTAAGCGATGGGCTATGCGGTTTCCCCCTTCTGTCCTGGGCGTTTCCTTCTTCAATACTCCTCCCCCTTCTCACCTTGAAATTGTTTCTGCCAATTAGTCCCATTTGGCCCTACGCCTGATGCTGACAAAGCCGCGACAGAATGGGTCGATTTCCTCGGTTACTAACCGTGCTGCGCATCATCTGGTGGGCACAGGTGATCCCCCGCGGCCCAGACCGCAACTGGGCTTGATCTCGTCATCGAGAGCTCCTGGTAAAGGGGAGGAGGGTACTCTTGATACCAGCCAGCATCTCATACGTGGTGTTATTTTTGCTCTTTCCTGCGCGTCGGATCCTGTGATACCCATCCCGAACGATCCAAAGCTCTGGGTCCTTATTGTCTCGCTCGAACAGTTCCGTGACTCGACTCTCCGGGGGCCCACCGCAGAACCCGCAGAGCGGTCACTGGACCCAGGACCGTATATACGTGTCACTCGTCGGTCGAATCGGACGGGAACCTCCCACGAATAACCAACATCACCACGTATCTCGCACACGATTACGAAAGCGGGGTTTGATTCCTTGCCGGACCTGGAGAGATACGACATATCCAGGGACCGTCCCTGTTCCTCTCCCGGCTGTCTGCGATCAAGAAACCTATGTAACGCCTCGCCCAACCTCGAGGTCTGTTTACAACAAAATCTCCTTATCGGTCTTAGCGTCAACTGATATATCTCACGTGCCGCAGCGATGTACTATATACTTATCGCGGCTGTCGTTCTCATTGCCGTATTTGCATTTTTGCCACTTGAATGGGCTCCACCACTCATCTGACATATCGCATCAATATGTTCGATTTGATATGGCGCCTCACTTGCAGTTCACAGCGCCATTCATGTACTTGTGTCCTCGACGCGAACAAACGCATCGTTTAAGACTCGCTACCTGTATCGGATTGCCATGGGGATTATCTCCAGGCTATAGAGTCTCTCGTCCGGCGGCCCCATTCAAGGGTGTTTACCGGTTTCAGTTTGGGGCTTTCCGTCACCATCAGTGCGTGTACGTGTGGCTTGTGGGCTGTCGACAACCCATACTTTCACACCTGTGTGGGTTTGACCCTCCAGTGACGTCCTTTCAAGCGGTCAGGCCAACGGCACGAGCTGAGGACGTGGTGGTGGACGTTCGTACGGTCTGCATATAGCTTCGATGGGTCAGTTCTCTAGGATTCCTTGGCCCACAGGTTCACCCTCCCCCTTGGAACACTTGGGAATATCCTCTGTTCAGTTCACCTTACTCCTCGCTCAGTTCTTTGACGGCGACTTCCATTATGCGGTTATTTCCCACAACTTCGGACGCGCCGACGGATTGCAACAGTTCAGTGAGTTATCTACCTTTCTCTCCCTTCACATTTTGAAACAAGGTTTAATGACACGTAACTAGGCGAAATCCGCGTTTATCCAGATTCCCGATAGGAAAGGACCCACTCCGCGGCCACTACTCGGTTTCGCTCGAAAACACCACTCCGACGATGCACCTCTACCTCCTGTCGTGCTAAAAGGCATCTCGACGACAGGTATTGAGACCGACCTCACGAGTCGTTTCAGTAGACGTCGTGGGATTCTTGAGAACGTCCGGAAGCGCTTCTCCCAGATCGTTCGCCTCACGCTATCTCGGCATTGCCCTACTGCCGGGCTGGAGGTCTTCGTCGAGGTCCGCCGTGAAACGGTTTACGATCCCGAGCGGAATATGGCTCCTACGCGGGAGACCCTTGGGACATAGAGGGGGGCGGGATTGAGCCATACCACACAAGTTGGCTCGAGCCCATCCCGGTTTGACCGCCAATTGCGTGACGGGCTAAGCTGCGAGTTCCCAGTCTGACCCCTTAACATCCCCTACCCCCCTTTGGTTCGGTTATGCCCCCGAACAACACTCACGAGTCACTCTTCTACTCCGTCACGGAATTCCGCAGCATCTACATCTGTACTACAAATTTGCATCCTCAACGCGATCTATACCACCCGCCCAACGATTAACGAACCTCATCGATACAATCAATTCCACGGCTTCCGAACCCAAACACTCATACGCACGTACCCTTGTACCACGTACCTACCGCCACGACTCACGCTGTGTACCAATATCGGTCTCTTGTATTTCCTAACTTCTTCACTTCCCTCCGAGCTTATAGCGATCATGACGATCAATATGAACTTCTGTGTACAAAACATTCCACACAACACGATGACCACATCGAAGCACTCTTCGTGAAATTTACCATGACATCGACACCTACGCTGAATATCCAAGAACAATCCTCGCGGTGACAGGAATCTCCTGCACGCACGCATTCACGCCGATCATGTTACTTCGATCCTCTTTCGAGGGTAGCGAAAGGCTCGACATCATTTACACAACTACATCGACTACTCGTAAGGCATCGCCGCAAGAAAGCCGGACAACAAACAGACGGAAAACAAGACGAGTGATTCTTGCATGAATAGACAATATTGTTTTGTAGAGTATCTTCATGTCGGTGTTACTACAAACCCACCATTCCCAGAGGCAACAGAAATACGTGGACAAACTTGAGGACCGGATGAACTTGAGCGTGTCCGGTGCGTAAAGGATCGGTCTAACCCCGTTCTACAGGGATGCCTAGTGGGAGTGCTAGGGAGGGTGGGCGGTGGGTTGTGTTTCTGCGGGAGCATGAAAAGGCGTTTGTATCATCTTCCATAGAATCAGAAAACGTTCT
>Ga0307512_10007220_pt1 | contig 11055 bp, 5 predicted proteins | sample 14_EM_MG_FD_200267 | JGI IMG/M metagenome (GOLD analysis project Ga0307512, IMG submission 200267) | Populus trichocarpa ectomycorrhiza microbial communities from riparian zone in the Pacific Northwest, United States - 14_EM | ecosystem: Host-associated > Plants > Roots > Unclassified | place... | reverse complement strand
GGATATGAATTCGAGAGTGGTATTGCGCTGACCCGGGCTCATAACCTGTCAAGATTATGATGGAAGTTTGATGGAACGATGAAGTCTTGTGTGTATTGTATTGTCTTAGAGAGAAAGGCAGGAAAAGTGAAAAGTCTGAATACACGTATATGACGTGATTCTACACGTGACAAAGCAGAACGAGTGAGATATTGCAACATTCCCATTCTCGGACGCCAGTGTCTGTCTTGTAGGCAACGCTGTTTTTGATGGGGTCGGCTGTTGCCACACAGAAATATTTATACTTTTCGGTGCACAGAGTTAATCGATGAGGTGCCCTTATTGACCGCATGCACCATTCGTATACACACTTCCTATCCGTTTATATTCAAATAACAAACAACGATCGAACTCGTGTACTAAGTGGCGAAGGTACCACGTCGTCCTCCATTTGATCACCGCATCTAAGCGTCTAGATTCAAGCTCTCTGTAAGGAGGGCAGTCAGCATCATGCGTGAACGGTGTGAGAAGACAAGCTGTGCACGAACCTAGCAACACATCGATCCTCCCCAGCAGTTCGCTCTGCAACTGCTCCTGTCTCTCAAAGAAGGCGTCGCGTTCCTCTTCCTCGCCATCATCGTCTAGCTCGCCCGCCTCGGGGAAATCGTCTTCGTTGCCGATTCTCTGCCGGAACCTGATCCCTAGGTAATACCGGATGTCGTCGAGAACTTCGATACTGTCGGTTTCCTTTTTGATTTGGGTCCGTTAATGCTGCTGTATTGGGGGACGAGATTCATTGCGGTGTCATACCTGGCGCTCTTTGATCCTCTCGGCACTCTCGGCCACGAGCTCCGCCAGTTCGGGATCCGAAAGGTAGTTTTCCAGTCTGTCGGCGATATACTTGGCCCCGAACTCCTCCAGCCTCCGTACGCGGCACAGCCACCCGGCTCGGACGACGTCGTAGATGGAGTACGGCAAGTCCTTGTTGCTGGGAGCCGTGCAGATGACGTGGCTGCACTTCTGCTTGAGGCGGTCCAGCAGCAACTGATCCGCAAGGAAGAGGAGATCTAGCGCGTATTCCAGCGAGATCTCAGTCTTCTCCGAGTACAGGAAGGATAGCGCCAGCTCCAGAACAGCGGGGGACGCATCGACACGGACGATCGGCAGCGCGTCGGCTTCGTGCCGCTTCCGACCCTCGAGGAAATTCGACGTGAACATGGTCGTGAAATATTCGGAGCGCAGCATTCCCTTGTGCGCTGGGTACAGCACAATAACCGGTCCCTTACAGGGAGTATCCTCGGAGCCATCTCCATCCCCGTCTGCGAGCAGAGGATCCTCTTCCGCCAGAAGCAGGACATCCGCGAAGCTCTCGTTGCTCTGCTCCACGCGGACCTTTCTGGCCTCGTCCGGCGAATCGACCGTGATCTTCCTACCGAGAATGTACTCGCGGAAGAAAGCATCGACATCGCTCTGCGCCTTATCGACGGTCGCCAACCGCACCTGTTTCCGTTTTCGGGGGTCCCTGGCCACGGAGGCCATGACCACATCCCACAGCCCCGGGAGCTCTAGGTGTCGACTCAGCCTCCCAATGCTCTTCAGCACGTCCTGGTTGTTGATGTCTGCTGTTTCACCCAGATACATGAATTTGACGGCTGTCTCGAACGCGCGAGCATCGATGGTATTAGCCAGGTGCAGACTTTGCACATTCTTAGGAAGACCATGGTCCGGATCCGAGGAGTGTGCGGTCCGCGCCTTATGGAACCTGTTCCGGAAGTACTGGGATCGAGCGGCGAGCAGGAACTTGTGCAGGCGGAATTCATTCAGCACTACCGAGCCACTGTTGAAGGCGTGGATCGAGATGTCGGTGGAGTCGAGTGGTGTCCGCGCAAGCAGCGAGTTTATACCCGCGGCCCAGGGCTGCAAAGGATCCGAGGATTTCGTATACTAGGACATGTCAGCACCTAGATATTTAGATCGCCGGGGCAGCGGGCTCCTACGTCGTACTGCAACAGTAGAGACCGTATCCGATTGTTGAGCGCATTGTACAGACACCTAGGCAGCTTCGGCCTCAATCAACAACGCCACGTAGGGACTCAAAGGACTGCAGACCTCTCTCCCTGGAAAGTGTCGCGCTCGCAGACAGCTCCGTTCTCGAGCAACAACTTAACCACGTCATAGTGTCCGCAGAGACTAGCCTTGCCGTCGGACCATCAGCACCAAAACACGCGCGCAACCACCCACAATCGATCCACGTACCAAGGTCAATGGCGGATAGTCAAACCTATCAACCGCATTCACGTTGACCCTCTCAAACGAGATGAGGGATTGGACAGTTTTCGCATCTCCGCGACGGCAGGCGAGGCATCTAGTAAGAACACGCACATCAGACGCCCGCGCCCCGGTTGCGACAGAAAACAGGACGCCTACAATCGCTGGAAAGGCTCGCTCTCGTCCAGAGGATTACGGTTCTGCAGATCGCCACTCTCCTCTGCCCGTCGCTCTTCGATCAAATGCGATATGAGGTGGGTCTTGGGCGGATTTGCGGTGATCGGGAGAGGATGCATTTCGCCGTCCTCATACACGCGTTCTTCGGCCACTATGTCGACGAATACAAGAGAAGAACAACGTCTGTCTGTCTGTCCGTCTGTATGTTTGTACGTGGGTGGCGTCAAGTGGGGCAAGCTGCAAAGGGTTTAGGGTATGAATCGTGTGCATCCACACTAGTTATGTACAATTTCCAGCATGTGACGTCATTCGTTACCGCTAATTTCCGGCATCATCAGATGTCACCACGGCACAGGATTCAAACCGAAGATGATTCCCATCGTCATCTGGCTCCAATCGGACCGGGACGTCCTTAATCTCGCCTCATCTGGAATGATGCAAACTTCCAGGATGATGGGGCCAGCGGTGGCCAAGTGAGACGTGTATCGACGAGGGTGCCTCTTGCTTGGTGTATCTTCAAACCTGAATCCTCGTCATGGGCGGACGCGTGAAGCCACGACTCTCGCGGAAATTGCGATAAGGCAAGGACAGACCCCCCGAGTACCTCTCGGTGAGGGAAAATGCGTGATACCTCTGAGCTGGACCCCATTTCTGGGGTGTCAGATGAAAACGCACCTTTGTCCTGGGGAGACATGCGAAACTCACCCGGAGAGGGATTTGAGAGATGATGCCTCGCCGTACGGATCTGGGGGGTGAAATTAAACCAAGCTGAGGGAGTGGTGTCTGCTCTGAGTTTCAGAGATTGGGGGCCTGGGGAGCCAGAGAAAGTGACCCCCGATGAGCAAGTTTGAGGACGTCCCGGTCCGGGTGAAGGTGGTTTCTTCGTTCCCTGTATTCAATCTTGCTTAAGCAGGCTCGCCAGGATCAAAATTCGCATGCGAGTAACTAATGAAGAAACTAAAGAAAAAGCCATCTAGATAGCTCCGCTAACGTGAGGATCTGTCTCTAACCTCCTTGGGTCTGGGATGACTTTAAACTCATCATTTCCCTGAGAATGGATAGAAACTTCACCCGACGTAGACTGTCCATAAATTTTCTGGGACTTTGGACTTGTCCTCAACGACCTCCACCTGCCCTGGCCAAGGCACGGTACACAAAAAGACTAGGGAGAATTTGGGGTCATCTGCTTCCAATGTGTTGGGACCTAGAATATGTATCTCGCTGTCTGTCCTGAGTTAGAGCCTTGGTTCCTGACTTCTTTCATTTATCACCGAGTTTTATGGCTTCTCGGGTCCTTCAGGGTAAATCCCTTTCTCTTCAAGCCATCCAGCTCCACCAATGACTAAATAATTTTTTTTAAAAAAGATATCCAGCTCCACCGGATAGGTCGTAGAGCGGGATCGAGACATCCAATACTGGTAGAGGCCGCCACGGCCATCAATGGAAGGGCCGACGAGTGGTACTTATCCGGCAAGAGCAGCCCCGTCAATGCAGTGTCAACAGGCCCCATATGCATCCCCTGGTCCAAGTGCCGAACCTACATGTCACCCTCATTTATAGACTTTGGCAGGTTGGCGGTAATTCGAGCAGAATGTTCCACGATCAAAGACACGACAGTTGTCCCTCCCCTTTCTTTCTCCGTCTGCCTCATATTGTTATTCGACTCGAAGTGTCGCGGCCAGCAATCCGACAACAGGAACCAGTCTCCGAACTAGTCCCCCACCCATCTTTCCTCCCGCCGCCACTGTACGCTAATTCATAGAACGTGCTCAAAAACGAACGCAAAACCATGTACTTATTAGGTGTCCAAGTACTCAAAGCACGCCGCTTTGTTTTTTTCCCGGGACCCGGTAGCTGTGGTTGGTGGGGGGGCGGTGGTGGGGGGTTTGGTCGCGCTAAACTCGTCTGGAGTCGTAAACTCTCTCAAAAGCTCTCAACCTCCAAAGTCGCGATGATGGATGTGATACGACAGGAATTGGGGCCGACCCGCCGTGGAGAGATATGTACTGGTCGAATTACGTACGTAGGTGGTTAGACCATAACCAGCTATGTCAATTTCGGGAAAAAAAATATTAAGGAACAAGTAAAAGGGACCCCTTATACTGTGCCCGTGTGGCCGTCCGTTCTCCTCTTCCACACGCCTACATCTCCTCTCTCTCCTCCGAGAACCGACAACCCCCAAGACGAAAGAAAAAGGAAAGCAAGCAACCCAGAATGCGTGCCACTGCTCTGCTCGCCGCCCTGCTCCCGCTCGCCAGCGCCCACTTTTCTCTAAACTACCCCTCCGACCGCGGCGACAACGGCGAGACGCAATCCGACGCTCCCTGCGGTGGTCTCAACACGCCGTCATCGACACGCACCAGCTGGCCCATCGCCGGCGGCCAGCTCAGCTTCGAGGCCGGCCACGACGAGGCCAACACCGCCGTGTACCTCGCACTCGGCAACAATCCCAAGAAGGAGGACTTCACCATCACCGTCGTCGACACCTTCAACCAGATTGGACTGGGCACCTTCTGCTGGAACACGCTCGAGCTGCCCAGAAACCTCAGCATCACCGATGGCCAGAATGCTACTCTCCAGGTCGTCCAGCAGGGCCATGACGGCGGTGGGCTTTACAATGTATTTATCCCCCCTCCTCCCCCAGGGTTGCACTGTACGGACAGGACTGATGCGAGAAGTGCGCCGACATTACCTTCACCGAGGCTAGCGTTAGAACGCAGGCTTGCTCGAACAGCTCTGGCATCACCGCTGAGGCTGCTACTACCGGCACGCAGACCAATTCTTCCACCCCCTCCGCTCTCAGTACTGGTACTAGCGGAGCTAACACCCTCAAACTCTCCGGTGGCGCCGTGGTCGCTGGTGTCGTCGGACTTGCTGCCTGGCTTCTCTAGACGGTGGTGATGCCTGCTGTTTGGTTGTATGTGGCGCCGTGATGACGAGGGCGAGGGCGCGGGAGTTGAACGTGTGGTACTACAATGTTCATCCTTCTTCTTATGGCTGTATTCTTTTTATTTTTTCCGCGAGCGGTGCTCTGTATTTCCTCGGGTCTGACCGGCGTGATTGCCCTGTACGGTTCTCTGTATTGCTATGGCGTTGTGTTTATTCCGTTCACTCTACATACTACAATATGAGACGGGTAGATGCATCGCACGATCCGGTTTCTCAGCTCGCCGTGCTTGGAAGGGGGAACTGAGGAATGTTGGACGGAATGCGTACGTCGGATTGTGGGCAAAGTGAACTATTGGCCCGTCTGCTTCGAGTCCAATATTGCACTCGTCTGCATGCTGGCGTCCATGAGAATGGGAATAGCTATGAGCGGTGAACTACGCAGTATTTGGGTAATTGACAGAATGGTATCTATACAACACGCAGCAAACACCTGAGCGCCCAGAATAAAAGGGCAAGAATAGATACCTCCAAATTAAGGAAAGCTCCCTGTCGATCCCCTCAATGATCCACGCCCTTCGAGAACCTCCCCCAAGCCAGCTCTCCCAAGAACACGCCAGCAAGGACACTCATAAAGTAGCCCACATTCATCGTCATCACTGCCAGCATGCTGCGACCCGGCCATCAGCCGTCGTCCGGCGCGTCTCGAGGGGAGGGGAGCAACTCACAGCAGATATCCCAGGCCCGTACTGACGACGGTGAGCGCGGCTCTCGGCAGCTCGGTGCTGAACCTCCACGGCCTGCCGGACCACCCTTCGCTGCTGCTGTTGCTGCCGCTGCTGCTGCTGCCGTCGCTGCTGGGCTTGGCTTTCTCATCCTTCTGCGGCTCCTTGTTCAAATCCTCTTCGCTGCTGCCGCCGCCGCCGCCGCCGCCGACGACGACGACGACGGGCTTCCGCGCGGCCTCGGCCCGCGCCCACCGGTGCTCTAGCACTTGCTTCCACGCGAGCACGAACCGGAACACGAACGACAGCGCGATCAGGAACACACACGTGCCCACGTACTGGCCCAGCGTCCGCGGCGTCCAGGCAGCGCTGAACAGCGGCGTCGCCGTCGACACCACGAACGTCATCGCCATGTCCATCGCCGCCGTGTCGTGGCTGCTGCCGGCCGTCGAGCTGGAGCCCGAGGGAAGGTTCTGTGTGAAGTCGGCCATTTCTGGTTCGTTGTGAGGACTGCTGAGGTTCGAGGGTGGATGGGATGGCGTGGCTACGTCTGGCTGTAACGTACTAGATATGTAGACGACTGGATACTGCGGGACGAACGGGATGGACGACGGACGAACGGATGGATGAGCTGGATGCTGGTCGTGGTCGTTTGTCTACACATCCATCGATATCGTAGTCTCCGCGGGGGGCGGCGGAGCGAGTACACACATACTACGTTCTTACATACATGCTGACTCGGAGCGCTTTTTCTTTTTCTCTTTTTTTCCTCCCTTTTTTTCTTTTCTATTCTCTCTCTCGACCTGCGCATCACCGCGGGGAAGACCTATCTACGTCAGATTTATCTCTCTCATTCCTGCTCGTCCCCCTTTGCCCCACGCTATGTGTCTATGAGTGGATGATGTCTGTAGTGGGGTGAGCAGGTTGTTTTTGTATTCGGCAGTACGTACGGATGCGCCTCCCCGCGTGCGGCTGGGTAGCGTACATACCGAGTCCTCCAAACTTCTCCATCCGGGGTATGTAGCACTATTATACACCCCATCTTCACCGCGCACTCTCCGCCTCGTCTACGCACCCGGAAATCCATCCAAAATTTCACTTCCAGAGAATACATACATATGTATCTACATATCTGCTCGTTCGTTGGATAGATAGACGCCAGGATGTGGGCGGGGATTCCCTAGTGCGCTTTTGCAATAGCCAGGATCATCATAATATCTACTCTGGGTAGATAGATATGCATACCCGCATGCTAAGAGTTACGGTAGCTATCTACTCTACATAAGCCGGAACCCTGGTGGTGAGCAAGTTTTACGGAAGCGGCAAGGATCGGCGGGTCCGAATGTGGTTATTGGTAGTGAAGCGAGAGCAGAATATCGCGGGAGAGCTGGGGAGACGGAGAGAGAAGGAGACCCCACTAGTTGCTTTTGCTCCGCCATCCTTACCTGGTCTTCAATGTTGCTCTCGCACAGCAGCATAGAACTTCACAGGTCCGTACTTCCGATCCGTACTTCTAATCCCCCTCTCGACGACGACGAGGCACTGTTTTGATAGCCCTCTTGCATTCGAACCGAGCTGTGCGCCTGGATGTACTTCTAAAGCTCGACCGACCCCATCTTGCATCTACCAAAGTTCAGATCGGAATAAATATCCACAACCATATCAAGAAATGAGCCATGCTGGGCACGGGGGTGGAGGAGGAAGCGGCGGAATCACGATACGGGAGGATCCGTTTCTGGCGGAGGTGTACTGGATGTTCGCCGGTGGCTTCATCGCCGCCGCCACCCTGGTGAATTTGAAGGAACACATTGAGTTCAGGATCAGGTCGGTTGTTCTGGTTGGGATTCGGGTGTGTAGGGAGCTGATGTGCCGGGCGGCAGGATGCGACAGGCTGCCGGCGGGAAGTGGGATCCAGCAAGACCGAAGAATGCACTCTCCGGGGCGTTTGCGACCGTCACCGCTGTCGCGAGAGAGTTTACGAATTACTCCATCCCGTTGATACGGCGGGGAGACGGCTGGCGAGGGAAGCTGTTGTCGCGGTTTCCGCGGCTCGCTCAGCTGCCGCCGTTCGGATACCTCTGGCTGATGGCGTCGAACCTGACGCTGCTCCTCGCCATCGTCTTCTTTGGATACGATGTCGCGAACGGACGGATGTACGAGAGCATCGGCGTGCGCGCGGGCTGGATGACGGTTTCGCAGCTTCCGCTGGTGTTCCTGATGGCGGGGAAGACTAACATCGTCGGATTCCTCACCGGCACCTCGTACGAGCGGCTGAACTGGATACATCGGTCCGTCTCGCGGTGTCTTTTCGCCACCGCGCTGGTCCACATGTCGTACTACCTTCGATCGTGGGCACGCTTCGACTATATCGACCGGAAACTGGAGATCGACATACACGCACGTCGGGGACTCGGTGCCTTCTGTGTTCTCGCGTGGCTGGTGCTGTCGAGTCTCGCGCCGCTGAGGAGTTGGCGCTACGAGCTGTTTGTTCTGCACCATCTCGTTGGCGCCGTCGGATTCCTGGTCATCGTGTGGATGCATGTGCCCGTGGAGGCCCAGATGTACGTGTGGTTTCCCGTGGCCCTGTGGGCTTTCGACCGCGCTGTGCGCTGGGGGTTTCTTGCGTATCACAATCTCTCCGCATTCCACCCGAAGCCAGCATCGCCATCAGCCAAGCGTCCCTCCGTCTTTGCCTGCAGAGCCCTCCTCGCGCCCATGGCCGACAGAACGACCCGCGTCACCATCCAGAACCCGCCCATGAGCTGGCGCCCAGGCCAACACGTATTCCTCGCCTGCCACTCGCTGGCACCCCTGCAATCCCACCCGTTCACCATCTCCTCCCTCCCCTCCGACGGCGTCCTCGAGTTGGTCATCCGCGCGCACTCCGGAACCACCGGAAGAGTCCACGACCATGCCTGCTGCCTCCCGCCGCAGTCTGCCGAGTGCAAAACCGTCTTCCTCGACGGACCCTACGGCCGCCTTCGACCGCTCGAGCAGTTCGACTCCGTCGTCCTGCTCGCCGGAAGCACTGGTGCAACATTCTGCATCCCGCTCCTGCGGGATCTCGTCCGTCTGCGCGAGATGGGGAAACCACTGGTCACTCGACGCATCCGCTTTGTCTGGGTCGTCAAGGGCCGGGGGCAGGCCCGCTGGTTCTCGAAGGAGCTCGGCGCAGCTCTCGAGTCGGTGCTGGGTCCGGACGCCGCTTCGTCCGACCGCAAGCTCGAGATGGAGGCGAGCATCTACGTGACCTGCGACCCAGAGCTGACGTCCGAGATCGGTGGCCCCTCTCCTGTGTCTTCCGAGGAGGCCCGGCCGTCTTTGGACACACAGCTCGACGACGAGAAGACGGGAAAGGATGGCGCGCAGATAGAGGAAGCGGAGCAGACCAACTGCGGCCCGAGCGGAACGTGCTGCTGCAGGGCGGTGGTCGACAACGAAGATGCCATATACCCCTCCCCCGAAGGCTGTTGCTGCGGCGCCACCGCTGCCGCCGCCACCGCCACCACTACGCCCCAGAGCCCACCAGAGCTCACCCGCGCCGAGACGGGCGCGAGCTCCATCCACCGCACGCTCTCCCTGCCGGCCTCGGTGAACTTCGTCTCCGGGCGGCCGATGGTGCGGAACGTGGTCGAGAAGGAGCTGGAGCGCGCGCGAGGAGAGAGCGCAGTTGTCGTCTGCGGTCCGCTCGGACTGGTCCAGACGACGCGGGATGCGGTGGTGGCGCTGAGCGACGAACGGGCTGTGCACAAGGGGACGGGAGCGCAAGGGGTAAGAGATCCGCCACCTAGCCAGAGGGGGGAGATGAAATGCTGACCGCATGGGAATTCACAGATTTATCTGCATACGGAGGCATTTTCGTGGTAATGGTAATGGTAATGGACTGGAATCTGCTCTTTGCCCTTTTTTTGGCGTCCACGGTGGGAAATTTTCGACCATGTAATCCGGCTCCTTTCTTGCGGGGGATCTTTCCGCCATCCGTTTACTAGAAGACGGGGGAGTGTATGTAGAGTAGATTGTTGGAATTTGGAGGCCGTCACGGTACCTCACTCGAGAGCGAGTCGTGACGGGGAGTGATCGTTACCGCCAACCGACCAACGTTGGCTGCCAGCCCTTCCTGCAGATCATAGCGCATGGGGATCCCAGGTCCACTCCTGCGCCGAGACGGCCACGATTCGTCCCGGGCGTAGTCATTGCTTTCCCGTAGATAGGCATGCCGTTCGCACGCGATATCACTCGTATTTCGCTGCCGCTGCCGCCATTGCCGGTGGGCGTCGCGCCGGCATCAGCGAATCGCATGCGACTAACGAACAAATAAACAAGCAAGCAAACGAAAAAAAAAAGCTGGCATTGGTGACAGAGAAGTACGTGCTCGCGACCCCGCCCGCACCTTTTTTATCCGCCGCGGCAGCGACGGCACTCAGCCAACACATACATACATACATACATACATTGTAGCGCCGCTCCGCACGACGGGGGATCGGGCGCGCCGTAGGCAGCGACAGCCTGGGACGTGCGGCGGCCCGGCTCCCACATCTGCGATCCGCGCGCGCTGTGCGTCCACAATTTTTGCGCCACCGCCCGTTCCCCCCCCTCGCCGGGCGCCGCGCCGCGCTTTCTCCTGCTCCTGCTCCTTGGCGGCGGCGATGGTCCGCTCTGTTCCGCCGCGGACGGGCGGAGTGAGATGCCGTGATCCGCCCGTCCCCGACCGGTGTTGCCCGGCCGGAGCATGCGGGATCGCTGGCGGCACGCAACCCGGCCCTGGGCCCGCGGGGCTGTCGACAGCGCCGAGCGCTCCATCCCCCCTGCGCCGCCCGCTCGCACATGACGAGTGATCGACCATGCATGATCTCACGGATCCTTGCGCACGCCACATCCGCCAAGGCTTAGAGTACATACATACATGATACATATCCGCCAGCCGCATCTCGCTGGGCATCGTATATATATTTATATATATACATATAAAAATGTATGCACGTACCTATGTATGTAGGCAATCCCTTCGCCAAACCTGGGA
>Ga0307512_10007219_pt1 | contig 11055 bp, 12 predicted proteins | sample 14_EM_MG_FD_200267 | JGI IMG/M metagenome (GOLD analysis project Ga0307512, IMG submission 200267) | Populus trichocarpa ectomycorrhiza microbial communities from riparian zone in the Pacific Northwest, United States - 14_EM | ecosystem: Host-associated > Plants > Roots > Unclassified | place... | reverse complement strand
ACTGTTACGTTCTCGGTTGTGTACGATTATCTTTTTCTTTCTTGTCACATGATCCCCTTCTTGATTATCTGATCGTTTCCCATCACATGACTCCTATCTTGGGCACCAATGTGCCAGTACCTCTATTGTTCTCTATTCTCGGACTGCCTTGACTCATTCTGACTCCTACCTACCATTGTCCACCTACTTAGGAAGGACTGACTCCCTTTGACTCCTCCTGAGTCATTCTGACTCTTATGTTCTATTCTTGGACTACCTCTGACTCCTCTTGACTTCTACAATCTATTGTTCTCCCTATTAAGCCACTTAGTCATGGTAGCTGCCCCCAATATATATAAGCTGGCTTATATCTAGAGTTGGGCTTTAAGCCTGACTTGGTTTAATACCACCGTCTTGTAGCTTCCAAAGTGATTAACCCTGAGCTTCTTAGGACTTCTCTCCTTCTCATTGCCCTTCTTCTTATTTTTCTCAAAACACTTCAAAGTCTCTTTGAAGCATTTTCCCTTGTCCTCTTGCTTATCTCCCAGACCCTGGCTTAAGTGCCACTTCGTTTTATCACATGTTCATCTCTATTGAGGAAGTCCCTCATTAGCTACTTGTCTTGCCACCGCTATTCTGTGCAAGTCGCACCTTTAAGCGTCACTGCTTATAACAACTGCCTGCAATCCCATGCTGACACAGGATCCCTTGGCTCCAACCAGCATGGAGGGCTACTTCTTGGTAATGCGAATGCATTTGCCAACACAGGCTCGGCACAGAATGCGCTGGAACAGGACTACGCCTGTCGATCGATGAGTGCACGCCCGCAACAGATAGCAGGGCCGATGATGATCCCAGGCCCCGCACAAGGGCAATCACTAGTGCCATAGGCACCCTCATTACCCGCTCAAGGGCAATCCGAGTCGGATCATGAGCTATACATGATCGAGAATCTAAGGAACCACATCAGAGAATCTCTGACGGGTATACCAGATAACCTCCCCAAACTTAAGGGGCTCTGCACTAAGTTGCCCAATGCATATGCAGGCAAGGATGACTTCGACAAGCTCTACATCTGGCTGCAAGGCCTCATAAGGTTCCTAAAAATCCACTGTCTTACAGGGACGGATAAGGATAGGGACCAGGTCCTGGTGACAGGAACTTGCCTTAAAGGGAAGGCTGAAAGGTAGTTCACCCAAGAGGTGGAACGTCCATCTCAACTAGTCCAAGATTGGACGTTTGAATCTGTGATCGTTGGACTCTACCGTTCATTTATAACCACTGCGACAGCTCAACAAGCCATGCAACGATATATGCAGGTCTGCTTCTCAAGTGAGGAAGGCATCATGGCCTTCTACCATAAACTAATGACATGGGCTGGGCGAATCACCCAGTACCCTGATTCATACTCCTTCAAGAGGAGGTTGTTCAACGGGCTACCCGAAGAATACCGGTGTCACCTTGCGCTGTACAACGGCATATCTGCCGAGCACAGCATGATAGATAACATTGTGCAAAAAGCACAACATCTGGAAAAGACCCTAGCCTCTATAGGGTCCAGATGACTCAGAGGCCCAGATAGGCAACCCACTCAGGGTAATAACGCGCCAGTCAGACATGGGTACCAGCAACCTACAGGGTCGAGCGATAGACAACAGTCACACAGTCTACCAGCCAGCCAGCTGCAAGGCCAAACTAACACCAGTGTAGGAGCACAAGTGCAGCACTCTGCACCAAGGCAAGCGCAAAGGGATCATGGTGCAAACCCAAATCCACCAGCTCTGAATGGAGATACCACCAAGCTCACCTGCTATAGGTGTGGCAAAGTGGGACACATTGCGTCTGACCCTAAATGTCCACAATACAAGAAGCCTGAGCAGTGACAAATATATGCTGCCCAGGTAGTGGACAACAGGTCAGACAATGACCACAAGAACTTCCTGAATGATCAGGAGGAAACACTGGGATCTGGTGGGGAGAGAGACCCTGCCGAAAGGCCAGATGTGCAAATCATCCAAGATGACTGCCCAGATGGCTTGCAATATGAGGACGATAAGTCGCCTTACAATAATTATGACGGATACGCACTTCCATCAGATGACGAAGAGCCTGTGTACATCCGGGCCATGAGTGACGAAGGGGAGGCCAGCACTGGCCTAACCCTCATTCAATTCGACAACGTCGACTGGAAGTCGCGTTGGGATACCCTTTGAGACTGCTACCAACAAGCTCCCTACCTGCATGGAGCCAAGTAGGAGTTCACCCCATGTGATGGAATCACATATCCACGCAGCTGCGAACTATGCGCAAACTACAAGAGACACCTCATTGTAGCCAAGGCCATAGACCGCCTGGAAGGCCCTGAGGACACTTCTGCATGGGAAGTCCGTGACAGGTATGAGCAGGAGCTCATCCGCATTGGATGGGACCTAGCACACAAAGGAGGGCACTTGCCCCTAGAAGCAAGTGCCAATCAGGCACTAGCATGTCGGAACCACCAACTGACAATACAGCTGGGAAGCCTGTGTAGTTGCAATGACTATGTGACCAAGAGATACAGCGAGCTCCGGAAGGAGCTCGAAACTGAGCACTGGGACGCTTCTCTTAATGACCGCACAGCTGAACACTGGGAAAGCCAGTACAGAGGTCTCCAAAAGCAATACAAAGCTTTGGAAGAGGAGCTGTTAAATATACAGCCATGTATTCCAAGCATATCCCAAGATGAGGATGTCCAAATGGGGTCTACGACCTCTGATGAGGAAACCCTGGACCGCAGTAACCAGCCTGAAAGTTTGTTGACTGCAAGCGTAGGAGCCATGTCCCAGACTAAGCTGACGCGGCTCGAACGCCCCGAGAACTGGCCTTCCCACCTTGTGCACCTCAGTGCAGAAGCAGTCATACGTATCGCAGCAGGACATGACGATGTTGATCTATCGCATGAACATGAGTTTCGTTTGGCCCAACGCCACAACTGTGTGACAGGGGAATGCCTGCAAACGAGTGGAACCGACTGGCGCTGCATGGCAGCACTTGTGAAGGTCAATGGGCTTGAGGCTTATGCCTTGCTGGACACTGGCAGTACGACCATTTCAGTCACGCACGACTTCGCGCGGGTAGCGAAGTTGAAAGTGATGCAGCTGGACAACCCTGTACTGCTGCAACTTGGGATGGTAGGAAGCCATTCCATGATCAACTTTGGGGCATGGACCCAGCTGGAACTAGGACCAGCATGTGATGACGATGCTTACATGGACGTCGTCAACATTGACTAATATGATATGATTATCGGTACACCTTTCATGCATAAGCATGGCCTTGTACTTGACTTTGACAAGGACATTGTGAGCATGCAAGGCGAAGTCGTCCCGACGTTGATGTCAGGACAGGAGGACTTAATGCTCGCCAAAAAGCGAGCATCGCGAGTATGCGCGCCCACTGCTACAGATGGGTGATCAGCGCGCACCTCAAATTGAGGCCAGCCCGGCATCATGGCTCCCTTGCATGAAAGTGCCAGCCACAGCCTGGGCAAAGGAAAACTGCCCCTTGAGGGGGGGGAGGAAAAAAGGGTCCAAGCCATGGACACCACTCAAATGGATCCTTGCAACAAGGAAAAAGAACCCATAAACGTCCAAGAATGCTGTGAGCATTGGTTTACGGAGTTCGCGGATATATTCAATGGAGTCCCCCCAGGACTTCCGCCACTGAGGGAAATCAACCACAGAATTCCCCTCATTGATGAAGGGAAGTGGTATCACTACCACTTGCCTTGCTGCCCTGACGCCATGAAGCCACAACTCTTAGAGAAAGTGCAGCAGTATGTAGACGCAGGATGGTGGATCCCAAAGGCAGTGCCGCAAGCCGCGCCACTCCTGTGTATCCCAAAGAAAACAGGAAAGCTCTATACAATTGTTGATTGTCACCAATGGAATGACAATACAATCAAAGACGTGACCCCGTTCCCGGACCAGGATCAGATCCGAATGGACGTTGCATAAGCAAAAGTTCGCTTGAAAATAGATCTTTCCAATGCATACAAGCAAGTATGCGTTGAACCAGAGGACATTCATAAAACCGCATTTGCAACGGTCTTCGGGACGCACAAGAGCAATGTCATGCAGCAGGGCGACTGTAACGTACCTGCCTTGTTCCAATGGCTAATGACCATTATCTTTCGCGATGCGATAGGCATCTGTGTGCACATCTATCTTGACAACCTGTTCATCTTCAGCTTCACACTGGAAGATCATGACCAGGATCTGGAGTATGTACTCCAGAAACTCCATGAAAATCGCCTCTTCATAGAGAAAGGAAAGTGCGACTTATACTTGACAAGTATGGATTGCCTTGGCCATCGAGTAGATGACCAAGGTTTGCATGCGGATGCAGATAAGATGGCACGCATCCGTGAAGGGCGCATGCCCAGGAATCTGAAAGATATGCAGCGCTTCCTAGGCCTTGTGCAATATTTGGCACATTTCATGCCAGACATTACAGCCTATACTGGCCCTCTCTCTGTGATATGCAGGAACGGGCAACCATTCTATTGGAAACCATTGCATAAATCATGCTTTGACCACATCAAAGCTATAGCATGCAAGTCTCCCATCCTAAAGCCAATCAACCCTGACTCAGCCGAGCCTGTATGGGTCATTTGTGATGCCTTGATGTCTGGCGTCAGAGCAATGTATGGCCAAGGGGAGACATGGCAGACTTGCCACCCTGCTGGCTTTATGTCCAAGAAGTTCACTGCGGTGCAGATGAACTACCATGTATTTGAGATGAAAACCATAGCCATTCTCAAGGCACTCCTCAAATGGGAGGACAAACTCCTTGGAAGGAGGCTTCTTGTGGTCACTGACCACAAAGCATTGGAATTCTTCAAAATGCAGAGGCGTCTGAACAGCAGACAAGCGCGATGGATGGAGTTCCTCGCACGCTTCAACTATGACATCACATATGTCAAAGGCAAGACCAATCTGGTGGCGGATGTGCTCTCCAGATACTATGAGAATGATGAATGGGACAATTCACATGATGAGTCCTTGTATGTCAACGCTGATACTCGGCTCGACCCTGAAGGAGAGGATCTCCCATAGGCATGCTTTGAGGAGAACCACGCGATGTGAGCAACTGAGGATGCACCTCACACAAATCAACGCCCTCAGTGTCAGCGACGCGCACTGTGCCAAGCAGACAAGCCTGTTTCCTTTGCGATAAAACGCCCCATGGCTGAGGCTGTAGAATCGAGACAACGCAAGGCAGTGAAACTCGTTGCACATGAAGAGCATGCTCCAGAGCCTCCCGTGATCGAACGGCCGCCTTCTGATGATCAACCTGATCTCACTGTTGGCGATTCCATGGGACACTTTCCAGACCTATGCCCCTGAGTTGAGGGCGATCGTTCTGTATTAACTGACATTAAACGCGGGTATGAGAAGGACCTGCTCTGCTCCAAGGTGCTTGCAAATGTGGAGCAACACAGGAACTTCAAGGTCATTGATGGCCTCCTGTATACTTGTAATTGCGCAGACATCTCTGTGCTATGCATTCCATCGGTAGTCCAGAACAAGCGACAATTGACTGAGATTATCATAGCCCAAGCACATGAGGTGCTTGGGCATCTAGGCCCGCAGAAAATGGCGGATTATGTCCGCCGCCATTACTGGTGGTCATGCATTGGACAGGATGTTGAGCAATATTGCAAGACGTGCCCTATTTGTCAAATGACAAAATCCAGCACTCAAAAGGTGCCTGGACTTTTACATAGTCTACCAATCCCCACACGACCTTGGGGATCGATAGCAATGGATTTTGTGGGCCCATTCCCAGAATCAAGCAGCCATGACTACCTGTGGGTGGTCATTTGCTGCTTGACATCGATGGTGCACCTAGTGCCCATTTGAACAATGATGACAGCAAGCAAGCTTGCTTGGTTGTATGTCTGCAAGATTGTATGGTTGCACAGGCTTGCGGAGACGATCATCTCCAATCGTGATTCAAAATTCATGTCCAAATTCTGGCGAGAAACACACAAATTACTTGGGACGAAGCTTCTTATGTCAACGTTGTTTCATCCGCAGATGGATGGCACATCAGAGCGTGCTATATGTTCAGTTGCACAAATCCTCCATGCCATGGTACGCCCAGACCAGCAGGACTGGTCCGAGAAGATCCCAATGGTAGAGTTCACTTTGAATTCTGCCATCAGTAGCTTGTCAGGGTTCACCCCGTTCGAGCTCAATTATGGGTATACACCCAGATTAAATCCAGGTATAACACCAGAGCCAAGTAGTATACCTGGCATGAAGCATTTTGTCACCTGCGTGCTGCAGAACCTTGCAGATGCGCACAACACAATTATCGAGAGCAGAGTGCGTCAAACGCACAACGCAAACCGCCGCCGCCAAGAGGATGACACCTTTGTGGCTGGTGACCCCGTATTTGTGTCCACAACGGATTTATCACTTCTGAAGGGTCGTGCATCAAAACTGCTGCCGAAGTATGTCGGCCCATTCAAAGTACTCAAGGCACACCCGAGTACCTCTACCTACAAAGTCAAATTACCGACCCACTTGAGGGCGCGGAACTTACATGACTGTTTCCACCGAAGTAAGCTTCGTCCTTACCATGCAAATGATGATGCGCTCTTCCCACATCGGGAGGCGCATATGTTTTATGATTTTGGCACCCCTGATGCTCAGGAATGGCTTGTGGATGAGATCTTCACCCACAAGTGGGACAAGGACCGATTGTCATTGCACATACGCTGGAACCAAGGTGATACCACCTGGGAAACACTTGAGACCTGTGAGGAATTGCAGGCATTAGATGAGTACCTTCAGCTCATTGGTGTCAAGCAGCCTTCGGACTTGCCCCGCAGGAGCAGTTTAGTTTGATTAGTGATTACCATTTGGCCATGAGACAGCAATGCCTCCCAGCTCATCTGTGTGTGTGGCCGATTGCTCGTTCTCTTGGCACTACATTATTTTATCATTTATCTTCCAATTTCTCAAAATTACCTTATCATTTTTCATTCCCGCTTCATTCAACTTATAGTCATGTCGGGAACCCATCTAGATTCCTTCATTCACTTGTCTCCTGTTCCAACCGCTCCTTTTCATCTTTACCACACATACAGTTCTTGATTCATGTCTGCCAACACAGCCCCTATTCTACCCGTGATGGGTACATTTCCGCCTGCCCAGGCAGTAGTCAATGCCAACCCCAGACCTTGGGGTTATAATGGCATGGCCTGTATTGTTGTGCACGAGACAGCCGCTTGCCCGATGTGTGACTTATGGGCACTCCACTACATGTCATGTGTCCTCCGGAAGGACCCCACCCTCACCGATGCTGAGACTCAACAGGAGGAAGCTATCCGCGGGGACCTTACTACGGAGGCCACCACTCTGCACAACAACAATACCTCACTGCGAAGCGAGCTCAGTGCTGTGCACAAGGAGCTTGATACCACATGTCGCAAACTTGCTTCTGCAGATGATGAGGTCTTTCGCCTGCATGATGAGATCAATGCGATCAATAACGACATGGATGCCACCATCAACGGCCTGCGGGACAAGGTCCGCAATTTGGAGCATCAACTCTGGGACTACAAGCTCGGTCAAGGCCTGTGCATCCGTAAGGTGCCGCGACAGGGCTCCCCAACACCTCCCCCAGACTATTCATGTCAAGGTTCTCGCTGGCTGTCTGCCTTGCCCGTTACGGCGGCCAGCGGTGGCCCATCCATGCACCCCACTGTAGCCGCGCCGTGCCTTCTCTCCTGGATCTCCATGCTGCCTACAGCTGCCTCCTCATCCTCCTCCATCTTGCTTGTAGAGCTGCCCTCTACATCTCCTGTTGCTCCCCCATTCTTGGAGGCTGGTGACCTCGCCTTGCATATGACCAATGTCTTGCCCGCCATCCCCTCCATCTTGTTGTCGACCACACCTTGGGCTGGGAACCTCAGTTTCTGCTCACTGCTCCCGGTCCTCTACTATGGGATAGTGAACTCGCTTGCAGCCATGCCTGGGTCCATCAGACTGGATGCCCATGGTAACGTTGATTTCAAGGCCCACACCTTCTTCGTCCTTGCCAGTGGTGGAGTCTACAATGGCCAGCCCTCTTGGCACACGACCTTGATGCCTGGTGTCTGTTTCATCACACCAGAGGTGCTCAACGCCCGCGCGGCCCATCTGCCAGTCCCCTTGCTCAACATCCCGCTTGGAGGGTCGAATGGCATCTTGATCTTGCCAGACGACCTGTCTACCGAGATCCAGGTGCATCGCCTATTGGGGCCAGCCAAGAACCACTGCAAGGTGGCTGCATACATCGAGCGGGTTAAGTGGACCCCGCCCGAACTGCGCGATGCGATTCATCAGCACGTACTTGATCACTGGCCAGGGATCATAAACTCGCGGCACAGAGCGAATATCCCTCTGCAACTGGAACCCTTGCCATGGGATGACGACAGCGACTGGCGGAAGTGGCTCAAGGAGGTGTGGGATCACCCGCAATTGGGGGCCACCTTCAAATACATTGGCATCCCACATGTGGGCGGTGGATACCTATCAGCGCATCTCACGGGCATGAAGGCCCTTCTCTTGTTCCTTCTGCTCACATTCAAGGGAACCGCTATCTCTAGTGACTACTGACAGGTGTTCCTTCGATCCACGGTGGCTCTGCTCATTGTGCTGGAGCGGTACACAGGGATCTTGTCTTGTCTGGGTGTGGCCATCTCCATACAGCGTCTCGATCAACCCTATGATGCAGGGCATTATGGTGACGTGGGTGAACTTGATGTGCAGGGAGTGGCTTGTCTTTTGGCAGCCTATGGGGTATCACCAGCTGAGGCCGAGACCTGGTGTGCATGGGCATGCGCTTATGTCGAAATGGACCTTGAGGCCCACCTGACCAGCAGCCACGCGGTGACTCTGCGCAGCGCACGAGCCAGTGCGCATGAGCGCATCAACACTGACTTGTTGTGGGTCATCAAACAACTCAACGCACTCGCACCCAGCTATTACAATCCGGGGTGCGGTGCGCATGGCTCCCGCCACCAGCCTGCAGCCAGCTTGTCAACTACTGCTGTCACAGGCCCATCCTTGACCACCTTGGACGCTGATGTCCACATGAGCCCTTCCCCTCCCGACACACCTGGGGAAAATGCTATCCGAGTCGGTTATGGTGATGAGCTCAGCAGAGAAACCCAGATGGGCCCTGGTTAAGTTCGTCCTTCTGTGGCATCCATGCGTCCATGCACTTTGCCTCATATACCCATTTCTGCTGTGCTGGTTGCAGCGGTGGACTTGTTTTATGGACAATACTTCAATACTTACTTACTCTCCGAACATTTTTTTTCTTCTTCTTCTACTTCTTTCTCTCCTCACTCCGTGGGTCTTGTCTGGTGGGGGGGGGTGCAAGGTGCCCACACCTCACTTGATGAAGTAGATTAATTACATACCATTCACTACGGGCACCTGGCAGCTTGACGGCCAGTTTACCGCATGCCCAAGCACCTCACCTGTGCACATCACGCGTCTGAGACATGGACTATATACATTTATTACTTACATATTTGTGATATATTGCTCATTAAAGAATGATCATCCACTGATCATTCACTTATTACTCTACTCTTTTGCATGTATATAAACTTGCCCTTCCATGCTTGGAAGGGCAGACTAACTTCTTTACATTGTTTTGGCAATAAACCCACTGATTGTGTCCCAAGTCTTTCACAACTCAATCACTCCACTCACAGCACATCCCTGGACGTGTTACACCACCATTCCTCTGGCAGCATGGCCGGGCGACCCTTTGGGTCTAATGGCGATTGGGAGTGGATCCAATGAAGAACTTCTGGTAAATCTCAATGGTGCAGGTCGATGTCATCTTCATCTACCCATGTGGACGCTGATGATGTAATATGCAAGTATTCAGAGATGGTTTGGATGTACGTATCGGCCCTTGTACCTTCACCTTCAAGTTGGCCACCTTTTGCTCACCATACTAAAAGGGCGTCATCAGTCATCAGTGGCCTGGTCATCATCCCATTACTTGCGCAGGTAAGTCAATCATATGGGTGCCACACTTCTCCAATCACTGCCACCTCATTCATTGGACTTGACAAGGAAATAATCAGCCCCATCAGCACCTCCAATAGGAACCTTGGTGTGCTGCACATCGGCATTCATCAGGAAAACCCCTCATTTGCTTTTTGCTGCTTTTCATACTTTTATTGATTTTTTCAAGTGAGAAAAGTAAAAATATGGAAAGTATGGACTACTTGTGAAAAGCCAACCCCTCCACTTTCCACATACTTTTTTGTCTACTTTTTGACTCCCACTCTACTTTTTTACTCTCACTGTACTTTTTCACATGATATTTCTGGGACTAGATACTTGTGAAATGGCACATACTTTTATTAATGGCAGTACTTTTCTAATAGTCATCCTGCTGTCTTGATAGCACACAGATAATGGGAGAACGACACAGATTCAATTGTTCACCACTGCAACAAATGCTATACTTGTAGATAAAACGACAGCCTGAGTCTACGGGTCTATGGGTGGAAATGTAACAATGGGGGACTCAAGGGGTAGGCGAAGATGGAAAATGATGAATGGATTTGAGGTGTTTGAAAGAGGGTCAAAGATCTGCAATCCAGTGGCAGTATTAGTGTGCACATAGCAGAGAAGCAGGGGGGGACGGACTAGACATCGGAATCAGATGACACAACTCGGCACTGATACCCTGAGCTGCGAGCTTTCTTATCCGACTGGTTTGCTTCCCGTGCCCCCTTGCACGTCTTGATGTGCTTACGCTGGGAGATGATCATATTGGCGGCTTCTCAAATGACCTTATCAATGACACAAAGCTTCTCTGGCTTGATAGAAAAGACATCACGCATGTGCATGTCAGTCAACTCCTCCCATTGGTCTTTACTGAAGTTGGTCTTCTTTGTGAACTTGCCGTCTTGGCCCCTCACTTTGAGAATGCTGCTGGCGCTCTTGCTCAGCTTTGCATTATCATGGCTTTCCTTGGTGATATATCCATTGGCCCACAGCCAGAGAGCAC
>Ga0307512_10007218_pt1 | contig 11055 bp, 9 predicted proteins | sample 14_EM_MG_FD_200267 | JGI IMG/M metagenome (GOLD analysis project Ga0307512, IMG submission 200267) | Populus trichocarpa ectomycorrhiza microbial communities from riparian zone in the Pacific Northwest, United States - 14_EM | ecosystem: Host-associated > Plants > Roots > Unclassified | place... | reverse complement strand
TGTTCGACGGTAAGGAACTGCCATTGTTCCTTCGTGGTACCGTTGTTGACGGGGAAAGGCAACGACTCCCCATAATACCTACATTTACGCATGTAGGTACTTGCTCGTTGATCACCTCGATGAGGGCGGATTCTCACCTGTGTTCCCAGACGATAGCGACCCCATTGTACCGTTTGGCCAGCCTCATGTGGGCTGTATGGAACTCGTCGCCATCGTGCTATCATTTTCCAAGCTTCAGTACCGACTCCGCGATCGACCACCAATTATCACGATGAACTCACCTCAAGTGTGGCACTGAAATTTTCGGCGTTGGACTCTCCAATGTCGAGAACTGTCCATGGTTGGCGTGAGCGGCGTGCAGCAAAGATAATCTGGTATATAACGATCACGCACGGAACACAGGACCGCCGGGTTTATAGTACGTCGCGTTGTACCAGTACCTGTTCTGGAAGGTACCCTCGTAGTGACCCGAGTGATCGATAGGGAGCTGGACGGGGACAAATGAGCCACCGCGGATCTCAAAGTCTATCCAACAGCATAGGACATACCGTAGCCCACTGAGTCGGAATCTCACGTTTCGCTGGTGGGAAGTCCCTCTTCCGATACAACATCCGCCTCCTTTTCTTCATCAAATTTTCCATACTCGACGCTCGCAGCGCATCCACCGTGAGAGCAAAGAGGCATACCAGGGCGAGCGCCGCCTTGAGATTAGACAACATGTGGGGTCGCAAGATCGTAAGGCCCGAGAGAGAGCCTTTAGGGGTTACTGATTATGCAGCATCTGGCATACCCCCGTCTTTTTATAGGGAGGAACGCGAAGATGAAACGCCATCGCGGGTCGAAGGGAAAATGCCATACGTACGGAAGCTGTCCGGATCTGTGATGGACACCAGAGATTGTTCACAACCCACTCCCCTCTAAATACCACGAGCGGGCTCGACACTGGTTGGTACCTCCTCCACAACGAGCATTAATCGGAACCTATACGAACCTCCATCCATCCCGATTCGCTTTCTCCTGTTCGATGACCTCAGCGGGAGGACAGTATTCGTTTACGCAAGAGAAAGCAGAACCCCGAGGCGTAGCGCCTGAGTTAAATGATCGATAGCTGGGCGCGGTCTCGTGTGTGAGATCAGGGCGCCGTGCAGTGCAGTAGACCCAGCCTCACCGAATGCCGAGTGTCCCTTATGTAAATGGGTAGGAGTTCCCTGCAAATTACCGCTGGCAACACATCCACTCCTCGTCGTGGCCGGATATTTGAGCCCGACTCGTGATGACGAGCGAGCTGGTAAGCGTTGTGTTACTGATCGGATCGGGATACCCAATCTGGTAAACCCCACTTAGGGACGCAGGTTGGCGGGGTATAAAAGGGTATAAACAAGAACCGTGGTCATTACTGTGTTCACAAAGGAGGTGCAATAAACAGGTATTGTATATTCGTTAAAAACATCACTAGGAAGGCAAAGACAACGAGGATCCCAAGCATCAGGTAGAGGAAGGTTTTTCCTCGCCTCCTACCAGACCTCGGTCCGCCTGGTCAACGCGCGAACGTGCGGAACCAGTGTTGTTGGAAGCTGGGGGAGGCGATAACGTCCGTAACTTTGAGCTTGGGGATTGGTGGTCAGGATCGAAATGAGCATGCAGTGCGGGTGCTCGTTTGGGAGACGTCGTCAAAGGGTCGGGCTTTTCACACTCCGGTGATGAGTGAAGTACAGGTTCCGCCGAAGAGCTCGGCGTGGAGGGAGATAAGATGGAGGGGGTACCCTGCGGGTGGGTATCACGGGGTGGAACGCTTGGTAACACAGACGCTGCGGGTTCAGAAGTGTTCCTCGTCCTCGGCCCAAAATACTTGCGGCCGAGGTCGAGCTTCTCCGGGTCTTTCTCTTCAGGTTGTCGTGGTTCCTCATTTATTGACTGCGACGCTAAACCACTGGCTTCGCTCCCACGTCGGTTTCGGGTTTGGCTACGATTATGGGCCTCGGAGAGTGCTGTGCGTCTCCTGTTCCTGATGATCGTTCCGACTGTCCCAAATGTCCCTCTAAGTGAATCGATGCCAGGTTGCTCGGTCTTCTCGACAATCACTTCTTCGTCTTCCGTGCTGCTAGAGTCGCCGTCTGCCAATGTGGCATCCCACACCTGACTCGCACCAGACTCAATGTCCGTCGCTGAATGGGCAACGCCAAGTGGCATGGTTGATGCTGCTTGGCTTCGCGAACTCATAGTTCGGCGAGGGCGTCGTGGCGATGACAGGACGGAGGTGCGAGATCTGGTGTCCAACTCTCGTGATGCTTTTGGGGCTGGTTCTTGCTTCGCGACTTCGAGCAGTAAAGTGGTATGTTCATCGACCTTATCATCAAAAGGGTCAGCCAGATTATGACGGACGCCGATCAGACTACTTACATTGGTCAGCTTCCTAGGATCCACCTTAGACATTTGAAGGATAGTAATCCCGGTGCAGATCACTAAGAAAGCGAGGACAACCGTTATGATGATCCTCGCTGACGCCTTCAGACCTTGATAAAGAATGACGGATGTCACTAATGTACAGAAGGTGACTAAAATGCCGTCAGTGACCAAAGAGGTGTACGAATATGGGGGACCCACAGGTAACGTAGTATGTTGGCGTCACTGTGACCTGAGTATTAGATGAGCGGACTAAGATCTGGCAGGACATGACTGACCCATAGCTGAGGGAGGCGTCAGAATCTGGAAGAGGATGGAGGGAAGGAGACGCCTTACCGGTGTTAAATAACGCAAGAGCGACATTCAGGTAATAAATCTCGGTGACTAGGCAGTCTCAGGGCTTCGTTCAAGAGCAAAGAAGATATACTCACGCAATGTAACCACCACGAAGGCGATCAAGAAATAGATGAACCAATTCTTAAACTGCAACGAACCGTCAACGCCTACACCACGGTGAGTTCGGTTTTGGTGAGCTCACCTGATCATCACCTCTGATAGTAGTAAGGATACAAGCACCCAGACCTTGGATACAACTAACACTGAGACCGCCAATCAAACTGCAAACCCCTATATATGGCAACATAGACTTGTGTCCGTACTTTGGGGCTACCCAGACAGCCAAAATAACGGAGGACACAATCACGACCGATCCCCAAGACAAGAAGCCAGGCGCGAGGAACAACTTCTTGAAATCTGCGATATTCGTGACGCTCTGTTCTTCTGGGGCGTTCAGAGCCAGGATGGAAGCCCCAAGGATGCATTGGATGGACCCGATCCAACCAAAGAGAGACAGTTTCTCTTTGAGGACTATGTGAGACAGGATTGCGGATATCACGACGGATAGTGCACCCATGGGGGTCTGAAAGGAGGTTAGGTTTTCACAGTCATGACGTTGAAGGACAAGAAATCGACGCACAACCACGATGGCTTCCACGAATGCGTAAGCCGCGAAGTTACATATTTCCCCTGGACGGACACGAGTGAACTACAGTTCCCCCAGCTGCGGGAGAAACCCACCTAGGATCATTATGATCATTCCTGTCCACCACATAACCTAGGGTCCCTCTATCAGCGCAAGGTAGCAACGATTCTGTACGGAACCCACAGATTTGAGATAAGCAAGACCTTGGCCGGCCACCTTCCCCTCCTGCGAACTCAGCAAACCCTTCTTCTTGAACACGAACGAGGCGCCGATGAGCACTCCGGAACCAACGGCCAAAATGATTCCAACCCTGTTATAAAAAATAAGCGCATTCTTTTCCTGCTTCACCAAACGGTTCCTGTGGTTACGCACGTGCGATACGCTGACGGTTGCGTACCTTGAGCCATGGTGACACAGAGATGAGATAGAAAGGATGGACTACTGTGGAGCTTGTGGGAGATGGCATACGCCACGGGTAGGGTTGATAGTGGAGGTGGTGTTAACTACGTCTTTCTCCACGACTGACGGCCGTATATGCTCCGCTGGATCAGTGTCCCGGCGCTAGGGTTCGAACGCCTCCGTTTGTGAGAGAGACAGGTGCTCGCGAGTGAAAACTTCTCGCCGGATGGTCAGAAGCGGTTGTGGCCGTCGAGGGTGTCCCAACAGCACGGGAAGAGAACTTCAATAAACACTTTCCATAAATGGCAATTCAAACAGAGTTCCTGGGGTCCACCTACCGAAGCTTTAAACGGGGTGATAAGCTTGGGAATTGAGATCACCGCAGCTAAGTACAACGGACACGGCAAAGACGGCGTTAAGAAAAACTACAGAGTGTGGTAAACAGTGCTAAATCAAGCCACAACCTTCTCTAGTTCCGCCAAATGCACGGCTGCGAGCCAAGCCAAGATGATCTCAACTCGTGGCCCATGCAACGGGATGCTGATAGACAACCCCTTCTTCTTCTTCCCCACTGCAGCTTCTTCTTGCTCCATCTCGACCCGCTCCCTCTGTCGCTTCGCGACTGGTTGAAGAAGGATACGTAAGTGATCCAACGACTGCATCAACGCGATATTATCCGCCATGTGTGACGTCCCGCTCGCGGTAGGCGTCAGCGCGGGCGAGGGGACCCTGGATGATGAAGCGTCTGTACGATTACCGGCACCAGACGCGGACGGGCTGTAATCCGAGATGGAGAACGAAGGCAACGGCTGCGGGTACTCGTCCACGACGCCGGGTGTTTCCGGCTCGATTTCTCTATCTTTGCCGTTCGATTTGAAGCTCCCCGATGGCATGAGACGTTTCCTGGAACAAGAATTCGGCTGCAAACCGACGGCCCACCCACTTGCGAGTCGCTCAAGGATCTCTGCAAATTCCGCCTGGGCCATGGACCTTGGAGGAAGGAAGACCGGGTAGCCCTCGAGTCCATCCACGATCATTGTCGTCCTCGAAAACGTGGGTAGTAGTACCGTGAAGTCTCCTATGATCAACAGGCACAACAAACGGCTGAAGTATGCTTCGACCAAGAGTGGATGGTAAGTGGTAATAGAGGCGGGGACCTCGGGAATAACGAAGTTCTTCGGAGGGGACGACTTCTGGCTGTGATGCCCGCTCTTGAGCGACTCGAACAATAGAAATGCGTACTCAGTACGTTGTACAAGGTCCCCTTCAACGAGCCCTGGATAGGGTGGTCCTTCGACGGTGTCGAAGTGAGAAAGGAACTTCTCGTGGTCACGGAAGCTCTTCTTGACCAGGGTGAGAATCGTCTCTTTGAACGTGGCGTCAGTGAGCACCTCCCGGTAGGCGGCAAGCTTCGGTCCGTCCTTTCTTCCAAGGGGTCCATCTGGATTACCGATCTCTGTTCCACCGAATCGTCCTCCTTCGACGTAGCAGAATCGCAGGTCGGTTCCATCAGGACTGGTACCCTTTTGCACGCCTTCGAGCTTGAGCATAGCGGCCTCGATGAGGAAGATGGCGTGTTGGAGATATGCAGTACCTCGGAAGAACAGACATTGGGGTTCAATCGGTTCGGGAGCATCGGGGAGGACCGAGGGGTGAAGTATAACCTGGTCCCCCTCCGATCCATCGTAATTCTCAGACCCGGCACCATCTTGTTTCCCAAGTTCGCCTTTCCCCTTCCTTTTCTTCCCCCCTTTACCTCTGGAGGGTTCATGCGCAACGCTTCCAGCGCTATTGTGAAGTGACTTGGCTTTGCGACGTGCACGAGCCTCACGTAAAGCATGGGTAAAGTCCTTGGTGGCCATAGAGTACTCGTCCCGGAAGCAATGGACGAGTCCCCGAGTACGTAAATATTCAAGTCGGTGGGGGTATTGAGCGATGAGATTATCCAAAACATCGGTGTTCGTAGATTCGGCCAATTGCCTGTAGGTTTGTCAGGCCTCTCTGTGGGTCCGGGGTCACCATCGGAGAACTCACCGGGAGGGTATCTTTTCGTGGAAAAAGTGTACGTATCTCGCATCCGCATCATGGGGATCATATTTGAGGACTCGTTCGGCAATATCGTCAAAGACGCTTCCACCTTGCATCACCATGACGCTCGAAGCAATCTCGTCCGCCGCGTACGCAGCTGCAAGCTTTTGAACGGCCAACGCTCTGAGTCTGTGTATCCGTGTAGCAGACATCGTTACGTTCCTCCCGCCGCGACTGTTATCGCCGAGAGGATTGAATCCCTGTGTGGATCCCCAGGGGGAATTCCCCAATCCTCCACTCCCGTTACGAAGGGATCCCAAAGCGACGGCCGACAATCCAGACGACGCACGAACGGAAAGTTCAGACGCTTCGTCTATCAACCTGCGAATCGACACAACAGACCGGAATACTCCAGGATCCACCGGAGGGGGGCTGGCCTTTCCGGGAGCGGGTGATGGGAACGGATTCGTGTTCGCGTTCTGTGAAAAAGATGTAAAGGTCATCCGAGGGGAGTCGGGCGGGGTGTGGTCGCTTAAGCTTGCAAACCCACGATCGCGAGGTTTGGGGGCAGGTAATCCGCGTAACTCGCGTTGCGGGGGAGGCGAGTAGGGGACATCAGGCGCAGAAAGCATGCCTGGGTCCATGTTCAGAACGAGTAAAGACTCGAGGAGTTCGAGGGGGAGTTGTAACCATGGTCCCTAGATAATATCTCGAACTTCAGCACCCAGTGGTCCCGACCAAAGTGGAAAACGAACGTGGAAGGAACTGATGTATTTCCAGTGCTTGTTCCTGCTGATATACAAAGGTGGCGGCTGATTCTCCTCGACGGTAGGAGTTGGAGTGGGAGGTGGAACGGGGGAAGTGGCAGCTTCCTTCGCCTTGTTGGGTTTCTTTGCTTTCTTCTTTTTCTTCTTCTTGGCCGCAGCAGAGATGGATGTGGTTGTCGCCGTCGCCGTATCGTCGTCCCCGGCGAGCGGTGGGGATGGTGGGGGAGTCAAGATCTGGACTGGCTCTGCAGCCGTACAGGAATCTGTGTCCGAGGTCGAAGTCATAGGATGGAAGAATAAAGCCGAGGTGAGAAGAGTTTTCGCCGGAAAGTCTGAGGAAAAGTTCGGACCCGGCTGCCGCGCTTCTTCTTCGCTACTTAGTGACCCTCACCCATCATGCATCTCATGTACACCCTGAATGAGAATGGCGACAGAGTTTATACACTCAAGGTACTTGGCAAACTTCGCTTTCTTTCGCCCGGACTCTCACAGTTTGAGGATAGAAAGTAACGACGGCGGGCAAGATAACGAAATCTGCGCATCCAGGTCCGCTCAATCCAACCCTTTCTTCCTATAGCCCAAGCTCAAGAACATTATCATCAGCCCGATTTTCTCCGGATGATAAATTTTCTCGTCACCGAGTCACCATCAAGAAGAGACACGGCATCCTTCTCACCCAACAGCCCGCAAAGCCTTGGTAACACCTCATGTCGGGCAAATTTTTCATCTGCTTCCTATTGCTATGTAGAACCTCTCGCAAAAAAAAGAAATTGTACATGTTCACGAAACAAAACGACCGTCTGAAGTATGTGGGCGTGTCCTACGCAGAATCAAGTATCATAAATCACAAAGCCGAATTAAAACGGGGCAATGAGAGACCGAGTGAAGAGGTGCCTCGACGAGCAGGATCTGTGAAAAGGGCAGCACCGTCAAGACATGATAATAAAATGCAGGTATCGTCATTGGGGAAGGGGGAAGGCAAAAAATGGGGGAGACAATCGGTCCGTTGTGAATTCGCTAGTTGAAACAATGCTATGGTAGGAAGGAAAGGAGAAGGTCAAGTTCGGGGGAAGAGAAATGTGATGTATACAAAGGTCAGGAAAGAACTTCCGAATTACCAGCTTCCCTCAATGAGCACCACCGTGTCCGCCTGGTTGAGGCATGGCAGCTCCAGGAGGCAAATATGTCGACCCTCTTGAGTAGCGGTTCTGTGGTGGACTCTGCTGGCTCTGCCTCTTCCTTGCAACTCGTCGAACACCATCAGGTCCAGGAACCGGTCCGTTATCACTCAGGCTAATGCCTTTGGTCCTGTGTGCTTGGGACTGTGAGGATGGAGATGGTGTGTAGTTCCCTGGGAGATATTCCTCAGGTTCCGCAGAGAATGGGATTCTGTCGTATTCCTGTCGCTGGGAGTTGGGATACACGAACGGATTTGTTTCCCCAGCACTGCGGGTGGGTTGGGCGGCGCCGTGGTGGTTCGACTCGGTGGATGTTGGGGAGGCATACCTGGAGGATGAAAGCATGGTTGGCGAGTTTTCGGGTGTATCGTATCCATCTGCGGACTGAGGGCTGCTGATGAGTCGTTGACGGGAGGAATCTAGTCCTCCTGCATCTTCGCTTGTCCTCGAAAGGCGGGATCCCGACATGGGCGACGGGGAGGGTCGGTTGACGGAAAGAGGAGCGGGAAGCATCAACAACTGCTGGCTATCGTGCCGAGATCGGGATCCGCTTCCTTGGGTATAGTTTGAGGACTCTAGGGTAGTAGCATCGTAACCACGAGAATCGCGTTCCGTGGTGGATACCAAAGATTGCCTACGAGAGTCGACATTCCTATATTCCTATCATTCATAATGACCGGTGATAAATAAATGGCGTACCTCTTGGGAGAGCTAGAACGAGGGTCGTAATATGAATTCCTTGCAGAAGGAGTCCCACTCTTCCACCTTCTTTCCCTCTCAAACTCAACCCACCTCTTCATGATGATCCCGGAAGAATCGAACTCTCCCTTTTTGTCACCATGATCCGCGTCGCCTGCAGTCTCTCCTTGAGTCATTCGGGTCTGACCCCACGAGAAGTCGTCGAAGTGCCAGAACGCGTAAGTAGGCAAGATGCCGTTCCAAACCGGGAGTGAGATGAGGTAGATCAACATCCAGCCGACGTAGGAGAATTTCCTTGTCGTGATGACAATCAGCAAACCCGGGAGACCCAAAATGATGCCGAGCAGAACGAGCGGGATGGTCGTATTCGTTCCTCCAGGAATGATGGATACGATGACCAGGTACAGGGTGAAAGAAATTGCGGCCGGTAAAACGAGTGTTCCAGCCAACTCCATACCAACGACGAACTGCATGGAAAAACAGAACGTGCCACATAGATCGCGAACCAGAATCAACTCGGCGAGATTGTGGATGGTCGAGTTGATCCATCGACGGCGCTGGGAAAGGAGGACGGTGAACTTCTCAGGAACGACAGTTTTGCAAACCGCTTGTGGACAGAAGATGTTCTTTCGCTTTGGGAATGTCTTGAGCATCAAGGTCGTGAGATATCGATCTTCACCGAGGAGCAGAAGGTTCTTCTTGTGGAGGGTATCCACAATGTTCTCCGAATAGTGTTCGACGATGTCCGGATTGGCAAGGATGGGTACCCAGTAGCCCGTATCTCCCTTGGGCGCCTTGATTCTATACATGCTGAAGCAGCCCGGTAGACAGGTGACACCACCGAACATGGATTCGAAAGCCTTGACCATGTGATGAGAAATGTAATACTCAAAGACTAGAGGGGCGATGTCAGCTTGGTGTTGGGCCCCCGGATGCCTGCGCACCTTGCATCATGGTAACCCAAGTCTCTGCCTTGTTTGCAATCTTGGTCTCTCCGCACAGTCCCATAACCTCTGGGTCTTCTACCATGCAAGCAGCCATCCGAGAAAGAGCGTCCGGGAAAACCTTGGTATCTGCATCCACGCATAGCGCCAGTTCGTAGCGGTCTGGGCTGACTCCAGTAACTCTCCAGATCGAATTGAAGAATTCGTACTCGAAAGTCGTCATCCGTTCATCGAACATGACTTTCTGGAGGAACGACATGAGGACAATTTGGCTGTCGCGTTTTCCTCGGTTGCCGGCCTTCTTCTCCCTTTTTTCGCGCTCCATCCGGTTGCCAACCTTCTCGACCAGGACCATCGGCACCCGTTGCTGTTTAGATTTCTCGACCGAGTTGTCATCGTAGGCGTAGAATCCGGCATATACCTTGGCCTCGTTGAGCTGCTTCTCACCGTCGGCGATAGCGACATAGGCATTGGGCTCGACTTGATTTGAAGGGATGACGAGCTCCTTCATCATGGTCAAACAGGTCTGCGGAGTCGATAACAGATTTCCATCACCGGTGACCTGACCGTCCGCGATGACGAGGATGAGTTTGTGGCTGTTTGGATAGTCGGTGGTGGCGATTGAGTCAAGCGTGGTCCTTAAGCCGGCTTCGGATTCGGAGTATGCAGTAACAAGACAGATCATGTGGGCCAATGGGAACCCGAAAGGTTCGTATTCGGGACCGGGTTGGGGAACGACGTTAATGAGGGGGAATGGGCAGTTGATGTCGGCGAACCCCGCCCGATCTGGAAGCGAGGTGGAGCTCCTTGATGAAATATCTGGGGAGATCATGCTCTTGGACCCCTTGCCTCCGAGCGAACCGTAAATGCTGATTGGGTTACCGCGTTTGTACGGCGTTGAGTCGAGTTTCCCGTATGCAGTAGTCGGCCTTGCGCCTTTGAGGAAGTTATCGGAGGGAGTGAACCTTGACTGAGTGGGGAGGAAGCCTCCAGCTTTGTGTTGTTTAGCCAACCCCTTCTTCGTAACATCTGGTCGGTAGGCACTCGGGGCAGGGCGGTAAATGTCCGAGGTCCAGTTCTCGATCTCTGCGATTCGACGGTTCCGGTCTTGGAAAGTCTCGTTCTTAAAGACGCCCAGTTTCCAGGAAAAGCACCACGCAAACATGACCGCCATGACGAAACGGATAGCGACCACACCGATGATGAAGATGAGGGAGAGGTAAAGGACAACGTCCGAAGCAACGCAACCGACGCTCTTGGTATCGATGAAACCGACGGTAATGATATCTTCCAAACACTGTCCAAGCGTCCGCTGGTTGGACCGGTAGAAGTACATGGAAAGGTCCTTGCCGTTGAAGGTCCCATTGGAGCGCTTTAAGGAATCGAATATGGGGGGATACTGGACCTGTGCCGTGGTCAACCAGTTCAGAAGGTTCAAGTCGAGAACAGTACTATAGGCGATGTGAGGATATTGAAAAGCGGGGAGAGTAAATTTGGACTTACGACTCGAAGACGACCAAATTCCGGTTGGGATCCTGAACGTCATCCCAGGTGTAATAGACTTGGCCTTCTGGCTTCATTGCGGCCAACATGGTCTGGGACCTCGAAGCATAATGACAATTGGCACCGGTCTCGACCCCGGTGAGGTTGACACC
>Ga0307512_10007217_pt1 | contig 11058 bp, 3 predicted proteins | sample 14_EM_MG_FD_200267 | JGI IMG/M metagenome (GOLD analysis project Ga0307512, IMG submission 200267) | Populus trichocarpa ectomycorrhiza microbial communities from riparian zone in the Pacific Northwest, United States - 14_EM | ecosystem: Host-associated > Plants > Roots > Unclassified | place... | reverse complement strand
AAAATAATTTAAAATAAAAAAAATAAAGTAAAATTTTATTTTATTCTTTTAAAAAATACTTTTGAAACACACGAACAAATAGGTTTTGTAATGAATCTAATAATATAATAATTAAATTGTGTTTGCATAACAGAAGTATTCATTTCCTTCACCCAACAACAAAAATTATCAAAAGAAATATCAAGAACAGCAATTCAACGACTATGGAACTATTTCTGTCATTGTAGATTTGTACAACCTCGTAGGGTCTCACTGGGCTGGACGTACGCCTGGATTTGTTGATACTCTACCAACTCTTTAATTTCCTTTCAATCCTATAAAATTGATTTCCCTTTCGGTGGACAACAGATCAATTTTCAAATTCGTTTGTATCATTTTTTTTTGCATTCTCTGAAATAAAAAAAAAAAATTGGGTCAATAATTATAAGAACTTATTACTTTTTTAAAAAAATATTAATTCTTTGAAAGTTACGAAGACAAAACAAACATTAAGATCAGAGGTTGGCAAGTGTTTTTGTTTACTCAAGGAGTAATTTGCATAATTAAAAACTTCTAGGACTAGAATATGCTGGTCCCTTTGTGTGAGATGCATGCAAGTGAGGCGAGGGGATCACTTGTGTTTTTGTGTTTTGCACTTGAAATATTTGTTTTTTAAATTATTTTTTAGTACTTAAAATAAAAATAATTAAGATACAAAAATTTTATTTTTAATTAAAAAATACTTTTATAAAAACATCATAACACAGTAAACACGAATTGGAATCTTACATGAGATTCACGTAAAGTCTTTGTCCTGTGGAGACCAAAATATTGTGGTAGGCCATGAAATAAAAAAAAATCTTCGTGAATTGCAAGTGCATAAACAGAGAACTACGTCCAAGTTAGTTGTTGTTATTTGATCATTCAACTCTAGAGAGTTAATTTTTAATGTAAATAAATCTATCAATTATATATATCGATCTCAAATTTTAGCCTTACCAATATCGTTGGCCTTTCTCAACCTTTATTTTTCCATCATAGGGTGATTTTTAAATAATATATGAAAAAATATTTTAACTATTAGAAAACCAGCTTCTTGGGATTTATGTTAATTTTATGACTGAACTTGGAGAACAAATCTTTTTTTATTAGAAAACCAACTTCTTGGGATTAAAGCTAATTTTTACTCATTGCAATAAAATTGTTTCTTTTTTTATGAATTATATAAACTTAAGAATTTGAGAGGGAGTAAACATTTCTTCAATTCTTTGGATTTAATTTTTTTTTAATTAATATGAGTGTCCGGATCAGCTTGCGCGTATCTCGACTAATCTCACGGGCCCTGAAGTTAATGACCATGTAAACCTCCAGTGGCCCTGAGAGGACTTGAACTCATGATCATTGAGAAGCAAATACAAGATCTGACCAGTTGAGTTACCCTTCATGATTTAAAATTATTTTTAATTTCTTCATAAAATATGATATGTGAAACGGACATTACTAATCAGAAGGTTAAATATTTAATGATATTCCATGTTTTACTTTCTTTTATAAATAAAACCTTTGTACTTTTTTCTAATTAATATATGTAAAATCTATCATTTTGTTGTAGACTTCTATCTCTACCATTAGATTCATAATACATTTGTTTTTCTCATTAAGAATGTTTTTTTTTTTTAGTTTTAGCATTATTTATTAATTAATAAAAGTTTATGTGAAAACATTATACAGCTAGCAACGAAATCCTAAAAATTGACTTTTTATATGTATATTTACAGTAATATTCGACTTGAATAAACTCACCATTTGCAAATAAAATATAAGGACATGAAGGTAAAATATACTAGCATGGATGCATGTGTATCTGTACTAGTTTCACATTGAATTTCAAAAGTGGCTCCTGGCTAGTGAAATTGACAATTGGAAACTCCTTGAAATTCCTAACTCTTCATGTTAAATGAAAAACTATATCTCCATATGATATAAATGTAATTTTTCATGTTTTTAATCATATAAAATATAGATAGGTTGGTCCATAGGGTTCACATGTATTTATGAGTAGTCCAAATCTCAAATCAATTTTTTTATCACAAAAAAACTTGTGTTCGGTTGTAGTTGAGTACAACCTAATAATACATAAAAATCAACCACAAAAACTAATATTTTTTATTTTTTATAATTTTTTAATAAATATTACATTCAAACCTCAACCTCAACCTCTAAAACAAACACCCTCTTTGTATGTGTTGGCAAACGTTTGACACAGCATGAGAGGCAGTACTATACGGGAGAGAATTCAAAGCTGTTTTGGAAAAAATACTAAATCTTTTTCAAAATATAATGTAAGCAATATACCTTAAATAGTAAATCTTTTTCTTGACCAAACGTTTATGTAAAAGTACCAGATGAGTACGTAGTTTGATAATGTCTGGCATCGTAGTCAATATACCTTAAATTTGACTCACGTTCTGTTGGGTGTTTTAATTTAAAAAAAAAAACAAATATGGGGAATGGAGGCTATTTTGATATGTTTTTTTATATTAAAAAAATTTAAAGTATAAATTAAAAATTTTATACAAGTATCTAATTTAATAAATTGATAATTATTTATGTAAATAAATAAAAAAAATAGTTAACAATAACCAAAAGAAAATTAAAAAAATAAGAGATGAATGTAAATCAAGATATTCATTGAAACAAAATGAAATTGATGGAATAAACTCATTGTATTTACTAAACTTATTTAAATAAATAAAAAATAAATCCACACATTAAAAAACTCATGACTTCAAATATAATTACAAATGAGACTGATGGAATAAACTCACACCTTTAAAAAAATTTCACGCAAGGCCCACCACATCAACAATATTATTTAAAATGAATTTTTTTTATTTAGAAATAATATCTTGAAAAATCAAACACAAACAAAACAATTCTAAAACAACTTGTATTAAAAAATAGCATGCAAAACCCGTGATCTAGGTCATGAGACCATAATAAACCTATTGGAAAAATAGATCACTAAAATAATAAATGTATTTTTTTCTTTTTATTTAATTTGAAATTCTTTGAAAAAGATGCTGAAAATAATGCAAATATGTTAATAACATATTTTTTTTGGTTTTTTTTATTTTTTATTTTTTGCTATTTTTTTATTTTTTCAAGAATTTTTGAAAAATAAGGTTAAAAATTGAGTAGGAACAAAATTAAAAATATTTAAATTAGAAAGAATTAAAATAATAATATTCATATTGTTTAGTTATTAAATTTTTGATAGCATGATAAACAATTATTTTAATCTAAAAATTTTAAATTATTTAATGAAATTCAATCAATAACCTTATATTAATTTTTAACAACAGCAAGCAATAAAAAGATTCTTGAAAGTTCTGCGAAGAGGCAAAACCTTCATCAACTTTACCATAAAATTAAGTAATTTTAACATTTTGAAAAATCTAACGTTAAATCCTGGTATGGAGACTGGATTAACTTAGGTTAATTAATTATTTTTATTAAAATTATATGATTATTTTCTTTTAAGAATTAACTCAAATTAATCTAGTCAACTAGATTACTAAAAACATAATTAAGTCCATCAAATTTTATTGAATTAATATTTTTTTTATTTAAAATAATATACAGAAACAAAATAATGGAAGATCTTGACCCTTGCTTGCAATCCAATAGTGGAGGAGGATAGTAACCTTTGCTTCTTATAGCAAAGAGAACTAGTCTGACATGGTGCCTAAAAAAAATTGAGATTACAACTGCGGTTTATTGGGGTTATAAGCTCAAAGATGTTATCAATTTTCGTGAACTAGAACTCTTGTTCTTCTGCATGAAGCTTGAATTCTTCTATAGAAAGACATGAAGATGAAGACTGTATATGGAGATGAAAAATATTAAGCCTGGGAACAAATATTGGAAGAGATTGAGCCACTGGAAAACGCAGAAAAGCAACCAGCATAAAGTTCATGCATTGAAACTGATGTTAATACTATAAACTCGTTTGTCATTTCTACAGGTGCTCAAAGAACCTCCAGGACTTCAAAAAGTCTCTCATTTTCCACACAATTCACTGTCTGGCAACAGTTTGTCAACATGAAAATCATTGGTTGCTAGTGATAGTATGATCAAATCTGCAATATGGTTTGAGGTTTTGAGCAAATAGCCATCATGCAAACAACTAGAGATGAAGGCTCAAACTTTGTTTTCCTTTCAAAATAAAAAAATTACAGACAATACAGTAAAGAGAGGAGAACCTGCTTCCGAACCATTTGAGAACTCTCTTTCACTCAGTCTCATACCATAAAGTAAGCAAATTCATGTGGTACAATGTCACTGTAGTTTCTATAATACAACTTAGTATGGATGTCACGGGGGAAAGGAATTTTATTTATCTCTAATCAAAATGTGTTCCATTGACCTCACACAAACAATATTACTTGAAATATAGTAGGGAGATTCTCTCAAACCTTTATTTATCAAATTCATGCCAAGGAATTTAGTTTCTTTTCAAACAATTTGGATCGCCGGAGAGCATCCAAAGCTTCAGCTTGCTTCCCTGCACGTTTCAAATTTACTGCCTTTACCTTCTCTGCCTTGATCCGTTCTTCCAACTGAATTCTTTCCTGGCTATTGCTTTCACTCTTGGTAGGACTGACTTTCACAGGCCCTGGTCTCTCTGAACCTTGTGATATGGTACTGGTATCTTCAATTCCGATTGCTTTCAAGGCAGATAGAAGTTGAGGATCGAGAAGATCTTCAACAACTACATCATCTACTGGTTCTGCTAAGTTGGCAGAAGACATCTCATCCAACTGGGCTTCAAGAGCCTTGGCCAATTCAAACTCAGCTTCTGCTTCTTCCACCCGGCCTTCTCTTCGCAGCTTTAGGGCCTGACGTTTGTGACTCAGTGACTCCTGTTGCAATTTAAATCGATCACGCCCAGACAATGGTTTTGGAGCCAAATTTGGGGCACTAGGATCCTTTTGTTGAGCAGATGGAGCATTTGATGCAGATGTTGACCCATCATGGCTACCACCTACAGGTCCAGCTGTCTCTACCTCAAGACTCTTCTCCAACAACTTTGCCTGCCTAAGTTCCTCTCGAGCTTCTCCCAGTTTTCCTTCTCTCTTTAAAGCAACTGCCTTCCTCTTACGAGCCAAAACTTCTTGTTGAAGGGAAATTTTGTTGTTCTGAGAAACCAATCCTTGAACAGAATCTGTTTCATCTACATGTGGTTTCTTGCCTACATTAACTGTTTCTTCGCTCAGTTCGGTTCTTGCATTTTCTTTGCTTCCAAAATTTTTGGGTGCATGCACATGACCATGGGGCTCAGAAGAAAGGGAAATATCTGAAACAGAACTGATTTCTTCATCCTTGCCTCTGACTGTGTGACTTCCCAAGGAGCCAACATGAACATGATGCTCAGGCAGACAGGATGCATCGGAACCAAAATTGACTTTATCTTCTAGTTTTCCAGCTGGTATTTGAGGACTGTTCCAATCATCTCCTGTCAGCAAATCCATTACATTCACAGACTGATGGGCAGGAGGAACGAAATCATTTCCATGATTTATTCCTGAGTTGCTTAGGGATCTGATTTCACCCATGAGATCCAATTTTCCTACAGATGGATGCTTGCCTTTGTTGAGCTCGAAGGACACTGAATTGAAAATATCAGGACTCCGTAAAAGAGGAGCAATTGTATCACTTTCCTTTCTTCCTGAACAAACAAATGACTCCACAACTTTTTCATTGGGATCCCCTGCTGCTGATGCAAACTTTTCACTAGTTCCCAACGCAATTTTCACATTATTCTGCTTTTCATGGTTAATTAATGATCCAGAACAATGAGGTTTTTTGTCCTCAGAATCATCAATGAGAAGCTCCTTTGGACCTTCCGGTTCTTCCATTTGGGACTCCAGTACATTGGCCATCTTCAACAATTCCTCAGCTTCTTCAGTTTCTCCTTTACGCCTAAGTGCAAGGGCCTTTCTTTTCAAACCCAAGAGCTCTCTCTGGATTTCACCTTTGCTTCTTTGTCTGGCAGCTGAAATGCTGGACGAGAATGGAATTGTGGATGGGTTAGTAGAATTCACAGAACTATCTGAAACTTGTTTAGATGGCTTTGCTTGTGCAGTTACAGCTTCATCTTCATCATCCTTCCACCCTAAATTCGTTAGCATAGAGATAAGTGATGGGTCATGCATATCTTTTTCTGTAATATCATCCATATCTCCTTCATCCGCTGCACTGATAACAGGTCTGATAATTTTGTCCTTGAGTCTGCTAGACTCGGTCTGAATTTCTTTTTTGGGTGTTTCCATCTCTTCCATCTCAGCTTCTAATGATTTTGCTGCTGTAAGAACTTCCTCTGCCTCATTAGTCTTTCCTTCACGTCTTAAAGTAAGAGCCTTTCTTTTCAGGCCTATGAGTTCCCTCTGTATTTCAGCTTTACTTCTCCTTGGTATCTTCATCGAGATATTGGATGTAGAATGAGTGACCAAGATATTGGTGTTATCATCTTCCTTGGGAGGGTTAAATGAAGAGTTTGGATGCTCATCATCATCATCTTTCCAACCCAAGTTACTTAGAAGGGAAAGGTATGCTGGGTCATGCATATCTTGATCTGTTACATCCTCCTCCTCCTCTCTAATCAGTGGACCTCCAGAAATAACAGGATGTTCATATTCCAAATCTGGGTTCTTAACTCCACCAAGGGCCTGTTTATCCTTGACAATTGAAGCATTTTCCATCTCTTCAAGTTGTTGTTCAAGAACCTTGCCTTTCTTCAGCTCTTCATCTGCCTCATCCAATCTACCTTCTCTTCTTAATGCAAGAGCCTTCTTTTTCAAAGCCAAGAGCTCTTTCTGAATCGTTAATCTACTCTTTGGTGCGGGTTTAGAACTAACATTGTTCTTTTCCTTGGTATTTTGAGAAGGTGAACCTTTCTTCATTATTGTGGGATCATGTGCAATTAAGCTGCTTACTTCACCCCCCAAGCTTTCCAACTCTCTCTCAAGTAACTTTGCCTTCTTTAGATGTGCCATAGCCTCTGTGACATTACCTGCTCGTTTGTGATTAAGTGCTTCTCTTTTGAGCGAAAGAATTTCACTTTGTAGTGTTTCCCTGTCAATAGGGACAGACTGAGTAGCAGTGGTTTCTGAACTACCAGAATCATCAGTCCAGCCTAACGATTTAAGTGTGGCAGATAATTCTGGATCCACCAGATCCTCGTCAGTCACTTCAAAGTTACTATCCACACCAAGATCATCAGATGTGCCCACAAGGTGATCAAAATTAAAACCATGATCTGGCACTCCCTCAGCTAATAGTTTGTCTTCTGGATCATTGTCCATACTACGGATTAAAGCAGATATCTCATCATCAGATTCTTCATCCACACCCAACAGCTCCTGTTCTTCGAGCTGCTTTTCTAAAACTTTCGCTTTCTTCAATTCTTCCTTGGCTTCACCAAGCTTTCCTTCACGTTTCAAAGCTAGCGCCTTTCTTTTAAGTTCAACAACACGGGTTTTGTCAATGCCACTGTTTCCCATGTCCTTATTAGTTCTACCTGAGATTTCTCCAAGAAGAGAAGATAGTTCACCCTCTAAACTCATTTTCACTGGATTTTTGTCTTTCTCATGGAGATCCATGTCAGACCACCCCAGTCCTCTGAGTTCAGCAGTTAGGACATCCTTTTCATTGACATGAGCAAGGCATTTACTTTTTCTGACAGATTCTTTGATGCCATCTTCATTCTGAATCTCAACTGTGTTGCCAGAAGACAAACCCTTCCTACGATTTTTTCTAATGGACAATTCCAAAGCGTCAGCCTGCCTCTCAAGTTCCTTTCCTCTCTTAAAGGCTTTCAGAGCCTCCTTGGACTTCCCCTCTCCTTTCAAAATTTTATACCTCTTCTTTTCATCCAAAGCTTGTTGACGTAGTTCCTCAGGAGTGGCTGATCCCACCTCACTATTTACATGATTGTGCTCATCAACAGAATGACTTCTACTTATATCTCCTCCACCATCCAGAGCAGTAACTTGTTTAGTGTTTGAGTATGAAGCACTGCTACTTGCCCTTTGAATGCTAGAAACCAGGTCAGTGTTGAACTGTTGTCCTGATGAAGAAGATTCCTTTCCATCATTGTCTAGAATCTGGTTTAAAATGTCATCCTCGTTCTTTGATGTCATTCTTGAACTTCCTACACAAAAATATATCTAGGTTTAGACAGAGTATCATTTCACATGAAGATACCTTATATCTCACCGTTTGCATATTCATGAACATCAGATAATGTGTAAATGCATGTGTCTACATGTCCAAACACCATTGCAAGCACAGAATGGACAGACATTGAAACTACAAAAGTCCATGTGACAACACAATATTCTTAAGCATTCCAACAAACTACTCATATATCTGAGATCCAACAATTTCATGAGCTAGAGAAACAAACTTCAAAACAAAATAGCAGATTTTCCACAGATTATAAAGACAAGGAAAAGAAGGAACAAGGGGGGAAAAGCTCAAAACAAAATAACAGATTTTCCAAAGAGATTCAAGGAAGGAATGAGGAGAAGAAAATTAACATTTCTACAAACTTGAGTAGCCTACCAACAATCTTTATATATATATATTGAATGAATGAATGAACTAGAACCACAGTGAGAGTTTTGCTGTGAGGCAACGAGGGAAACAGTAAATGATCGCCCATGTAATGTAAAAAACATTAATAATCAAAATAAAAAACGAAAAAAATACCTTTTGCAGCTCTATTCTTGTGTCCATACCGCATCTCAAAACGTGCAGCTTCTTCTAACGTCTTACATGGATCACAAATACGCACAGGTGAATCACCTTGACCACGCAAAACCATTCTTTGCTGAGTGCAATTTCCGCAAAACAATCCCCCACATCTTCGGCAATGATGCTGAAAATCCAATTACACATCAATAACTTGTAAAGTCTAAGCAAGATAATCCCATATTGAAATCAACAAGCATCCCATTACAAAATCCTCCAAACAAACTTACATACGCACTAAGAACCAATAATAAACTTACAATAGATCTTTAACGTACAATTAAATCAAGTGCTAAAACTGATTACAGTTGACAATCTACGACTAGAACAAGTCCAAGAACTACCGAGTAAATTCAAATTATGATCCGAGTTATCACTAACTAACCATAAGTGATCATTAATACTTAAAAAATAAAGAAATAAACGATCATCATCGAGTGAATATAAAAATATAGAACAAAAAAGAAAGGATTTTGAGACATGGATATCGAAGAAAAATCAAAAAACAGTGAAAAGATTCAATTTTCACTTGAATAAAAAAAACTAGCAGATTAAAAAAAAAGAAATAAAAAGAAACCCACCTTGCGATTGATGAAGGTGAACTGAGAAGAACATCCTTGACAATGTGACGCATCAACAACCCAATTGTTCCCTCTTATTGATGGCTTTGCTGGTAATCCAATCTTCTCCAACATCTCTCTCTACAAGTACAAATACAAAATACAGATCAATCTCTCTTCCTCTCTCTCTTTCTCCGTTCTCGTTAATGGTTAAGAAAACATCAAAGGCAAAAGCGATCAAAAGGGCTATCTGGGTCTTGTTTATCTGTGGTTTTAATGGAGAAGTAAAGGAGATAATGGAAGTTTTACGTGTGTGTGACTTTTCTTTTCTACGTTTTGGACATTGATGAATTGAGGAAGATGACGAGAAAAAGACTCTGTTCTGTTAAAGCAACTACCAATATGAACGACTTGTCGTGCATACGGATTAATGACATCATGTAGGTTTTTCATTTAGTTTATTGGTGATTAATTATTGAGTAAACTTTTTATCATATTTTGATAAATAGGAAAAAAAAAATTATCCTACGAAGATAATAACATTTATGTAGACTCAATTTAGAGTTTGAGCTCACAAGAATCATAAATCGAGTGAGTTGATCAATCCAAACTGTATTTTTAAAAAAAAAGAAATATTAAAAAATATTATTTTAATAAAAATAAATTAGATTAATATCAAAGTAGAAAGTCATTAGGTTAATGAAATGAGCTGGGTCTTATAATAAAAGTTTTTTTATTTTTAAAAGATTTCAAATATCTTTACTAATAAAAAAAAAAGAAAAAGAAAGAAGATTTCAGTATCATCCTTAATTAAGGCCTCATTTGTTTGGCAGAAAATAATTTTTTAAACAAATTGGTCAATGAAAAACACTTTCCAGTCAAAGGAAAATTTGTTTTGATTTCCAGGAAAGTGTTTTCCTTTTATTTTAGACGGAAAACACTTTCTAGAAGTTGTGAAAAAATTTAGAAATATCATATTATTTGTTGAATGTAACAAATTTGGTCTTCAAACTTTTGATTGCTATATATTTTGTTTTGAATATTTTTTTTTCAATTTCACCCCTTAGAATTTGATATAATATGATTTTTATATTAACTTTGGTCTTTATTTTTTATTATTGTTATTTTCTTTTCTCTTATTATTTTTTTAATTGAAATTTTTTATCTATCAAATTTGATCCTCATTCTTTTAACTGTTACTTATTTTATTTGAAATCATTTATGAAATTATAATTATTATTATTTTAATTTCATCATCTTTCAATTTTTTTTATCTATTAGATTTGATCTCTATTATTTTGATTGTTATTTATTTTATTTGAGATAATTTATGAAATTAGATTTTTCTTTTCAATTTTATTATCATTCAACTTTTTAATTTGTAAGATTTGTTCCTCATTATTTTAATAAACTTGAAAAAAAATATTAATAAGTTATTTTCCAACTCATTTTCCATGACATAACCAAACACTGAAAAGTATTTTGCAACTTATTTTCCATGACACTATCAAATATCGAAAAATAATTCACTTTTCATAAATCCACTTTCCAAAAACAAAACTACTTCCCAGCAAACAAACAGAGCCTAATTATTTTATTGTTTTTCCTTTCCTTCTCCTCCTCTTTTTCCATTCAAATTTCTAAATATTTGGGGTGGTTTAATCAATGACGTAGGTTTTGTATTTTTGTAGTAATGTTTGAG
>Ga0307512_10007216_pt1 | contig 11058 bp, 7 predicted proteins | sample 14_EM_MG_FD_200267 | JGI IMG/M metagenome (GOLD analysis project Ga0307512, IMG submission 200267) | Populus trichocarpa ectomycorrhiza microbial communities from riparian zone in the Pacific Northwest, United States - 14_EM | ecosystem: Host-associated > Plants > Roots > Unclassified | place... | reverse complement strand
ACCATGCATGGCGCACGTCATACAGCTCGCTTTAGGTGCATTCATGAGCAGTCTCGGTGTAAAAGGCCGCACCAAGTCTTGGGAAGCCCATGAGCGCGATCAGCAATTTGGAGAGAATGAAACCATAGACATTGGGAAGAGTCAAAGACTTCGAAAAGAGGGCAATGCTAGAATCAACAAGGTGTCAGCCATGAAACCAGGTTTAGCAAAGATAATTGAGAAAGTACGTATTTCATGATATTTTGAAAGTCCTGAAGCTGATCTTCATCTAGCAGAGAATGCTTGCTGTATTCATTACGCTAACACCTGGTCACCGAAACGAGTTCATTGACTGTCAAAAAGCCAAAGTCCGCATGGCAGTACTTCCAATGATGGATGTGAAGACACGTTGGAACTCTACTTTGGAGTTGCTCGAGTGCGCCTACCGCTTACGGGAATTCACCCGTGAGTGGCTTCAAAACCAAAAATACAGCGAATACCGGCCGCTATTCACAACTCAAGATGAATGGACGATTGTCAAGCATGTCGTGGGAGTATTGAGGCCATTTCGATATTGGACCGTTTCGATGTCGAAGAGGCATACAGTCATCATGCATCACGTCATCACAGTGTACAATGACATGTTTGATCACATCGATGGCGTGATGCGAGCTTTGGCCAAGAAGAAGACTCAATGGAAGGAAGACCTGTTCTTCACTGTGAAGATAGCTCGACAGAAGCTTTCCAAATACTACACCGCAGTCACTCCAACGACGGGCATGCTTCTGATTTCCGCACACATCCTCGATCCTTTCCGGAAGTTGAGATCGTTCAAAATCTGGGACAAGGGAATCGATATTAATCCTGAGGACGAGATATCCTACACTACACAATACCAAGAGGCCTTTCTGAAGTATGTGGAGAATGAATACTGCGCCAAACATCGACGTGAGCCGGTCAATACATTCGAAACGGTACACAACAGTTATTTCGTCCCCTCTGCAACGGCTTCAGGGTCCTATCAATCATCCTTTGATCTATATGATTTGTCCAGCGATGATGAGGAATACTTAACGCCTAACAATGTGGCTGAGACGAGACCCGGACATAGCGATCGCGCAGCCTGCTTATTGACTGCCGCCAGGCTCTATTTGAATTTGCCGCCTGAAGCACCAAAGAACAGGGGACAAATTAATCCAAATCTCAATGATTACCACTCCGACCCAATGGAGATTAGCAGTACATTTTGGATACCAGACATAACTGACTGGTGGCGACAACAGGAGGAAACGCACTGAAAGTACGCCGATCTATCCAATGTGGCGTGCGAGATGTCGTCGATGATACCTCATGGTGTCGGAATAGAGGCCAGTTTTTCCCTTCACCGAGATGTTATTGGCTGGAGACAGTCAAAAACCACAGGCGAGACTCTTCGCGAAAAAGTCGTTGTAAGGCAGTTTGCTCGAGGCAATAACGGGATTTTGGCCGGCACTGACCTGGAATTGGATACAACGAACACAGAAAACGACTCGGAAATGAAGAAAGAGGTGGCGGAACGGAAATTGCACAGAATGGCCAAGGTTCACGACTTGTTGGAGATGTGGCAGGGCAGCCAAAACATACGTGCTACCCAGAAGGAATCTAGAGCTCAAAACAAGCAGATGACCGCCGTAGGATTCATTTCGAACACAGAAGAGATCTTCAAAGCATCCTGGTCACTCTTTCAACATGATGGTGCGGCTGCATTTAAATTGTCAGAAAGATCACCTTTGCCACCAGCTTTGTCTGCAAACAACCTCCCTGGAGCAAGAACTGAAATCTTAAATGTCCGCCAAATCCGGAGAATCAACCGTCAACCAGTGGCAAGCGATGATGATAGCGCGCCTGAAAGCAGTTCGGACACCAAAGATTGGCTTAACTGGAATGGCCACTTGGATAATCCAAATGACAGTGAAGAGAATTGCGCAGCGGCCGATGAATCCGATATAGAGCACAACAATGGCATTGAAGATCCGGAATGCCCAGAGCAGCAGGATGTGAGCGCGGCGCCAAATGTGCCTGGATTGGTTCAGCCGACACGGAAGTCAAAGAGGCAGGCTGAAAAGGTTTTAGTGACGGTCAATGCAGTTGAAACGCGGAGAAATAAAGGAGGGAAGAAAAAGTAGGACAGAATGCGTCAATGGTTCACCAGCTTTATGTAGCTTGACCGAGAGGTTCAGTTAGAAATGTATTATGGGTGAATGGTAAGAAGTAGCTTCTGAATATCGGTTCATAAATAGATGTATAGCAGGCGCAATAAATCTTTTGGCATGATCCATCATTTTTAGTCGTGTGAGAGTGAACAGTGCAATATGATTACGCTGCTCGGCTTTGCCACAGGGCCAAGTCTGAATCAAGCACAAAGCCCACCGATAAAGTCAAATCAGGATGAAAACACTTATGGACGGCAGCAAATGTTTAATGGACAATACATTAAAATGTGCATCAATGGAGCGTCAATGATTTGTGGTCATGTATATATGGTAATTCACCAGTGACTTGGCCGTTGATATGCATTACGGTCGTATTAGCAGCTTTGATTGGCAAAAGAGATTGCAACACGGTCACCGCCCCATTCTTAGAATAAGCCTCAACGGAGTCTCAACGATGTTTAGCTTTGCATCTTGAGTACGTTATATTCCGATTGGTTGCAGACATCCATTTATATGATATTGGCAGTCTTTACTGGCAAAAACACCAGCGACATGCTCCCTGCGGCATCCTGAAAATAAGCGTCAACGGAGCGTCAATGATTTTTAGCTTTGCATCTTGAGTAAGTTATGTTTCGATTGGTTGAGGTCATCCATTTATGAGATATTGGCAGCCTTTACTGGCAAAAACAACAGCGACATGCTCCCTGCGGCATCCTGAAAATGAGCGTCACCGCAGTGTCAACAGTTTTAGGTCTTGCATATTTCATAATCAAGGCATCGCGCGGAACTTCGCATGCATAACCGTATTATTGACCGCCTAGCTAGGCAAAAATAACATATATCGAAGGTGAAGCACAATTACCAAATTAATCGATATTGCAAGCTGCTCAATATGCAAAAGCACATTGTTGGTTGCTGTAAACCCGATTTTTATAAGATATCAATGACAACTTGCAAATTTAAGAGCCTTATATGAATCTATAGATGGACCCGCTGGGTGACCCGCTGACAACCTGCCCAATTCTGACGGGTTGGGAGTTTACCACGGAACCTTACCTGAGTGGGCAGTTCGGGTTTATTGACGACCCGGACCGCCAATTTGGCAACGGTTCGGTTTGGACCCGGACCCGGACCCAAAGTGACGGTCCGGAACCGTTGCTAACACTAACCATAGCTGGCAAGAAGGCTTTTCAAATACGTGATTTGTAACTGCAGTGTACCAGACAACATTGTTAGCGATCATGGAACAGAGTTTACCAGCAGATTCTGGAATCATGTTTGCTCTCACCAAAGTATTGGCCACAGGCTGTCGACCGCCATCCATCCACTCACCTATGGGCACACGCAATATCAAAACAAGACGATGGAGTAGTACTTATGGACCTTCTCCAACTATGAGCAGGATACCTGGGTAGAACTGTTACCTTTAGCAGAGTTTGCTTACAACAATTCTGTTCATCACTCAACACGGATGACGCCATTCTGGACCAACTACCACTGCCACCTCCAAATGCAGTTCAACCCACTGAAGCGCCATCGAATATGAGGTCGGAAATACTGACAGACGTTACTGTATCTGGAATTGAAGAGACTCACCGGCTTCTCCGGAAGTACTTGTTGGAAGCCCAGAAATGGCAATCAAAACAACCTGGCAGAACGGATGTGACCTGAAAAGTTGGGAACAAAGTATGGCTTGCAATTAGACATTTCCGAATGACTAGACCATCAAAGAAGCTCAACAACAAGCGCACTGGACTGTATATGGTAAGCAAGATCATCAATATGAATGCTTACAAACTAGACTTCCAGAAAACAATGCGGAATCACAACATCTTCTTTGTGTTGCAGCTTGATCACTACACACCACTGGGCATTCAACAAGCCTCCTCAGAACTAGATCCAGTAATAGTCGATGATTAGGAGGAATGGGAGGTCGAACAGATTCTTGACTATACGCAACGTTACTGGAGCTACACTATCATATTCAGTGGGCCATGTACACCCACATACTCCCAAGATGGGAGCGTCACCAAAACCTTGAGAAGGCTCACGAACTAATTGACCAGGTTCACCGAAACCACCTGAACAAGCAGCGGAGATGAACGAAGTCGGATCTTGCAAGTGGAGTCATTGACAAGAATGGGGATATGGAGGTTTGGGTCAATTAGGCATTTTGTTCTTTCTATTTCTTTTTGTTGTGACCCAGTCCGGTACAAATGGCGTTGGCACATGTTTTACCACCTCCGGTAATTCAGTCAATTGGAAGTGAAGTTTCCACCTCCACCAGAAGGTCACTTTGGACAGTACTGATACATCGTTGGACGTATGTAATCATATAAGTGTGTATGCCAATTGTTTCATTTGTTCCACTTGTACTTAGCAGCCCAGGAGTTCTACCCTAACAGAGGGCGATGATATAATGGCGTTGTCATGTATGCGTGGTTAGGGTTTCTGGGTGGTCACCTAAGGTGTTCAGCACTGGTAACCGCCAACTATTTATTGACATTACAACGGTGAATTAGCTCCATACTTAATATTTGATTGCTTGCTTCTACACTTGATCTCACTCGTGTCCGTATGCAACCCTATTTCTTATACCATATCTTTATACCGCTGAGTGCTGGAATACGTGCCCTTACAGTAGATTATTGGATTCAATTCTTCCAGCAGTCATTGCAGCGATATATAGAAATGTGATGTATACTTACTCCGAATGTTTGTTATGGGAGTTGTGCAAGCTTGTGTATAATCGATGTCTCAAGGGAATAAATAGTTAAGAATATTCTTGAAATCAATGGAACAGATCAAAAACCTGTCAAAACAATTAAAATGTTGAAAATCAACATGAAAGAAACAAGTGCAGTAAATTAGCCTAACTGACTAAACAAGTTTTTGAACTGTTGTGACGACGTGATCACATTATGGAATGCTTAGAAGTATGGTGGAATATTGCAAATAAGTTGCTCTGATTATTTGTGCAGAATGTGGAAAAGGATTAGTTTGTGAGGTTTATTTTCAGAAACCAATTTCGCTTTTTGCTGATGCTGGCCCTTAACTGGCTGTATATAATCAGAACTTGTGCAAGTCGCTGTCAGAAGGTAGAATATGATCTGGACTTATTAGATTTCAGCTGGCTAGAGACAATGTTGATGAATTAGCACTCGGCTGGTTGCAGATAATCTGAACACATTCCAGCTTCATCGATTGCAGAAATATTTATTCAGGCTATTGCTCAGCTGCCTGTACTCTATCAGGCATAAATAGCTCCCAGCTGGCTGGAGTGATAAGAATGGACTGGATTGGCTGGCTGAATATGATTTGAATGAAATAGCTTATGGCTTGCTGGAGACAGTCTGCCGAATGCAATATAGTGGAAATTCAATAGTAGCAGACTTTTGCAGGACCCAGTATTCTGAAGCGGCCAGGCTGGCCCAGATTACATAGGCTTGACCAGGCCAACCATAGTGGTGGCTTTCAAATAAGGGCCAGGCTGGGCCTGGGAACATTTTCATGCAGCCAGGTGGCTTTTCTTGACGGTCTGGCAGCTGTTCTTGGCAGCCAGGCAGCATTTCTTTGTGGCCAGGCATCTTCTCTTGGTGGACTAAACAATAACAGAATATTTCGTTTGACAAATTCTCTACTGCCTTTACAACAAAAGTCTCCAAAGTCTGCGATATAAACCATAGCCAACTCAATTATTGTAGCCCTGCCATTGCCGTACACCATCAATCAGCTGGACGATGGTTTATATTGGCCGGTTGCCTAGCCATAAAGCTTTGGACTGAGGTTGGGCTGGGCTGCCAATAGCACAAGCTTTTAGAATGGAGGCCTAGCCCGGCTAGGCCTGTAGGCCAATAATATGCCAGGCTGCTTAGGAATACTAGCAGAGCCACAGCATGCCTTTTATTGTCCTATCATATTGGACATCAAATCTGACAATTACCAACATTCTGTCAAATCTAGATGTACAACCCAGATATAGACATTTCAATTGTACCTAGGTATTTGGTTTGGTATAAAATGTTGGTACAATATGTACATGTGCCACTCCCCAACATCAGCCAAATCTTGAGCTGCCCCATTCCATGCTAACAATGATTGTAAAACTTGGTGAGGGGTCGCGAGAAGGTTGAGTCTATTCGCTAGCTAGCGGCGTGGACGTTGATCGTGCCAGTGCCGGGTAACCCGGTCAGTGCGCTGCAGCAGAGCCGCACAGAGCCGCACCTTATGTACACGTCCAAACCTCCCACAACTACCTCCGCTCCAAGAAAACCAGCGCCAGCCCCAAAACGAAGCACACAAAATGAAAATACAGCTAAAACCCCGACAATCCCTCCTCCTATGTGTCAACAGCTCTATGAAGCGCCAAAAACTCGTTGATCAGCCTTCCAACATCCATCTATAGACTAAGAGACCCGTTTTCCAATGGTAATCTCGCAGCAAACCTCTGCAGCCGCCCTTCAAATTAGCCAACAGTTGCCAATCCGGTTCAGGATATCCAATCCACTTAACCTTGTACTGTAGAGTTTTGGCCGAAGTGCCCTGATGCTCAAGACTGGCGTCAACCTCATACTCCAGATCCTTGTCAGTCATTGTGTGCAACAGTGGTGGTGGAGGACGATCTCGGCAGAAATCGACACGATCTCGTTTCAAACAGGAGACATTAAAGACATTGGCCATTTCCCATTGAGCTGAGGTGTTCAACCTGAAAGCGTTGACACCGATGGCTTCAGCGATGCGAAACGGCCCGCAAAAAGGCTGCTGAAACTTTCTGGAATTATGACTTGCCGACTCCGATTTAGAAAGTTTTGCATAACCGATCGGGAGGAGCCTGGTGTCGAGAAAAACTGAATCTCCCACCTTGATATCGTGCGGGCGGCGAGACTCATTAGCTTCCAAAATCAACCTTCTTTGCGCTTCCTCCAGCCATTCTCTCAACATACGGAGATTTGACATTATCTGTTTAGCAAACTCATCTGCTTCGAGGTTGATTTTCGGCATCCGGTAGGCACTCGGGACTGGTACCCACAGATCGATCGGCATCCTCGGCACGAACCCCACGTCGGCCCGAAACGGAGAAGTCTTGAGGGACTGATGGTATGCTGCATTGTAGATGAACTCAGCCAACGGTAGCAGACAGTCCCACTCTTTTGGGCGCTGAGCCACGTATGCCTTCCAATAGCGTTCGACGACTGCATTCAGATTCTCCGCTTGGCCGACTGTTTGCGGATGATAGGCGGTGCTGTGACGGCATTTGATTCTCAACTGGGCCATCAGGGATCCCCAGAAATCTCACATAAAGCGCGTATCCCTATCGGAGATAATATCATCCGGAATTCCCCTATCTCGAACCCACATGTCAATACACTCCCTGGCGAACACCTCTGAAGTTAGATCCTTTTCACTGGCTGCTGTCCACCGCACTCGTTTAGTTAGTGGATCGACAATCGTAATTATGCAATCGTAGCCGTCTCTGGCAGTAGCTGGTAATTTAGTAATAAAATAGATATTCACCCTTGAGGCCCATGTCTCCGGAATTGGCTGCGGTTTCAGGAAGCCATACGGGAGTTGGTTGGAATATTTGACACGGTGGCAAACGTTGCAACCTCGAACCCATGCCCGTACGGTCAGAGTTAAATCGGGGTAATAAAATCATCATTCAATGGCAGCAACCGTTTTCTCAGCTCCTTGGTGGCCGCCACCAAGCGGAGAGTCATGAGCTTCCGAGATAACGTCCCTCCGCATGTCTGCCGGGATGCAGAGTGCCCCAGTATCCCTGCGAAAAAAAAGGCCGAGGTTCAGTTGGAACAGTCTTGCTCACACCAAGTGTTTCCGATGGTGCTTTTCTTTCAAAAGAGGAGACGCCTCCTCGGATACCTCGGCTTCCTCGCGAAGGACGTTAACAATTGGGCCGAAATACGCGTCTTCCACCAGTAACTCACACACCTCCTGCTTCCATTCCTCTGCGCCTATGATTTGCAGTTCCATGGTATTTATGCTGATGGTGGCTGCTGGGGTAGTTGACACCGGATGGTGAATTCTGCTGAACGCATCCGCTACCAGATTGGCCGCCCCTGAGCAGTACTTGATTGCACAGTCGATCTGCTGTAGTTCATACAGGTGTCGCCATTGGCGGCTAGAAAGCTTCTGCTGGCCCAGAATATGCTGTAGCGATGTGTGGTCCGTATACACTGACGTATGTCGATTGCTAAGGTAAGGCTCCCAGTGCATCAAATTGTCGTGGATCGCCAACAATTCTCGGTCATACGCAGCATAGCGAGTTTCAATGTCTTGTAATTTTCGCGAAAAGAAGCCCAACGGACGTTCCACCAGCCGGCCCTCCGGTCCCCAAGGTTGCTTTTAAGCCAGAACGCCTCCAATCGCCACGGCTGAAGCATCGGTGCGCAGGATGTAATCGCGCTCAGGATCGCATAGTGCCAGCCCCGGAGCGGATGCCAGAGCCCTCCGAATATTGACGAACTCCGCCTGATGCTTCCGAAGCCATCGAAAGGTGCTTTTGTCGGCTGTCACTGCGTATAGCTGCGTGGTCCGGTGTGCGAACTTGTGCATGAATTTCCTATAGGAGCCTGCCAACCCCAGGAACGACCGAAGCTGGGCTGTGCACGCCGGTAGCGGCCAGTCATTGATAGCTGCTATCTTCCTGTCCTCGGTGTGAATTCCACCCGAATTGACCTTGAAACCAACGAACGACGTCTCAGCGGCTCCAAACATGCATTTGCGCTCATTCAATCGGAGATAAGCCGCCTGAATTACTAGCAGGATAGTGTCGACATGCATCTTATGTTCGGGCAAACTGCGAGAGAAAATTAGCATGTCATCCAGGTATACAATTGGAAACTTCTTGTACGAACCCAAAATGCGATACATGGCATGCATACACACTGAAGGAGCATTAGCCAGAACAAATGGAATTACCGTCCACTCATAGAAGCCATCCGCAATGACCAACGCCGTCTTGTGCCTATCATCCGAGTGTATGCGTAACTGATGATAACCACTGGCTAGGTCGAACTTGGTAAACACCCTGGACCCGTGTAGCCGATCAATGAGATCCTCTATGTATGGGAGTCGATACCAGTCTCTGGTGGTGATTGCGCTTACACCTCTGTAATCAACACACATCCGCAGTCCAGAGCCATCCGGATTTTTAACAAAGATCACAGGTGCCGCAAATCGGGAGTGGCTGTCAGTAACCCAGCCATTGGCCAGTAACTGTGCGATCTGGGTTTCGAACTCTAGGCACTCTGAATCCGACATCCGGTACGGCTGGCGATGAGGCGGCTTTGCTGTACTGTTGGCAACGGGTCTGGGTAACCCGTCAGCGGTCCGGGTTTGGATCATAAAAACGGGTCAGTTCGGTTCCAGAACCGTCCAAAACCCCAACCCGCAGACTCTTGGCGGGCCAAACCCCGACCCGGACCCGTCAACCTGCGGGTTTCGCCGGGTTTGGCTAGACTCGTCGGTTCCAATCTCCTGTTCTGCGTTTCGAGTTTCACATTTATGGTCGCATTCAGATATGCGACTGTTCATCATGAAATATTGATCTTGCCACGTCACGGTTCATTTTCAACGTATTAGCCGCCTTGATATGCAAAACAAGAATACTCAAGCTCCCAACTACATCCTGAAAATGAGTGTCAACAGAGCGTCAACGATATTTGGTCTTGCATCTTCGGTAATATGAGTGGTGCGTGATCACAACCATCCATAAAGAAGGATATGACAGCCATTATAGGCATATATGGACGGGATATTCTATCCACATCCTCCGGGACAGTAACAACTGATTTCATTTACAGAGCTACCACTAAGTATTCTTGAGCCTTTTAGAGTATAATAACAGTCAAAACGATATATATAGACAATAACCGCCACATCGCGCTCTGATTACCCATGATAGAAGGCCAACCATCATTGACACTCTGTTGACGCTCATTTTGAAGATGGGGCAGGAAGCGTTTCACCTTCACTTTTGCCTATAAAGGCAGTCAATAATCAGTTTATGACAATGTGCAACCAGTCGCCCCCCAGATTATCCATGATACGTGACCAACAATCGTTGACGCTCCGTTGACGCTCATTTTCAGGATGGGGCATGGACGGTATTGCAATCTGTTGTGCCTACAAAGGCAGCCAAAAATGCCTTTATGACTCAATACACCCTATCGGAGGTGTCATTTCCCAAGACGCATGACTAAAGATTGTTGACGCTCCGTTGACTCTCATTTTCAAGATGGGGCAGGGAGGGTATTGCTATCTGTATTCCATCAAAAGGCAGCCAAAAATTCTTTTATGACTGAGTACAACCTATCGGAGGTGTGATTTCCCAGGACACATGACCAAAAATCGTTGACGCTCCATTGACGCCCATTTTCATGATGGGGCAGGGAGGGTATTGCTGTCTGTTTTGCTTATAAAGGTGGCCAAGAATTCCTTTGTGACTGACTAGAATCCATCGGAGGTGTTATTTCCCAGGATGCAGGACTAAAAATCGTTGACGCTCCATTGACACTCATTTTGCCATGGCTGTATCCACAATATGCAATCATTCATTTTGGCACAGTCCATCATTCACTTTGTTTTGGCTGTCTTTCTGGCGTTTTCATATACTTTCTTCTTGATCACTACGTTGTTCTTAGTGTTAGCAACGGGTCCGGGTAACCCGCCAGCGGTCCGGGTTTGGACCGCAAAAATGGGTCGGTTCGGTTCCAGACACGTCCAAAAACCCGACCCGCTGACTCTTGGCGGGCCAAACCCGGACCCGTACCCGTCAACCCGCGGGTATCGACGGGTTTGGCTAGACCCGTCGGTTCCAATCTCCGGTTCCGCGTTTCGGTTTTCACATTTATGGTCGCATTCAGATATG
>Ga0307512_10007215_pt1 | contig 11060 bp, 14 predicted proteins | sample 14_EM_MG_FD_200267 | JGI IMG/M metagenome (GOLD analysis project Ga0307512, IMG submission 200267) | Populus trichocarpa ectomycorrhiza microbial communities from riparian zone in the Pacific Northwest, United States - 14_EM | ecosystem: Host-associated > Plants > Roots > Unclassified | place... | reverse complement strand
CCTGGCAGAAAACGCCGTCGACATTTCGAGATCGGCTCAAATACGCGATATCGAGGCCTCTTTGGATGCTTGTGCGACGAATTTCGACTTGAGCTCACTAAAACATCCAAATAAACCCAACATTACCCCTGTCGGGTCATACGAGATATTCCCCAACGTTGATATCTGGGCGAACACGTATGACCTTTTCAGATTTTCGGAGCGACCAGGAGAGAGAGCTTCGGACGTGCGTGTTATGGATTGTGGACTAACACGACTCTTGACCACGCTGACGCGACTTTATCTGCTTAGATCGAGGATCCCCGACTGGATTGTGCTATTATGCGGCCCATGGAGTCGGACGGTGACCACTTCCTGTCGTATTACTTGACGCAGAAGGATGAGGATGCGATTCAATTCAAACATAATCGTACGGAACACATGCAGCAGAGTCTTGTGGAAAACCTGGACGAAGCCGAAATCGAACAACCGGTCTGTACCCAGGTCCTTTCAATGCAGGGGGTTTGTTGACGGGACCATTCAGGTGACACCGTTCCACTTCGTTCGGGACTACGAAACCGTGAAAGTTGAACAAGAGGTACCGAACGAGTTTCTGCTCTTGTTTGACGACGAGGCGCAACCACCAACGGCCAACTACAAGAACATCGAGCGGAAGATCATCCTTAAGAAGAAACGGGTGAACGTGAGTCAAGGGTTGACTCTCCCTCTCATTATTGTTTGGGCCAACGGTTTTCCTTTCACAGCCTCAGGAGACGTACGACAAGTGGGACGTGATCAATGTCACACACACTGGAATGAACAGAGAGGAGGTCGCGGAGGCATTGGCGGAGGTCAAGGACCCGATGTACCTCCTCGGAAGGGCTGAGCTTGATGCCGAAGGGGAGATGGTCGATGACACCCAAATGGACCTGATGGAAACGACCATCCCAATCACCGTTTAACCTTTGAGCTTCACACCACGTCGCTTCTTGCTTTTTATCGTTTGCTTTCGATCGCACTCCAGTACATATATTGTCTTAGTCCACACCGCGTTCGAGAGAGTTGTGACCAAATCCCGTGTTATTTGTGTTTGTTTGGGGACGGACATCGGTTGAGCTTTTGAACTTTTCCTCACGAGTTGACACGTTGGTCTCAAATGAGCGCCTAGTTACATACCCATCGGTGTGGCTCTTCTCCCCTCTTGTCCAGCTCACCTCTCCTTCTACCCCCGCCATCCCCTTCTCCTCTAGAAAACTGCCACCGGAACCATGGGGTCCGCTTTCAGCTTTGTGTCTCCGGGGACAGTCCTTACCATCCTTGTCGTCGCGGTTGGGTTCGCGTACCAGTACTATTCGAGTCAAAACGGAGAACCCTCTCCAAACTTGAGGCTCACTATGCCCAAGGAGAAACCGAAACACTCAGGCTCGGTGAAGAAGAAGTCGAAGAAGAAGCAGGCGGTGACCAAGGAGGTCGTAACGAGCGCTGCTGAGGAGGAGGACGTCAAGATGCCTGGATCAGAACCTTCTGCTCCGTCCGAGGTCAAGCCCAAGTCAGACGAACCGAAACCGACCGTTTTGTCCTTCCCGACCGTTATCCCTGGGGAGTTTGGTGGCGATTCTGCGACCTCGGCTGTCGAGCAAGACACGGATGCTGGGGCTTCCGGGAAGCAGAAGAAGAAAAAGAAGAAGGGCAAGGGCAAGAAGACTGGGGTGGAGGGCGCTGATTCGGGTGCCCAAGTTGAAGAGAAATCCGACGCGGCTAGCCCTGCGGAATCCTCATCCCTCGGTCGTTCGGCGAGCAGCAGGAAACGGCAGCCACAGTTAGCTGAAGCCGGTGGCGCAGGCTTGGACGATTCTGAAGCGTGGACGAGGGTCGAGTCTAGACGCAAACCGAAACCTCAGCCTATGGATTCGAAGAACGGCCCGCAGGATGCGGTTAGTGACGCTGGAATCACGACCTCGGTCACTGGCAACTCGTCCCCCGTATCAGAGGACGAGGGTGGTTCCGCTCCTCAGCCCGATCCTTCATCTGCTTCGGAGGATAATCGAAGAACACTTGCGGAGAAGATGATTCCGAAGCCCCGGAAGACAGGGGTCGAAGAGTAAGCTTAGAATTTCTATTCTCTATGCCGTATTTGAATTTCTCTCTATTTCGGTTTGCTGATTTCGTGAATTTGACTTGGCTTCCAGTATGCTCGAAGTCCCGGATCAGCCATCGGTCGCGCGTGTTTTACGGGTTCAGCCAAGTCCTGGGGAGAAACCTGCCCCGGGTTTCTCCTGGGCGGACTATGAGGATGTTCGGGCTACTGCTGCCGAGGATGCGGACGGAGAAGATGACGGAGGTTGGGGTGTGGTGAAGAGTCGGAACCGAAACAGTGTGTTGAATGTCTCTGGTATTGATTCTTCTCATTCATGCGTTCGAGTAGAGCCGGAACGACCGCCACAAACAGACTCACAACCTCAGAGTGGATCCGAGATGACCAAAAAGCAGCGCCAGAACGCTGCAAAACGTGAAGCCCAAAAAGCTGCCAAGGCCGAGGCTGAAGCGCAACGACTAGCGACTCTGGAGAAGCATAAGCGGGAGTCGGAGAAGGAGAAGATCACCGAGCAATATTCCAAGAAGAGTGGAGGTTCTTCGGCTTCGATCGACGGTAAGGGTCACTTGGTGTGGGACTAGAGAGGAGGGTTTGCATTAACCAGAGTGGTCTAAGCCCACTCTGGAAAGTTGTTGATATACATCTTAATTTGATACCACAACTTGAGGATTTTACCGCCCCCGAGAGGATGAGCGATCGTGAGAAATCAATCTCAGTTAACGCGAGGGGTGGGCGCTTGCAAGATCTCTCGTCACACCTTGGTCCCCCTGGTTCGGTGCTTCAGTTTATTTTGAACATTTTGCCTTGGCCTGATACCGTTGCCATTCGTATCGGAATCGGTCCTCGACATCTCATTTTCGCTCGCGCCATGACCGCAACTACGTTACGTTCCCGTTTACCCTCTTTAGTCGCCGGAGGGCGGAGGTACGCCGCCCAGCGGACCGCTCCAAAGTTTGCGAGGTTTGTGGCCACCCCTTCCGCTGAAGTGAGTCTCCTGTTTCTGTGTGTGAGTACCGGATGTTGGGCAGTTGGGTTTATTGTGTTGCGGGTGTGCGCAGTTGAGGAAGACGGGCCTTTACGACTTTCACGTTGGGAATGGCGCCAAGATGGTCCCGTTCGCTGGATACTCGATGCCTCTGTCATATGGAAGTGTAGGAGCTGGTGAGCTGTTTCGCCACACTTGCTGTTTCACCTGCATGCATGTCTGATGCTGCGCTTTATTTCCAAGTCGCTAGCCACCATCATGTCCGAACCAAAGCCGGTCTATTCGACGTCGGACACATGGTCCAAACAAAGTACGTCAACAACCCTCGCTCTTATTCTCCGAATCCTTCTCTCACCACTAGATCCACGATACCCGCTCCAACAGATTTCGAGGTCCGACATCAGCTGCGTTCCTCGAATGGCTCACACCATCCTGCCTCACCTCTCTCTCACCCTACTCATCCACCCTCTCCGTCCTGCTCAACGAAAAAGGCGGGATCATCGACGACACGATCATCACCAAACACTCCGAAGACGCTTTCTACGTCGTCACGAACGCCGGGAGACGTGACCGGGACCTCGGGTGGTTCGCTCAAAAGATTGAGGAATGGAACGACGATGGCGGTAAGAGCGAGAAGGGGAAAGTCGAAATGGAGGTTTTGGAAGGGTGGGGGTTGTTGGCATTGCAGGGACCTGAGGCGGCCAAGTACTTGCAAACGTTGACGTCGTTTGATTTGAGGTCGTTGACGTTCGGGAGGTCTGCGTTTGTGCCGCTTGAGGGGTTCAATTTGCATGTTGCGAGGGGTGGGTATACAGGTGAAGATGGTTTTGAGGTATAGCCGTCCCCTCTTCAACTTGCCTGTACGCTGATGCTAATATTTGTGTTCTGTAGATCTCGGTCCCTCCTACAGAAACCGTCGAAGTTGCCAAACTCCTCTCACAGGCCCCAGTTCAACTGACGGGTCTCGGTGCTCGAGACAGTCTCCGACTCGAAGCCGGGATGTGTCTGTATGGTCAAGACCTGGACGAAGACACTTCTCCCGTCGAAGCCGGTCTCAGCTGGGTCATCGGTAAAGAGAGACGGGAGACCGGCGATTTCATTGGTGCGGATTTGGTGTTGAAGCATCTGAAGGATGGTCCTCCACGGAGGAGGGTCGGGTTCATCGTCGAGGGTGCTCCTGCTCGTCGTAAGTCACCCCTCATTCCTTCCTTCGTCTTTCATGTGGTTTCTGAGATTCGTTGGGTGCAGAGGGTGCCAAGATCTTCAAGCCTTCATCTAGCGATCTCATCGGAACCATCACGTCGGGAATCCCATCTCCAACTTTGGAGAAGAATATTGCTATGGGGTACGTCGAGAACGGGTGGCACAAGAAGGGAACGGAGGTTGAAATTGAGGTGAGGAACAAGTTGAGGAAAGCTGTTGTCACCCCTATGCCGTTCGTCAAGCCAAAATACTGGAGGGGATAAGGAAGTTCCCTACATTCGATTCTATCCTGCTACGTACGGCCCGCGGGCGGGTGTAGAAGCCCAAGTAACATTGAAAAACAGGCTGAACCAGGGACGGGCAGAGTTAGCTTCCGAGTTCCAAGATGCAAATTCCCTGCGACCTCGACGGAAGGAAACCACAAAACGAGACGGGTTTGACGATGACGAGGGAGCAGATCTAGAACGACGAGGTGTTGATATCAGGCAAGATCGTCGAACCCGGAAAGAGTATATCCTCGACTTGCGTTCGTGCTATCAAAATATACACTACGGCAGCGAGGCAGAGATTGAGAGAGAGCAGGGGTCAGAACCAGTAAACAAGAGTCGAGATCGCATTCATCGTATATCCGAGCGGTGGGAGAGTGGATCGAGGATCCATCGCAAACAGAGTCGAATTCTGTGGCTGGTTGTTCGTGTAGGTCGTGAGTGCAATCAGGGCGGACATACTAGAGTAAGCCCTTGGTTTCCGGCGAGAGCGCGGTCATTACAGTCGCGAACCTTGCGGAGAGTTTTTTTGGTGACACCCCACAAACTCGGCTCGTCTTCCGTGCCGTCAGCGTTATTCTTACAAACCTCAGGGTGCATTTCCTTCCCTTCTTCAATAATTTACTTCAAGTTCACACATATCCAGGACGAGGTGGTCGACGGGATGGAAGCGGGTGTCATCATCTCATCGCTGAACGCGGCCATTATAATCGTGGATCTCGCGGGGAGCGTTTCGCTTGGCATCTTACTAATTCAGTCTGTCTTCCGTGCCGTCGGTGCCTTCCTGACAAATCTCAGGGTAGGTTCCCTCTTCATCAACGATCTACTTCAAGTTCACACGTCCAGGACGAGATGGTCGACGAGGTGGAATGTATACACAAACCCGGGTTGGAGTGCGCTGATAATTGTAGAGCGATTGACCGGATAGTGAAAGGAAATACACTGGATTATCTCGGTCAGCCCGTGCGTGATGCGATGAAACGATTCACAGCGTGAGTGAAACCGGCGGTGTGCATTTTGAACTGCCCACTAAACTGCCCACGCGGCGATTGCAGGACCATGGGAGAGGTTCAGAAAGCCATCGAACAGGTCAAACTGCCTAAAGCAAAATTATAGCGACTGGGAAATTCCCAATATATCCACGCACCAAAGGTATTCAACACTTCCCCGTTCTACCTGTGTTAGGTATCGTGCACCGATGAAACCGGGAGATCAAAAGTCGAGGACGCACTGCTGGTAGCACATGGTACATGTGAGGTTGGACCCGTCACTGGAACCTGGGTTCCACAGCTCGCTCGCAGCTACCCCATGGTTGCGAACTGTTGGGTGTTGGGATGTCTTGAATATGACCATCGATACTTTGAACCTCGCAAAGGAGGCAATGGACATGACGCCAGACAGGGTCGCCCTCGCCAGCATACGCGCGGCAATGCACCCCAAAACTACACATCGAGGGACCAAGCCTCGCTGAGTCGGCTGTTGATTGGTCAGCCATTTCATGACTCCGATAGTTCCCTTGAAAATTTGAGTCGGTGCTGGCGGCACGGTTACCTGCGAATGAATGAAGGGACGACAAGAGATAGCCGCAGGTCGTAGGAACCGTGGATTTGAATGCATGCAGACACGGAGGATCCCACTATCGGAGAACTAGAGGGGGCGAGTAGAGGGCATGCCGCAAATGGGTGTTTCGAGAACGTGTCTCATGCAGAAAAATAGGGGGAACTAGGTCAGAAGGAAGGAGGTCAGGTGGATGCATCATAGGGTTGCGCCAGCAGCCAGCGAAAAAACCATTTCACCAAGGAACAGCTTGGTGAATAGTCGATCACACGCGCTCTCAATTACGTACTTCTGCAGTGAATCAATGATTCCAAATGGGCCTGTTCGCACGAGGATTGCCGCCCACCTTTACCACGGTTCCGGTGTCCTTTCCCACAGCCTTCACATCCAAGAACTGACCAGGGCGTCATGCCGCCGTTACAGCACGGCGAAACGGCCGCAACGCGTTCTGACGCCCCCGCAACGTGGTAGATCGTGATAAACCGCTCACAAAAAAACTATAATGACTTCCAGGAGATGCATATTATATCCACGTAATAGCAGTATTCGATTCTTCCCCGTTCTGCCTGTGTTAGATAGCTGTAGTAGTGTACGCCAATGAAAATCGGGCGTCAAGGATACCACTGGCACATAGTGTTGGGGTTCAAGTAGACAGGGTCGCAGACCTTCCCAAGTCAGGTAATTAGGAAGATCTTCCTCGGGCGGAACGGCCGCAGTGTTGCGATCCCAGATGTACGACAGTATCCACGGCCTCCATAGCAGATGGGGCCTTGGCAGCTGCTCCAATTGGCTCTCGCCTAGGCTGATTTTTATGCAAAATAACCGCACAAACAGCCACCCAAGTACGTTGTTCACAGCCAAACAATATTACCCTACGTACTAAGTGGAACCCATGGGAGAATAAGGTACAAACGAGAAGGCTCATAACATCATCACAGACGAAAACGAAAACAGCAAAGAGAACCCAACAAGGCGAGTCGAGGTCGGCGATAGCGAGAGAAAACATCTGGAAAAACGAGATACCGACGCCGGAGCGTCGATGTAAAAAAGCACTGTTTAAAAACAACCACAAAAAAGAATGAAGATTCAACTAACTCTCCCTAGGTCTTGACAGAGGTGACGCTACCGATCAACGGGGACAACGGGAACTCGCCAATCCACCCCCCGAAGACTAGAGAAACCATTTCCCGTTGCTCGGTAGTCCTCGACTCCACCACAACCATACCCAACGGCTTGAGGTAACGCTCGTAATCACCCACAAGGGGTAACCCTCGGCTCCGCAGCAGCGTCTGTACCCTCGCCCGTAACCCTCGGATTCGTTCCTCCCTCTCGTCTTCAGGCACAAACGCGAGGAGCAGCGCCGAAAGATAGATCGACTTCCATCTCACCCGGTCGAGGTCGGGACTGATCTCGGTTTCGAGAGTCATGGTAACGGTGTCCCCGATCGTCTTCTCCATCTCCCCAACCAACACCTTCACCTTTTCAACGTCCAACTCAACCGGTCGGAATTTGTGCAGTATAAGAGCCGAATAGATGCGCAGGTCTACAATGTCCTCCATCGTGCTCCTCTCGAGATCACATCTAAGATCAAGTAATGCCTCTATAAATGGCTCCGCCCTGATTCCGCTCGCGAAGGTTGCCACCTGGGTCGATGTCCCGAGGTTGAGAATCATAGCAACCGCGTAAGTTGCCATTGCCCGGCTGGAATGGTACTCCAGGGCGGTGTTCAGGAGCCTCAGGGCGGTATGCGGAGTGAGTTTCGACAGTGTACCGTTGGCAGCAACGTAGGACTGGGCGATTGCAACGAACGCGTCTACGGCATAAAGGTTCAGCTGTTCGCGGTAGTTTTCTGGCACTACCTTATTCGTCGAGGTCCAAATGCGAGCGATATCCGAGAGCGTCGTCTTCCGTGATCTGAATGCGTACGGAACGCGATATATGAGCCAGAACCCAAACATAACAACACCGACGTCAACGGTGTTGATCGCCAAGGTATCGATCAGTTCTGAGGTAAGTTCGTCGAATGCGACCTCCCGCTCCACCAACGGCTTCCTCCTCTCGGGGGGCAAGAGAAGATCCAGGGCGTATGTAATCAGTGCTCTGAGCACGGCTTCGTCCTCTGACCACGCGGACTCGTAATCCTTGCAAAACGATGGGAGGAAGGAGATTATAGATGAGACGCTTCCGTAGTCGCCTCGAGGGATGCATGCGTGCATCCCATGAATCAGGTTTACGAGAACCTTGCCGTCGAGAACGTTTTCTCCACTCGCGTGGGATAGAAGCGTGTTCCTGATCTCCTGGGTGAACTGATATCGATCTTGGATCTTCAATACCTCCCCGCTGTCCAGGTGCACGTCCTCGATGGAGTCCATAGGAGATAGCCAGGCAGACGCCGTCAGGAGCCGTGCACGAATCCCCTCGGAGTGCGGAGTATTAGATTTCTCTCGGAAGGCGTTGATGGTGAGCTGCTGGACTGCCCAGGCAACGGAGGCGGTTATAGGAATTCCTCCAACGTTGTGATCACGATCCCAGTCTCGATCTACCGCCGACTGGAATTTCATGTGTCCAAGCACGAGGACGCAGTCGATAGCAACATCGGTCCGACCTTGGTTGTCTTCTTCGCGAAGTGAAGCTTCGAGAACCAAGTTGAGAAATATGATCACCGGTTTCTGGAATGAATAGGGACGGGAAGAGGAGATGAGGGCCAAGCTTGAGACCAAGGCCTTGGACTCAAATGGGTCAAGCGGCACCTGAGAGAGCCACAGGATTGCCTCTTCTTGGACCTTCTGGCTCGTATCGATCTCATCCAGAGGGTCGTTCAGCGCGTCTGCCCACCAAACGTGCATGTGCTTGTATTCCCCTGGGAGGATCATCCGAGCTTGTGCGTGCCAACGACGGAGGGTTCTCGTGCTGAAGATTGTTAACGGGAACAGGATAGCATCGATTACGTGGCGGAGAGTGAGGTAGCAGATATGTGTAAGGGTGTCCACGATCGGTATGACGATCTTCCCAATGACGACGGAGAGGCGATAGAAGGAGAACGTCGAGTAAGGGCGGAAGGGGGGATTCGTCATGAAGGGGAGGATGGTCAAGAGGAAGTACGCAATGCCGAAAATACCGCCCATGATTACGAAGACAATTGCCACCCTCTCGTCCATTCGTCGCAGATACACGATGACGCCGGCGAAGAACAAGAGAACAGAAGAGTGAAGGAGTGCCGGGAGGAATGCGACGAGAGTGTGAACGTTCAACCGCTGGAGCGCCATAAATCGGATATGTCGCCTGCAAGCGCGAAGGAGGCCGACGACCGGGTTAGCACCACCGTTGTACTCCGTGAGCCAACCCTTACAGACGATGGCACACAGACTGGCGCCAAGACTGGCGAGGAGGCTTGCGAACCAAAGGCAATTGACCACAATCGCAGAATTTGTGGGTTTGTCAGGGATGGTTGGGTCGGACATGTCCGCCAGCTTTGGGTCGCGGCCATTCAACAGTTGGTGAAGGAGCAGGGCCGACTGTCGTTGATAGTTTGGTTCTAAGTCATCCAGGGCCCTGATGAGGAAGGCTGTGACGATGGCGGAGAACAAGGCTGCCTGCAGACCGTGTCAATCCGATCGGGACCGATGATCACTAGTTCTGACCACGAGACTCACGAAGATGAGGAGCACATCTAAATCGTCATTCCACTGCTTCAACCTCTTTTCGTCAAACTCCTGAGAAACTTTATTGTAAGTAGGCCAAACCCCAGCGTGAATGCCCTCGGATATTCCGGCAGGTTCATAATGGGCCGGTCCGGGGTCCGGGCGAGGGGGGTGCATAGGCGCGTTGTTCGGTGGTTGCGGTGGATTGCGTTCTTCAGAGGCGGAGCTATAGGTTTCATAGGTGGTGCGTCGGGTCGATCGCCGTCTAAGTCCACCGCCACCAGTGGGCAAGTGAGGGAGGGTCACTAGCTGAGAAGGCATCGGAGGGTTTTCTTGGGACGAGGTTTCGGAGACCGGAGACTCGGTCCCGGCCATCTGAACCGTAGATGCGCGGAAAGGCTGTCGATTGGTGACTAGGTTCAGTGGCCGTCTGCCACCGACAGAGCCACCCGTCGGCTGCGGTGGGACGTAGTTTGGGGCGACATTTTTCGGATCCCTACGAGGTAACATGACGGTAGGGAGAAGGGGGATGCGTGAGGCGCGATCCCGCGAACGGCAGGGAACATATGCGGCATGTCACGACTGGGATTCTGGAGATGACAATTATGTAACCCGCCGGTATGTTTTCTTCCAAGACACAGATTGACGTTCAGCATTCAGACCGAACAGGGATGTGACGGATAGCAACGTTGCTACTGTGCAGTATCAGCAATTACATAGGTTGAGGCCTGAGGTTGAGGGTGGAGGGCATGAGAGATCGGAGCATGCGGGAACCGATCATCATCGACGTAGGAAGAGCAACTTGCTTCGCCCTAAACGGAGGAAGGAGACGATGGATGACTCGTTGCCGTAGCTCCGCAATCTGCGGTGGGTTCTGGCTGTCCGGGGCATCCTACTCCCTTTACTACTCCGCCGCGCCTATCCTATGAGCCACTACTTTCGTGAAGTACTGGGAGTTGTTGAGCGCAAGATATCTCTCCGGTGGAGAACTTATAATTACAGTGTTTTTCGTGTAGAGAAGCTTCGACACGACTACACCAGCGACGGCACCCCCCCTGTTACGAAGGATGCTCGGGTGGCGACCATCAGGAGTTTTACAAATTAGAAAAATACAAGAATGTGTGCATACTGGAACAGAACCCGAATTCTAAGATACAAATTCCCCGCAACCTAAGCGGAACGGACCCACAACCCGAGCCAAGTTCGACGATGACGAGAGAAAAAATCCAGAACGAGATGTCAACGCAGAGGCGTCGATACAAGGCGCCTCAGTTCGGAAACAAGAATCGACCCTGGCTAGGTTTTGACCGAGGTAACGCTACCAGCCAGCGAGA
>Ga0307512_10007214_pt1 | contig 11060 bp, 10 predicted proteins | sample 14_EM_MG_FD_200267 | JGI IMG/M metagenome (GOLD analysis project Ga0307512, IMG submission 200267) | Populus trichocarpa ectomycorrhiza microbial communities from riparian zone in the Pacific Northwest, United States - 14_EM | ecosystem: Host-associated > Plants > Roots > Unclassified | place... | reverse complement strand
ATCCTTGAGTTATGGTTTCATTTAACAGCACAGCCTATGCAACTACCGTAACCATCCTCCATTGGCTGTTGAAACAACTTCTACCGGAACTCGGTGGGCTGCCTGCTCTGCTCATCATGGATCTTCTCCGCTCGCATAGGACCAAGCCAGTAAAGAAACTTCTGAAAAAGAATGACGTCACTCTGTCGTTGGTTCCTGCTGGCTGTACTGGCATTGTTCAGCCTGTCAACATCTCATTCAACAGGCCGTTTAAGGATATGCTGAAGGAACAGATCGACAAGGAGTTTGAAGGGGCAGTCAACAATTTCGATCTAGATGATATCACAGGAAGTAGCGCAGTGGGAGAAATGAGAATTATGATGACCAGATGTGTCGGTGTGGCTTGGGAGAGATTCTGTTGGGAGAAGAGAGAGGTTATCATTCGAAGCTTCCGTTGCATTGGTGCATCTCTACCTATTGATGGGTCATCTGGCGGTGAGATATCCATCAAAGTGCTACCGACCCCCCACCTAATGACTGCTCTGAAGGACTGGAAGACCCAAGAAGCACCCACTGTGGACGACGGTACAGCGAGTTGCAGTGACGACACTGCGGAAGACTCATCATCATCGGGTAACGAGTCTAACGTTAAAGGTCAGCCTTCAGCATCGGATGCAACTCAAGGTAAACCTAAGGTATGCGGCATGTCTGGCCATGGCAGGGCAGGCAGCATGAGTCAAGGTCGTGGCCGTGGTTGTGGTTGTGGTTGTGGTTGTGGCAAGAACCTAGCATCTGCTCATCTAGTAGCCCCTTCCACTACGGTCATTGCCACATCCCCAGCCTCACCTCAAGCTGCAGCACTGGTCACCCCCGGCACTGCAGAGTCAGTTGCACACAGCTGCAGTGCAGCACCAGTTGTAGGAATACGGCGAAGTGCTATGTTGGCAGGGAGACCACAGTACAGTCATGTAATTTCTTTTCCGCAAATTACCAACACTGAGGGTGACGAGGATGAGGATGAAGATGGTCTTGAGTACGACTTCCTTTGGCACAGAGATGGTTTTTAGTTAGATTTGTGGGTGCTGTGTTGCTGTGTATATGTAGTAGGTAGATTCTGTAGGCATGACGCCATATTTGCAAAATTCAGTCAAGCGCGATTTGATATTGCGGTAGTCCTTAAGTGCCCTAGATCGCGCTAGTCCGTGCTAGGACCTATAGCAGCGGCATTTATAGGGGTACCTCTTAAGTAAGTTAATACGGTACAGGATGAGGAGCTAGCTAGGTCTCGCTCCCACAGATAACGACCCACGGGGACTCACACCTAACCTTACTCACGTAATCAACCTATAATACACAATTCCGGGCGTCGCCCGATTTACCCGATCCGTAGCATTCGCACCAACTTCACCCCTTGGTATTTAGCGAGGTGCCGTATTAACTCATGCAAGTCGCCCGGTTTTTTTGGCGGTAAGCGCCGTCTTGGCGCTGAGTAAGTGGCACTAGCGCACACCAGCGCGCTTCAGGACTAGCACAATAACTATTGAGGGAGGATTCGGAGGATCTAGGCTCAGGGCGAAAATTTTTGGGTTACATTGTTGTATTGCCTTTGGCTCTATCACTTCATTTCCTTGGGCTCCGTTTCTACATTTCATTCGGTTCGGACGGACCATTGAAGGATTGTGATCCGTGGGTTTGTGGAGGATTGACCACCCTGGTCGGTATATGTAGAGGGGTAATGCGGAGTTGGTTCTAGGTCTTAGTCAATTATTCTATCCTCGTCAATCATCAGATCCTATCATAGTCAATTATCCTCTCTTTTCTCCTTCCCTCTTTTCGTCGTTTGTGACATCGGACCTGGCATAGGTCCTTCATCTGCTGCGCCAAACCCAGATCGACAATTTCCTTCGGAACCCTGGGAGACGCGGTCTACTGGTCGAGAAGACTTCGTTACCTGTGGCAGCAAGCACGGGAAGATCACGAGGCAGTTCAATGATTGATTGGTCGAATTAATCAGTTGGGAGCTGAGCAAGGGGAAGGTAATCCGTCAGTGGGGACTAATCTATTGGTGATACCTAGAGGCAGTGAAGGGAGAGGTGGGTTGTCGTCGGCCAATATGCAGGCCGCCATTGGAACGAACCACCCTCCAGGGCCATTAGGTTCAAGTAGTAGGTCTCCTGCAAGGGATGCTAACAATGGCAGTGGGCGTCACGGACGTTCTTACAATGGTCGCTCCAAAGATACACATGGAAGCTTAGTGCCCCAGCATCTTTGCTGCCGGGCCAGCTCCAAAGATAGCGTGATTATCGAAAAGTTTCGTGGAAAGAGGGGAGATGATGTGGACGGTTCTTGAGTGCGGTTCGGAGGCGGATGAACAGGAATCTAGAGGCAAATAAGTATTATACTGATGAGGAACAAAACGCTGATCATGTAGCCCTCATACATAAGAATTGTAGCTCCCGCGTCTGGGAGTACATCAAAAGCCTGAAGGGGAACTGGGAAGAACAACCTGCCCGAGTCGAGGAGGCCCTCAAATGTCAGTACCGAACCATTGGAGCGAGCGGCCTCAATACAGGACGAGACAAGTTTGCTAGCCTCCATCAGCGATTAAACGAATCTTTGGACCGATATATCCGACGGGCACAGAAGTTGACCGGGATATGGGAGGGCTGTGAAGATATGCATGAGGATTTGACGGAACGATTCTGTCATGGCCTTCGGGACAAAGGACATCGGAACTCGCTGGCCACAATGGAAGACATGTGGTCAAAGCCAGGGCGAATCCGTTTCGAAACGTGTATCGCGAATACCTACTGTATCATCCAATCAGATATCTCGTACAGAGAATCCCAGTTCTTGACTGACTCTGGTTCCGATTCCGATTCGGAGTTCTCCACGTACTCGACTTCTGACTCTGACCTGAGCGAAGATGACCGAAGGTTCAGAAGAAAGAGAAAACGTAAGGAGAGGAGACGGAGACGGGACCAGAGGCAGTGAAATCGGAAGGAGAATCCGAGAACCCGGGGGAAAGGTTCAGAAGGAGGAACGGCGGACCCACTTGCTGAACAGGTAAAGGATCTTGGGAAGAAGGTGGAAGAAATCCAAGGGCTAATGTCGACCACGCCTATTGCTCCAGCAAGCCCTGCGAATGGTAATCCTCTCTATGGGACACCACCATACGGGCCGCCGTTGGGCTACGGTGCCACTGAACTGCAAACCCATCCCTCCAATTTAATCAACACAGGAAGGCCTGACTGGATGGCAACAAATCCGAACATCGTCTGTTACAATTGCGAAACGTCCGGCCACTAAGAGTCCCGATACCCAAAGCCATGAGTCTCTTCCAAAGTGCGTGCCGACCATGTTCAGCGGATCAACACAAATTCCGGCCGAAGAAGGTCCTACCAACCTCGCTCTGGGCAGCAGGATAGTCTGATTCAGCAAGAAATGGAGTTCCTTCGAAGACAGGTTCTGGAGTTGAGAGCGGGCCAGATCGCAACCGTTCCTGGCCAGATCGCGGCCGGACAAGGTCAGATCACGGCCGGGTGCACCCCGATTGCGGCCGGACAAGATCAGATCACAGCCGGGTATGCCCCAATCATGGTCGGACAAGGTCAGATCACGGCCGGACAAGGACAGTTTGGCGCCAGGTATGGCCAGATTGCGGCCGGCCCCGGGCAAGGCACGGCTGGGTATGGTCAGACCGCAGCTGGCACCGGACAAGGTCTGGTCGGGTATGGCCGGATCGTGGCCGAACAGAACCGGAACCCAGCGGGACAGGGTCAGATCACACCCGGACAAGGTCAGATCACAGCTGGGTCAGGACACGGTCAACCCGGTGAGCAAGGACAAGGCGCGGCTGTCCACATGGTGGAGACAGACACTATGGGAATGCTAGCCTCGGCCTTGGACGATATGTCCTACGAGGAGAAGGCCGACAACCAATACGAGGACCTGTTTGCTTGGGATGATCCAAAGGCTGAAAACAGCAAGCGAGCAGTCTCTGACGGCGAATCCAACAAGCATCGACCGAAATCAAAGCGCCCGACGTTAAAACAGGTTGTCAGTCAACGACCAGGTGTCACCATCTCAGAAGAAGATCTTGACAGGAGTCCATCAGCACTGAGTCCAGCCGACCTACTGCCAAAACCCAAGAGAAAGCGCCGTCATCCGAAAGAATGAGAGCCAATCCGCATGATGAAGGGACAGCCAACCTGAAATACCATAGAGACCTTGCGAGATACCGAAGTGCGAGATCTGATTTACGGACAACTGACTCTATTGGCTCCAAGTACTAGGCAAGAGGTGTCATCTGGGCTGGTGCAAGAGCGCCCGCCGAGCAATAAGAAGGGGAAGGCGAAAGTTGTTTCGTTCGCTGAGCCGGTCTCCAGACCGTCAGGAAGAGCTATGCCGGAGGCAATTGAAAAAATTGTTAATTTTTACACGACCGCCCGAGTTACACAGTCCGTAGGAAGACACCCGTCAGCCACGTTAAAGAAAGTTCTGGTGGATGGATGCTCAGTATTGAATATGATACCCTTGTCCTTGGCCCGGAAGATGATGTTTACCTTGCGACTGCAGACCGAGATTGTCATGATGTAACACTGGGGTTGTATCGTAACCGGAGTGCGTACGGAATCAAAGGTAATCAGGCTACTTTCGATAATTCACAACGGAATAATCTTAGATCTTTCTTGTGGGGTTTTTCTTTTTGTTGAGTGGGCATTCGGTACTGTTCTCACTTCCTTTTCCACCGAGGGGATCTTGCCCAGCTATATAGCCTTCTTGCAGCGTCACGTGGTTCTTTTAGGGAACCCGTACTTCCTATTTTTTCTCAGGAGATTTGTCCGCCAGTCAAGGCCCCGGAACCCCACGGGCTCGGTCCTTACAACCTCATTGGTTCTGGTCGATCTAACGATAAGCCGACTGATCCCCGCACCGCATAAACCCCTCAAGCCCTGCGGGTGAGTGGTTTACCACCCTATCAGGGAAAGAGGAGGTATTGGTTCTTGTGACCTCACCCCTCGTATCCCATATTTAGTTGCGTTTGCTGTTCGTCCGGAGATTAACCCCTAAGGTCAGTTATGGCCGTAATGTCTAATCCCGGGGCTATCTCCCGCCTAGACTCTCTGTAGCCGACAGGGCTTGACGTCCTTCCGTTTGAGCAGTTTTAGGTAAACTCTCACATGCCCTGACTACATAGCTATCTATTCTTCCTGGTGTTTCGGACTGAGGTGTAACACTACCTCCCCCTCTTCCTAGCTTCGTCCCGAAGCTACGTATGTTCCTTTATCGAAGTAGCCCGCCTTTTTCTGAATAAATTTGCCGAGCATAACGCTCGCTCACTGAATGCAGTCCTCCACCCCTGCATCCCTCCCAATCGCTGGCCAGCCGGTTGACACCGGGGAGCCTCGGACGATTGGGCCCTCACAGTAAGCCGGTGCATACTCTTACTATCGTGCCATATTGAGTCGTACTTGCCGCCGCGCTGCGTCAAGGTTTGGCCGACTTGGTGGGCTTCCGGGGTTGCAGTCGGCACAGGGAATCGGGAGAGGCATGGTGTCCTTCGTGCTAGTAACCCGTATACTCGGCAGTGACCTCGCCCACGTCCTTCCGCGGGGAGACTAGTATGCTGCAGCAGTGACAGCGCTGTCGGGGACTCACTTCACCACTTGTGTGCCGCCTGCGCCGGTTCCGCCGGTTCAAGTTGTTCGCCAAGAGGTTGATACGTTTGTTTTGAATGGTTTTCCTGACTCTCAGCGGTTTCGGTCGCGTACACTCTTCGTCGGGTGCCGGGTCGGCGGCTTTGTTGCACTGTGGTATCGGTGCCCGAGAAGCGGGTCTTTCTCCGGGCTGTTTCCTTATCTCGGATTTTCTTCGAACGTTGGTCAACCGTGCGTCACGGGTGTGTGTGTGTATGAGATGAAGTCCTCCAACCCCTTCATCCCTACTACCGCTCGTGCTTCGTCGGGCCCTTCTATGGACATTCCGTCTAGGCGTCGGCGAGTCGGTAGTCCCTCGGCGCGTCTGGATTCCGTTAGTGGAACTCCTGAAGTTTTTCCAGACCACCTACTGAAAAGTTGTCGAATGGTTCTTCCGTCCAGTCCTTGCATTCCGGATAGTCAAGCCATTTGACGAGGTAAAGGATTCTTTTGTTATTTCCCCGGCCACATTCGACCGAGGACATAACTTCGTCCACATCGTATTCCTCTGACTGTTCCATGTCGTCAGCCTCTCGGAGCACCTTTGACGGGTCCGGTGGCGCTCGGTGCTCGCTAGTTCGGTATGGCTCGAGTAGCGAGACGTGGAAGACGTTGTGAATCTTCCATTTCCGGGGCAGTGTGAGACGGACGGCCAGGGGCGAGACGATCTTCTTGATCTGAAAGTGACCATCGTTCTTGTGGTCCAGTTTCTTCGAGGGGCAGCGCGTTTTGATGTTGCGCCCGTTGAGCATTACCAAGTCTCCCACCTGGTAAGCCGGGGGTTCCTTTCGTGTCGCATCGGTGTATCGGCGCATTCGCTCCTGTGCGTCTTCCAGTCCTTTTTGAGACTCGTCGTGTACTGTGTGCATCCAGTGGGCGTAGACTTGGCTCACTGGGTTAAGTGGCTCCGTTGACGCAGGGTTCATGGCTACCGGGTGGAAGCCATAGTTAGCGTAGAACGGAGACATACCGTTTCCCGTGGTGGTTGAGTTGTTGTAGGCGAACTCGGCCATCGGTAGTAGGTGGACCCAGTCATCTTGTTCCTTGCTGACGAACGCTCGGAGGTAGGCTTCAATCGTCTGGTTGAGCCGCTCGGTCTGGCCATCGGTCTGGGGATGGAATGCCGTCAACATTCGGCGTCGAATTCCCGAAAGCCGTAGGAACTCTTTCCAAGTTTCCAAGGTAAACCTGGAGTTGCAGTCTGACATGATATCAGTGGGTAGGCTGTGGTATTTCCATACTTCCCGGGCAAAAATGACGGCCAGGTCGGTAGCCGTTTTTCCTTCCCTCCTCAGAGGGAGGAAGTGCGCCATCTTGGTGAATCGGTCGATGATTACCCATAGTTGGTCGCATTCGTCCGAGGTTGGAATTTCCATGATGAAGTCCATTGCTATGGATTGCCATGGGGCGTAAGGCAATTCTAGTGGGGAGGACAGCCCATAGGGTTGGTGTCGGGATACCTTATTTTGCTGGCATTCCGGGCAGCTTCTGACAAAGTCGATGATTCGTTCGTTCATCTTTGGCCATCAGAACTTTTGTCGGATTAATTCAATGGTTTTATCCTGCCCCATGTGTCCGGCCACCTTTGTGTCGTGCTCCGATTTCATGACTTTCTGTACCAGACCCTTCGGCACCCATAGCAGGTTCAGTCGGTACAGTAGGCCCTTTTCGTAACTTAACTCCTTAACCTTTCGGTCCTTCGGCGACAGTTCTTCTGCCGCCGCTTCCTGTTTCCTCGCCTGTTCATAGGCCTTGTCCTTCTTTCCCTCTTCCCTGATGTTTGCCAGAAATCCCTCCATCCATCTTCTTTCCGGGAGGGAGGTTAGCTGGGCTGAGGAGCAGATGAACGTTCTTTCCCTTCTCTCGCTCAGACTTCCCTGGTCTAGCTGTTTTTTCTGGAGGATCATCGTGATCGGCTGGTTCTCCACCCCTCCCTTTTCTGGGCGGTACTCCAAACGCCTTGATAGCGCATCCGGTTTGCCGTTCCGCGAACCGGGTCGGTAGTAAATGCGAAAGTCGATTCCAGCGAGTTCGTGTGCCCACCCTGCTTGCCGTCTGTTCAATACCTTCGTTGTCGTGAAATATTCCAGGTTTTGGTGGTCTGAGAACACTTGCACCTGGTGCGTAGCTCCTTCGCAGTAACGTCTCCAGTGTTTGAAGGCGTCCACCACGGCCAGAAGTTCCTTGTCGTGGATTTCATAGTTGATCTCCGCTGGTTGGAACTTTCGGGACTGGAAGGCCACGGGGTGTAATCTTCCGTTCTCTCCCGCTGGGATAGTACTGGTCCGATTGCAAAGTCTGACGCGTCGGTTTCGTTGATGACCGGTTTCTGGGGGTCGAAATGTGCCAGAATTGGCGCTGTTGTGAACCGCCGCTTGAGCTCCTCAAAGGCTTCCTGTGCCTCTTGCTTCCAGGTCCATTCCTTCTTCTCTTTCTTGGTCAGTTCCGTCATTGGCCGCGCTATCCGTAAGTAATTTTCGATGAAGCGTCGGTAGAAGTTGGCGAACCCCAGGAAGGATTGAACTTCGGTTAGGGATGCCGGTGGTTTCCATCCTAAGACTGCCTTCACTTTTTCTTCCGACATGCTTATCCCATTCCTTCCAATGACGTACCCTAGGAACTCCACTTCCTGCGTTTTCCAGACACATTTCTCTGGGAAAACTGCTAGCCGGTTTTTCTGCAGCCTCTGGAGGACCTCCTTGACCAAGCGGTCATGCTACTCTTCGCTTTTGGCGTATATTAATATGTCGTCCATGTACGCTATCACCCCAGCGTCCAGTAGGTTGGACAGGACATGGTTCATCATGTCCTGGAAGGTGGAAGGTGCATTGGTTAGGCTGAATGGCATGACCTGGAACTCAAATAGCCTGTATCTCGTTCTGAAGGCTGTCTTCCATTCGTCACCTTCCTTCATTCGGATTTGGTGAAATCCGTTTTTGAGGTCCATCTTCGTGAGCCATTGAGCACCCTGAACCCGGTCCTGTAGTTCCTGCATTAGCGGGAGTGGGTATCGGTTTGGGATCGTGATTCGGTTCAGGGCTAGGTAGTCCACGCAGAGGCGAAGCCCTCTTCCATGTTTTTTGGGAACAAAGAGGATTGGAGAGCTGGCCGGCGAAGTCGACCTCTTGATCATCCCGGTTCGTTCCATCTCTTTCAGCCATTCCCGGAGCGTTTGGAGCTCGGTTTCCGATAGGGCTATATAGGCCCCCAGGTGGCGGTGCTGCCTTCTTTCAGTTCGATTTTGCAATCGTACAACCGGTGTTCAGGCAGGGCATCCACGGCTTCTTGGCTCATCATTCCCATGTAAGGTAGGAATTCCATGGGAACATTGGACAGGGCGTCCTCCTGGGAGACCGTTGATACATGTCCGATAGTTTGGGCTTTGGGGTCGAGTGCCACGTTCTAATCCCAGGTGAGCGAGAAGTCAGCTTGCTCGTGCTTTGTGCACTCCTCCAGATATCTGGCACTGTTGAACCGTATCTCTGGGTCACGCCATGCTCCCTAAGGGGGGTGTTTCGCGACCCACCAAAAGGGGAGGAATATGTCGGTACCTTCCTCCATGGGGAATACCTCAAAACATTCCTGAGTGAAGTGCTGCCAATGTTGTAGGAGCAGGGGCTTGGTGTAATGTTGCCCAGCTACTTCCACGGTTTGTCCCGTGAAATTCTCAATGGGGATCGCCGTGTCGTGTTGTTTTGTCAGGATTCCCAGTCTTTTCACCGTTTTCTGGTTTATTAGCGGTATCGAGCAGCCGGTGTCTAGGAGGACTTGGATGCGGTAGTTCGTCTCTCCTTCTTTTAGTACCATCATTAGTACGGGCCTCGGTCCTCGCTTGGGTTTTCTGTTCGCCCCGTTTCCTTCGTCGGTGTTTTTTCTCTTGTGGCCTACTCCACACGTTGGGTTTTCGGTCCTGGGGAACGGCCGGGTCCCCAGACCTTCTAAAAATCCTCCTCACTTTCCCACATGGGTTCTATGTCCATAGTGTTGGCTGCTGCCGTTTTCTGTGCTTTCGGCACCGGGTTGGGAGTCTCTTCTTCCCGCTCCGGTTCCCTCTGCCGCTTTGCCCCGGCCGCTATCTTCCAGGGTGCCGTGGGGAGATTGGTGCCTTTCACAGTGGTGTTTGCGAAGCATTTGGCCACTTGATACCCAAGTCGTCCGCATTGGTGGCAGCCTCGGCCGGCTGCGTGCTCCCTTTTTTCTGTAACGGGGACCCCTTCGAATGCTGCGGCTTTGGAGGCCCATCGCTCCGTTCCTCCATACTCGCTGGCCCCGGTTCTTACGGTGCGGTGTTCCTTGTTGGTTTCTTTTGGGGCCGGGCCCAGTGGCCTTACTTCTTTTCTGTTTTCCCCCTTTTTCTCATTTTCCCGCTTTCCGGGTTGGGCCCTTGTGTGTTCCCTTGCTAGCCTGAGGGCTTTTTTCTTTTCCACCTGGAGCGCCGCCTGGTATGTGGCCTGTAGGAATCCTTCATCGTCGGCGAAATTTTCCAGGTAGTGGGTGAACCTCATGTTGAGTATCGAGTCCGGCATCACGAGGTTCAGTTTTTCCTGGAGGCTCTCCCCCGTAGCCCTCACATAGTTGTTCAGAGCTTGGAATTCCGTCATGTCGGCCTGGATGTCGCCATGATACTTGAGCTGCCCCAGCTTTAACTGGGCATCTGCCACTTCTCACTCGTTGCGGTACTCGGTCCGAATCGTGGCTGAGTAATTGACTAAGGTGTCGTTGTCGCGCAGCTCTGGGTTGTGATGGAGGTGCCATACCAGGACCGTGTCCGTCAGGAGGGTGCCGACCCAGGCGATTTTTTGTCGGTCAACTGTTTCTGGGTAAAATCCCAGGTACATGGTCACAGATTCCCACCATTGGTTGAAGGTGGTTGGGCTTTTCCCATCGAACTTTGCCGGATTTTCAATTTTGAGATGCGACGTTCGGATCGCTTCTCTTCTGGATTCGCCGTTCGCCTGGGCACGGGTCAATCCTTCCATTACACTATGGGCAACCTCGTTTGCAACTACCCAGGCGAGTTCTTACGGGGTGGGGCCTGGTGGCAGCGGGTCCCATGTTGGGGTTGAGTGACGTTTGAAGAGCCGACTCAGGGGTCTGGGCGGCGATGGCAGGGTAGGCGATCGCCGAGGTGGTCGGTTTGTTGGTGGTGGGCCTCCTCCAGCTCCTCGCGATGCTAGGGGTCCTCGAAGTGTGGGCGCTGTTGCCCATCCCGGTGGGGTGAGTGGGACTGCGGGTGGCCTTTGCCTTTGTGGTCCAAGGCTCAGAGGGCTCCCTATTGTTAGACGGGTGGACAGTCCCGGTGGAGGCCCGGGGTTCCTTGGGCTCGGAGTCGTTTCGGGACTGTGGTTTGTCGAAGGGTTGCCCCGTACCCGCATAATCGCC
>Ga0307512_10007213_pt1 | contig 11060 bp, 9 predicted proteins | sample 14_EM_MG_FD_200267 | JGI IMG/M metagenome (GOLD analysis project Ga0307512, IMG submission 200267) | Populus trichocarpa ectomycorrhiza microbial communities from riparian zone in the Pacific Northwest, United States - 14_EM | ecosystem: Host-associated > Plants > Roots > Unclassified | place... | reverse complement strand
CGTGTTGTGGTCTGGGCCGTGTTGGCGCCCTCGATCAACGCATTTTCGTTGATAGTGACGCCTCAGTCGTTGCGGAGGCCTCATCTTCCTTGATGTTGCGGTCACAGCGGCGATCTTGCGGTCTTGACCGCAGCCCATTTCGTGGACAAATCATCCTTTTAGGCCCAAGGCGATGGCTTGGTTGGGGTAGTGGCTTGGTTGGGGTGGTGGCCTGGCCGAGACGGCCGGCTGGGTGGACCCGGTTGGGTAGAGGTCGTCCTGGTTGCCGCGTGGGTGGCTGACCTGGGGCTCTGGTGCCGGCCGCTCCGCGAAGCGAAGCGAAGCGGGGTGGGGTGGGGCGGGGTGGGGCGGGGTAGCGGAAGGAAGTAGGGCTACTTTCGAGTTAGGAACGGTTGAGTTTGAAGATTTCTCGTTCGACGTGGTCGACCGCGGTGCGGACCGCGCCGAGCGCCACCGCCTCGTCGTCCAAGATGGACAGTGCGATCCGGGGTGGGCGGGCGCAGAGCGTGCTGAGGCGGCGTTCTACCGCGACCGTCAGTACTTCCCCGCCGCGGGCCGCTCGGCCGCCGATGATGACCAGTTCGGGGTCGATGGTGGACGCCATCGCGGCGAAGCCGGCGGCCAGGTCGTGGGCGAATTCCTCCACAGTGGCCAGTGCCTCGGTCTCGCCGGCCCGCGCCCTGGCGAAGATGTGCTCCGCGACCGTGTCCAGGTCGTCGTCGGCCACCGGCTGGTCGATCCGGGCCAGGTGCCGGGCGGCCGAATCCCAATGCAGCAAACGCAACGAGCCGATCTCCCCGGCCGCGCCGCCGAAGCCGCGGTGCACCCGGCCGCCGATCAGGATGCCGGCGCCGAGCCGGTGACTGGCGTGCACGTAGATGACGTCGTCCACGCCGACCGCGACACCGCGCCAGTGCTCGGCCAGCGCGGCGAGGTTGGCGTCGTTCTCCACCCGCACCGGGCAGGCCAGGGAGCGGCGTAGCTGGCCGGCGAGGTTGCGGCCGGTCCAGTCGGGTAGCACGTCGGAGCGGATCACTCGGCCCTCGGCGTCGACGATCCCGGCGGTGCCCGCGACGGCCGCCCACAGGTCGGCGCGGGTGCGCCCGACGGCGGTCAGCGCGGCGCGGATCGCCTCCCGGGCGGCGGCCATCCGGGCGTCTCCCGAATCCGTGGCGTGCACCGGGTGGGTGGTGATCGTCAGGGTGGCCCCGGTGAGGTCGGCGAGGAGGGCGACCAGCCGGTGCTCGCCGATGTCCAGGCCGAGCACGACGCCGGCCTCCGGGCGGAACCGGTACTGCCTGGCTGGCCGGCCCACCTTGCCGCCGCCCTGCTCGGGGGCGAGCTCCTCGACGACCCGCAGCCCGCTCAGCCGGGCCAGGGCGTCCTCGACCGTCGGCCGGGACAGGCCGGTCCGGCTCGCGAGCTCGGTGAGCGTCCCGGGGTGCCCGCCGCGGAGCGCCGACAGCGTGGCCGTGACGGCGGGCCGGTCGAACGGCGACTCGGTCTCGTTTTGGATAGTCACCGGCAACCTCTTGACACCCTCTGGATCATCTTCACATCATTATGCAACTTGGATTTGAAAGTCTTCTGGATAATTGCTCGGCCGTGTCCTGCATGTTACTGGAGGCCCAGGTGACCGAAGCACACCCGCACCCTCAGGTAACCCTTGCGGTGGTTGGCGCCGGGGCCCGCGGACGGCAGTACGCGAACATCGCGGTGGAAAGCGGGCGTGCCCGGATCGTCGCGATCGCCGAGCCCTCCGCGGTCCGGCGCGAGGCGGCCGCGCAGGCGTACGGCGTGCCCGCGGAGGCTGTCTTTGACGACTGGGCCGCGCTGGCCGCGGTGCCCCGGCTGGCCGACGCGGTCATCATCGCCACCCAGGACCGCGGCCATGTCGGGCCGGCGGTGGCGCTGGCCGGGGCCGGATACCACATCCTGCTGGAGAAGCCGATCGCGCCGACCGAGCAGGAGTCGCTGGCCATCGTCGGCGCCGCCGAACGCGCCGGCGTCCAACTCGCGGTGTGCCACGTGCTGCGCTACACGCCGCTGACCCGGCTCGTGCGCGGGTTGCTGGCCGACGGTCGGCTCGGCGAACTGGTCTCCATCCAGCACCTCGAGCCCGTAGGCTGGTGGCATTTCGCCCACTCGTACGTGCGGGGCAACTGGCGGCGGGCCGATCTGGCCACCCCGATGCTGATGGCCAAGGCCTGCCACGACGTGGACTGGTTGCAATATGTGGTCGGCCGGCCCGCGCTGCGGGTCTCCTCGTTCGGCGGGCTGTTCCACTTCCGGCCCAGCCAGGCGCCACCCGGCGCCGCCACGCGATGCGTCGAGTGCCCGGTCGAGGACGCGTGCCCGTACTCGGCCGTCCGGTTGTACCGCTCGTGCCTGGGTGACCCGGATCGGGAGCGGTGGCCGCTGAGCACGATCACCGACACCCTGACGCCCGAGGCGGTCGATCAAGCCCTGCGCGAGGGCCCGTACGGCCGGTGTGTCTATCACAGCGACAACGATGCCCTGGATCACCAGGTGGTCACCATCGAATACGAGGGCGGGGTCACCGCCTCGCTTACCGTCGCCGCCTTCACCCCGATGGCCGACCGCAAAACCCGCATCATGGGCACCCGTGGCTATCTCGACACCGACGGCGAGACCATCCGGGTGTACGACTTCCTGACCTCGACCGAGGAAACCATCGAGGTGCGCGCCGGTACCGACGCTTCCGCGGCCCGCGGGCACGGCGGCGGCGACAGCGGCCTCGTCGACGCTTTTCTGGCGTCCATCACGCAGGCCGACGCGAGCCTGATCAAGTCTGGGCCGGCCGACTCAATGGCGAGTCATCGCATCGTCTGGGCCGCCGAACGCGCACGCCGGGAAGGCGTCGTCGTCACGCTCTAATCCGTTCCGGAGGAACACGTGCCCGATCCGTACCAAACCCTCGTACCCCGCCCGCGCGTGGCGCGGTCGTTGCCCGGGACCTTCGAGCTGACCGCGGACACTCCGCTGATCGCCGCGCCGGGCGCGGAAGCGGCCGCGGAGGCAGTCCGGTTACTTTTGGCCCCGCTGCGGCTGCCGCTGCGACCGGCCTCCTCGGGTGCCGGCCTGAGTGTGCGGCTGCTTGCCTCGGCCGACGACGAATCCTATGAGCTGACGGTGACCGAGGCCGGCATCGAGCTTGCCGGATCCACTGTGGATGGTATCCGGCACGCCGTGCAGACGCTGCGCCAGCTGTTGCCGGCGGTGGCCTACCGGGCGGCGCCGCTGCCCGGCACCCGATGGATCGTGCCGTGCGGCGAGATACGCGACGCGCCCGCGCTGTCCTGGCGGGCCGGCATGATTGACGTCTCCCGGCACTTCCTGCCCAAGCGCGAGCTGCTGCGCTACGTGGACCTCTTCGCCCTGCACAAACTCAACCGCCTGCATCTGCACCTGACCGACGACCAGGGCTGGCGGATCGAGTCGCGCCGTTACCCCCGGCTGCACGAGGTGGCCAGCCATCGGCCGGCGACCCAGGCCTGGTACGAGCGGAATGTCGGCGCCACCGACGGCACACCGCACGGCGGATACTACACATTGGACGATCTGAGCGAGATCGCGGCGTACGCGGCGGAGCGCGGTATCACCGTGGTGCCCGAGATCGACCTGCCCGGGCACGCCGCCGCGCTGCTGGCCGCGTATCCGGAATATGGCATCGGCCGCCACACTGTGGCAACCGGCTGGGGCATCTCCACCGCGGTGGTAAAGCCGGTGCCGGCCACGATGCGGTTCCTCACCGGCGTGCTGGAGGAGCTGACCGACGCGCTACCCGGCCCGTACGTGCACATCGGCGGCGACGAGTGCATGCTGCGGGACTGGGCCACCGACCCGGAAGTCGCGGTGTACCTCAAGGAGCTCGACTACGACACCCCGGTCCAGTTGTTCGGCCACTTCCTGCGGCAGCTTGCCGGATACCTGTCGGGGCGGGGCCGGCGTACGGTCGTCTGGGATGAGGGCTTCGTCGGCGGCGGCGTGCTGAGCGATTCCGTGGTGACCGCCTGGCGTGGCGACGGGGTGGCCCGGCGCGCCGCGGCCGCCGGCTACGACGTCGTGCGCTGCCCGGTCTACCCCGCCTATCTCGACTACGACCAGTCCGACCGCAGCGACGAGCCGATGTCCATCGGCGGCCCGATCACCCTGGCCGATGTCGCCTCGTTCGCCCCGGTGCCCGACGACTGGACCGCGGCGGAGCAGGCCCGGGTCGTCGGCGCCCAGTTCAACCTGTGGACCGAGTACATTCCGCACGCCCGGCATCTGGACTACATGATGTTCCCCCGGGCGAGTGCCTTCGCCGAGGTGGCCTGGAGCGGCCGGCCGGCCGAGGGCATCGAGGCGCGGCTCGGCACCCACCTGGACCGGCTGACCGCCGCCGGCTGCGAATTCCGGCCGCTTTCCGGGCCGCTGCCCTGGCAGACCGGCGGCACCGGCGCCCGGCGCCGCGCGCCCGGCAACGCCATCGCCCGGGTACGCGAGCGCCTGGAGACCCAGTCGGAGCACGCCGATGTCCCGCCCAGCCTTCTTTCGATGTGACCGACATCCCCGGAGGAACAGCCATGAATGACATCCAGAAAGTAACGGTCTCCCGCAGACGCGCGTTGCAGCTCTTCGGTGGTGGGGCGGCGGGCATCGCCTTCCTCGCCGCCTGCAGCCCGAGCAGCAAGTCGACCGGCAGCAGCGGCAGCAAGGAGTTCCACGGCGCGTGGCCCTTCTCGGTGCCGCCGAAGGGCCACTTCCACGAGATGCCCGGCATGGTCGACATGATCATCGGCGACGGCCCGTACCTGGACCTGCTCGTTCCGCCGCCGGCCATGTACCTGTGGAAGGAGAAGAAGTACACGGGGTTGCTGGCCGAATCCTGGGCCCTGGACCCGACCGCCAAGACCTACACGGTCAAGCTCAAGACCGGTCTGAAGTGGAGCGACGGCAAACCGGTCACCAGTAAGGACATGGTGAGTACCTGGTGGTGCCTGCGCCTGCTGCGCAACGTGGGATGGAGCTACATCAGCAAGGTGGAGGCCACTGACGAGCAAACGGTCGTCTTCACGCTCAGCAACGCGTCCAACGTCTTCGAGCGGTACGCGCTGCGCACCCAGATCTTCAGCGACGCCGTCTACGGCGAATGGGCGACCAAGACCAAGGCGCTCTTCGATTCCGGCAAGGACGTCGACAGCCCCGACGGCACCAAGCTCAACACCGACTTCCAGGCGCTGCGCCCGGCCGACGTGACCACGAGCGGGCCGTTCAAGTTTGACGTCGCGAGCATCACCAACGCGCAGGTGACTCTGGTCAAGAGCCCGACCGGGTACGCGGCCGACAAGGTCGACTTCGACAAGGTGGTGCTGTACAACGGCGAGACGCCGGACGTCACGCCGCTGGTGCTGGCCAAGAGCGTCGACTACGCCACCCACGGCTTCCCGCCGGCCACGACGAAAGAGTTCACCGCCAAGGGCATCCGCATCCTCAAGCCGCCGGTCTACTCCGGCGCCGCGCTCTACATCAACCTCGGCAAGCTGCCGCAGTTCAAGGACCCCAAAGCCCGTCAGGCCCTGGCGTACCTGCTGAAGCGGGACGAGATCGGTCAGGTCTCGCTCGGCGACTCGGGCAAGGCGGTCAAATATATGGCTGGCTTCTCCGACCTGCAGGTGCCGGACTGGCTGTCGGCCGGCGACCTGGCCAAACTGAACACCTACGACAACGACGCGCAGAAGGCCGCCGATCTGCTCACCTCGATCGGGTGGAAGAAGAACGGCAGCAACTGGACTTACGCCGACGGTACGCCCATCACCTTCGACGTCAGCTACCACGCCGAGTTCGCCGACTACTCCGCCACGGGGCAAAACGTGGCCCAGCAACTGGCCGCCTTCGGCTTCAAAACCGCGGGCAAGGGCGTCACGTACACGCAGATGGATGTTGATCTGTATAAGGGCAACTATCAGATGGCCATCCAGACCTGGGGCTCGTCGAAGCATCCCAACCCGCACTTCGCCTTCGTGCAGCCGCTGTTCACCTACAACTATCCGGTCGCCGCGAACCAGGGCGGGCGGGGCATCGACTTCGACCTGAAGCAGACCACCTCGGCCGGGCCGATCGACTTCAAGGAACTGGTCGACGCGGCCGGCGCCGGCCTCGACGAGGCGGCCCAGAAGGCCAGCGTCACCAAGGTGGCGGTCGCGTTCAACGAGTTGCTGCCGGTGGTTCCGCTCTACGAGCGCTACGGCAACAATCCCGCGCTCGAGGGGACGAGGGTCAAGGCGTGGCCCGCCGACGACGACCCGATCATGTACAACGCCCCGTACGCCGACAACTTCACCATCATGCTGATGCTTGACGGCCGGCTCAAGAGCGCCTGAACCCGATGGTCGCGTCCGACACGGAACCGGTGGTCCGCCCAGCGCTGCTGCGGCGGATCACCGCCCGGATCTACCACATCTACGTGGTACGCCGGGTGCTCAAGTCCATCCTCACGGTCTACCTGGTGGCCACCGGCACCTTCTTCCTGGTGCGGCTGCTGCCCGGCAACCCCGTCGAGGTCTACATCAACACCCAGATGTCGCAGTACGGCATCTCGTACCAGGACGCGGCCAGCCAGGCGGCCGGCCTGTTCTCGTTCAACCCGAACCGGCCGCTGCCGGAGCAGTACTGGGAATACCTCACCGGGATCGCGCACGGCGACCTCGGCCAGTCGTTGCTCTCGCCCGGCACCCCGGTGCTGCACATCGTGCTCGAATACCTGCCGTGGACCGTGTTCAGCGTCGGCTTGGGCGTGCTGATCAGCTGCGGGCTCGGCAGCCTGCTCGGCATGCTGATGGCGTACCGGCGCGGCGGCTGGATCGACCACACCCTGTCGCTGATCAGCTCGCTGCTGCACTCCATTCCGAATTATCTGCTCGCGATGCTGATCGTGGTGTTCTTCGGGGTGCAGCTCGACGTCCTGCCGATCGCCGCGATGCGCGGCGCCTACTCGCCCGGGGTGACCCCCGAGTTCAGCCTCGACTTCATCTCCGACGCGATGTACCACGCGTCGCTGCCCATCACCGTGTACGTGCTGACCACGATCGGCGGCTGGATGCTGGTGATGAAAGCGTCCACTGTCGACACCCTCGGCGAGGATTTCATCACCGTCGCCCGCGCCCGTGGCCTGCGCGACAGCCGGATTGCCTCGGCCTACGTCGGGCGCAACGCGGTCCTGCCGGTCTTCCCGCAACTGGCCATCACGCTCGGTTTCGTGGTCGGCGGGTCGATCCTGGTCGAGCAGGTCTTCCAGTATCAGGGCATCGGTTTCCTGCTGCTGCAATCCGTGCAGCGGCGCGACTATCCGGTGTTGCAGGGCATCCTGCTGGTGGTGACGATCGCCGTGGTCGCCGCCAACCTGGTCTCCGATCTGCTCTACAGCCGCCTCGATCCGCGGGTCCGCGGTACCGCAGGGGAGTCCTCGTGAAGGCCCTGATGCGCTCCAAGTCGGGCTTCGCCGGCTTCATCGTCTTCGTCCTGCTGGTGCTGTTGGCCGTCATCGGCCCGCTGTTCACGCCCCAACTCGTCACCGATGTCACCGCCGTCTACCTGCCGCCCAGCGGGGCGCATTGGCTGGGCACCGACTCGGAGGGCCGGGACATCCTGGTCCAGATGATCAACGGTGGCCGGCCGGTGATCCTGGTCGGCGTGCTCGCCGGGGCCATCTCCACGCTCATCGCCATCGTCTTCGGCTCGCTCGGGGCCTATCTCGGCGGCTGGGTGGACTCGGTGATCGTCTCGGTCACCGACATCGTGCTGACCGTGCCGCAGATCATCCTGCTCGCCGTTCTCGCCTCGCTGTACACATTGGACAGCCCGTGGCTGCTCGCGGTCATCCTCGGCGCCTTCGCGTGGCCGTACCTGCTGCGCTCCGTACGCGCGCAGGTGTTTTCGCTCAAAGAGCGGGAGTACGTCGAGGCGGCGCAACTGCTCGACCTCGGCACCCCGCACATCCTGTTCCGGGAAATCCTGCCGAACATGGCGTCCTTCATCATGATGAACTTCGTGGTCACCATGACCAACGCGATCTACGCCCTGGTCGGTCTCTACTTCCTCGGCCTGGCCCCGATCGTCGACGACAACTGGGGCGCGATGCTCAACAAGGCCTGGACCCGCGGCGCCATCTTCTTCTCGGACAGCCTGTTCTACGTGCTGGCGCCGATCATCGCGATCAGCATCCTGCAGCTGTCGCTGGTGACGATGACCCGCTCGTTCGAGGAGATCCTCAACCCGCGGCTGCGGCAAAGCTGAGCCAACCCGCGGCGGAAAACCGATGCTACCCCGGAAAGGAGAGTGCGGAATGGAACCCATCCTTTCGGTACGCGACCTGGTCGTCGAGTACCGCACCGCGGCCGGTCCGGTGCGCGCGGTGCGCGGGGTCAGCTTCGACCTGTACCCCCACGAGAGCCTGGCGCTGATCGGCGAGAGCGGCTGCGGCAAGACGACGCTCGGCCTGGCCCTGCTGCGGCTGCTACCCAAACTGGGCTCCGTCCCGTCCGGCGAGGTGCTCTACCGGCGCCGCGGCGGCGAGGTGGTGGACCTGCTGAAGCTCGACCGCGAGGAACTGCGCCGGTTCCGGTGGAGCGAGGCCGCGATGGTCTTCCAAGGCTCGATGAACTCGCTCAACCCGTTGCTGCGGGTGCGCGACCAGATGCGTGACACGGTCCGCGCGCACCGCCGGATGCCCGCCGACGAGTTGGGGCGCCTGGTCAAGGATGTGCTGCGCAAGGTGCAGCTCGATCCGGAACGGGTGCTGCCGGCCTATCCGCACGAGCTGTCCGGCGGGATGAAGCAGCGGGTGCTGATCGCGATGAGCCTGCTGCTCGACCCGCAGATCCTGGTCCTCGACGAGCCGACCACGGCGCTGGACATCCGCACCCAGCGCGCGATCGTCGACGTCCTGCACGAGCTGCGCGCCCAGCTCGGCTTCGCGATGATCTTCGTGTCGCACGACCTGCCGCTCGCCGCCGAACTCGCCGACCGGGTAGCAACCATGTACGCGGGCCGGATCATCGAGCTGGGTGGGGTACGCGACCTGTTCTACCGGCCGCGCCACCCGTACACCGTGGGTCTGCTCGGCGCCGTGCCCCCGGTCGTCGGCGACCTGCCCGAGCTGACCTCCATCCCGGGCGGGCCGCCGAGTCTGCTCGCGCTCCCGCCCGGCTGCCCGTTCCAGCCCCGCTGCGGCTACGCCGAAGCCGACTGCGAGGCCGCCGAACCCGACCTGGCCGCAGTCGCCGCCGGGCACACCGCCGCCTGCCATCACCGCGACCGGGTCAGCTACGCCCGCAAGCCGGCCGCCGGCGGATCCGCACCTGACGAGAGGGTGGCCTCCGGTGGCTGAACCGCTGATCGTGCTTGACCAGGTGAGCCACGTGTTCAGCACCCGCTCCGGGCAGACCCGCGCGGTCGACGACGTGAGCCTGGTGCTCGAGCCCGGCAAGGTGCTATGTCTCGTCGGCGAAAGCGGGTCGGGCAAGACCACCACCGCGCGCATCGCGGCGGGCCTGACGAAACCCACCGGCGGCACGGTCCGGTTCCACGGCGACGACATCCACCGGCTCACCGGCGACCGGTTCACCGAGTTCCGGCGCGCGGTGCAATACATCCACCAGGATCCGTACGCCTCACTGAATCCCGTCCGCGACGTGTTCAGCACCCTCGCCACCCCGCTGCGCCGGCACCGCCTCGTGCGCGGCCGCGACCAGGCCCGGCAGCGAGCCGTCGAACTATTGTCCGAAGTAGACTTGACGCCGGCGGAGAACTTCCTGGCGAAGTTTCCGCACCAGCTCTCCGGCGGGCAGCGGCAGCGGGTGGCGGTGGCCCGGGCGCTCACCCTGAAACCGCGGCTGATCATCGCGGACGAGGCGACCTCGATGCTGGACGTCTCGATCCGGATCAGCCTGCTCAACGTGCTGCAGAAGCTGCGCGACGACCTCGGCGTAGCGTTCCTGTTCATCACCCACGACCTGGCGCTGGCCAAGTACTTCGGCTGGCAGGGCAGCACCGCCGTGATGCATCAGGGCCGGGTCGTCGAGTCCGGCCCGACCCCCCAGGTCATCAACAACCCGAGCCACGAGTACACCAAGGCGCTGCTGGACGCGATCCCGGTGCCCGACCCGGACCTGGCCCGGCGGCGGGCGGCCCGCACGTGAGAATGCTGCTGCGCTGGATCATCCTGATCGTCCTGCTCTCCGCGGCGGGGCTGCTCGCGGGCCGGCCGGGCACCGCGGGGTTCGTGCTCTCGGCGCTCACCCTCGGCATCGGGGTCGTGGCCGGGGCCGTCCTGCTCGTGCTGATCCGGCTCACCCAGCGCGAATGAGGACCACGGTCATCGGGGTGCTGGCCGCCTTCGTGGGCGGGCTCGGCGGGGCCGCACAATCGCGGGTCAATGGCGCGCTGGCCGGCAGCCTGCACAACGGTATCGCCGCCGCCCTGGTCTCCAACCTGACCGCGCTGACACTGGTGACCGTGGCGATGGTCGCCGCGCCGGCGGCCCGCGCCGGGCTGCGCTTGGCCCTGGGCCGGCTCCGGCAGGGCACGCTGCGCCCGTGGGAGTTCCTGGGCGGCGCGTGCGGCGCGCTCTACGTGGCCAGCCAGGGAGTGAGCGCGGGCGTACTGGGGCTCGCGGTGTTCACCGTGGCGGTGGTGGCCGGGCAAACCGGCGGCGGCCTGGCGGTGGACCGGGCCGGGATCGCACCGGGCGGGCGCCGGCCGGTGACCCGCCTGCGGGCGCTGGGCGCGGCGGTGACGGTGGCGGCGGTCGCCGTGGCGGTCAGCGGCCGGCTACACGCCGGTACAGCGCTGGCGTTGGCCGTGCTGCCCCTGCTGGCCGGCATGGCGCTGGCCGTGCAAGGCGCCGTCAACGGCCGGGTGCAACGGGCCGCGGGCGCCGTCCTGCCAGCGGTGTTCATCAACGCGCTGGTCGGGACGGTGGCCTTGGTGCTCGCCTTCGCGGTTGCCGTCGCGGCCCGGGGCTGGCCGGACGGTGCCCTACCCGCCCAGCCCTGGCT
>Ga0307512_10007212_pt1 | contig 11060 bp, 15 predicted proteins | sample 14_EM_MG_FD_200267 | JGI IMG/M metagenome (GOLD analysis project Ga0307512, IMG submission 200267) | Populus trichocarpa ectomycorrhiza microbial communities from riparian zone in the Pacific Northwest, United States - 14_EM | ecosystem: Host-associated > Plants > Roots > Unclassified | place... | reverse complement strand
TGAGGAGGGCCATTTTGGCCGACGGTGTTTGGCAACCACCATTGTTCCCTCCGTGAATTGCGGGAGTTCCTCGTCGACCCATGGGCCGGCGGGTATAAAATCCCCGTTCGTCCTCCACCCAAGGCTCCCTCCACAGCACTCGACAGCCCTTGGTCCTCAGTCCTCAGCACCACTACAACATCGACCTCGATCCACAACCATCTCAAGAAAGCAAAGAAAGGTGAATCTCCAGCATCCTGCATTCCGTGGCCGCATTCTGACAGCCCAGACATCCCACTCCGACACATCGACAATGAAGCTCTTCTCTCCCCTCCTCCTCCTCAGCGCCCTCTCTCTGGTCGCCTCCCTCCCCTCCCCCGACGCGGAGGCGGAGGCGGAGGCGATCGCCATCCCAGACGCTACGGTCCAGGAGCGCGCCATCCCAGACGTCACGCTCGAGAAGCGCGCGTGCGAGACCAACGGCTGCGAGTGCAGGAAGGGCACGCCCCAGGGTCGGTACTGCTGGGCTTGCTCTGCCGTCACTAAAGCCGGGGACACCTCGGTTCACACCGGGTCCGTCACTGGCTGGGTTTTCGAGTGCAACCCCAGTGGTGGCTGCTGCGCCTACGGCACTCGCAATAGCTGCGTTGGCGGCAAGAAGAACCCGTGCGGTTAGTGGGCGAGTTGCTGGGATATCGATTACGGCGTGGGTCGAGAGGAAGGGGTGGATAGGGAATAACTGGTTGGAAAGGAAATACTTGGGAATGCACCTCGGTCATTTGTAGCTGCCGTGCAGCACTGTTACTCATTCTGTTTGCGCTTGGCACAATTCAGTCGTTCGTTGCTCGTCTACAGTGTGTTTGCGAGTGATATACGTGATGCCGTCCGCGAAAGCGAGGGTAAACGGCGAACAAACAATGCAATAGCAACGCACATACAGGGCTCGACTCCCCAGCTCGCAGTGCGGAACATTCTGTTATGTACCCCATCGGCAGCGCACACGGCCGCAATTAGCCATGATGTTTTGTACATGTCTGCCTGGAAATCCTGTTGACTTCTCCTGCGCTTCCAAAGGAGGAAACGAATGGGAAGGAGATGGTGCGAGCTGCTTCGGAAGAAAGGCCTTCACTTCCAGCAGGTAACTAAGTAATTGCTTCCCCAGACCCACACATTTGGCTAGTAGCAGGGCAAGGTGGATAGATGAGACAGTGATGGATGTTTCGTGTGGCTGAACGCGCTTCTGTTGACAAGACCCAAGTCGTCTTCGGTCTCAATAATCCTGTCATGAGATGTCGCTCGGCGGCCCGAGCACATTCTCGGAGATGAGACTGATAATGTCGGCATATCATCCGGTAGAATAGCTATCGAGACCGATAGCATCGGCATACTGCTTTCTGGTGGACTATCTAGCCACGGAGACCGATAAAGGGGAGCATTCCTCGAAGGGACGTCCGCTCTACATCTGAATACACACCCGACACACATTGACAAATCCAACAATCCCTCAACCTCCCCCAACGACACACAACCACCCCACCACGATCTCCGAAATGACAATAAATACATCCGGGACCCAGCTATCAACTGAGTGCTCGGGCTCTACTTTAGCGAACATAACGCGGCTCCGGGGCAGCATTGTCCCATCCCCGCACGAGCGGAGCTACCAGAAGGAATTATGAGGGAACAGGTGGAGCGGGTCGGGAGCTACTGGTCACTATCGGCGCAGCACCAATAGGAAAACCATAAAACAAGCGAGTTCTCCGGACCAAAGCTGGTATCCTCCAGGATGATATGCGAGAATATTACAGTGCCTTCAATGGCAACCTCCTGGAATGTGGTGGGACTTGCGTATGTTGTTCGCAGCGAAGCAAGATCTGTTGGAGCAGAAAGCTACAGTTCGATCAAGAAGGAACGCAAAACGGATCGGGTGCCACGAGAGGGACTGGATCCGACATCGACTCTTTTTCTGCAGTCAGAAGGGGACTTGCTGAAGCCCGGTCAGTACACACGCAACGAGCCGATCCTGGCTTTCGTACGGGAATGTATGGCTTCACGGAGAAACGCGGTCGATACGACTGCGCTTCAGAGGGCGATCGCCGACTGGCGACAGGTATTTGGTCCCCGAGGATGCGCTACTGAATCGTGAGAAACCGTCTTGGTGGCATGTCTTGAAAATTGTGGTCGACGAGAAAGGAAACGAGTGTGCCGGCGTTATCGACTAACAGGGCGCACTCCTCCTGTACGTGTTACTGAAAATAGGGCACGCCCGCACCGGATAGTACCTTCGCTGGGCCAAGGTTCGCCCCACCGCTCAGTGTTGGTGGTGCGAGTGCCCCTCTCAGACAAGAGACCACCTCTTCAAGGTGTGCCCGGAATGGAAGTTGCAGCAAAAGGTGATGTAAGCGGAGGTGCAGAGAAGGAGACGGGAAGGTGGAAGAGCCGGTGGAAGATCCGGGACCTGCTTGCCGACAAGAGGTGCGGACAGGCAGTGCTGGACTTCCTCACCGCAACCGATGTGGGAAGGCTGGTGCCACCTGTGGAAGAGGACGGCGCCGGGAGCCAGACGTCAGAATGGGAGCTCCGGGAGCGCCGGGAGCAAGAAGAGGAACAGGAGGCGGAGGCGGAGGAGCTGGGTGCTGCGGGAGGAGCGGGCGCTGGGGAGGAACTGCCGCTGTTCTTGCCCACACCCTCCTTCATGGCATCGGCAGGCGAGGAGTAGGGGAGGGTCGCTTTTCCTTTGTCACTTTCCTGTGTGGTCTCTTTGGTGCGCATCTATTTTCGGGACAGGCATGGCGGAGGGCGAAGGGGAGTTTGCAACGTGTCGCCACCGTGCGGACTGCGGATAGGAAAACTGGGCAAAATGTACGCCGCCATGATCTATATAGGTCGAATGCGAGTATGAATAAACAAAAAAAACGGTATTCGGAAGTGCAACAGTGGGGTTGCTAGCAGCATCATCGAATCGCATACTGCTGAAGAGGTCGAGAAACAGCGTCAATACTTGAGACCTGTGGCGGAGAGTATGAGGAATGGAATTCTAACTTGTGGGTCCCTTGGAGTCATATACTCTTCTTCCGGGAGAACTGCCGCTTCTTCTGCGAGCGGTAGATGTTGCGCATCTACAAAGGCTACGAGGTTGTTGACACACACTAATACCTCTCAACTACATTAGGGCGAGGAAGTTTTTCTACACTGGCGGAGAAAGCAACGGAGGCGCTTGTCGAGTTGGACGAATCCATCCTCGATTATTTTTTTTGTTTAATCATTACTCGCATGCGACCTATCTAGATCATGGTGAGGTCGAATCTATCCTCGAGGATAGGCCTCATCTCAGTCATCGCATACCCACGGAATTGGAGGTACTATCACCGGGAGACGTCGTGTAACGAGGCGTGACGGCGTGGCTCCAGGTAGAAAACCGAGGCAATGCGTGGCGAGGCGCGAGCGCGCAAGCGGACAAGCTGACAAGCACGCGACGGAAACGGTATGACGTGACTGTGGCTGTGGCTGTGGCTGTGGCTGTGGCTGTGGCTGTGGCTGTGGCTGTGGTTGTGGCTGTGGCTGTGGTTGTGGCTGTGGCTGTGGTTGTGGCTGTGGCTGTGGCTGTGGCTGTGGCTGTGTCGACGGTGGCTATTGCTGTGGCGACGCTGGGATAACAAAAAGATGCAAGACAGGAAGAAGGGCGTGCTTTCATGCCCGGACGCAACACGCACACCACGACGCATAGTATGTAGACCATTCCTAACTGCTAAGCGCACGCATAACCTTTTGTCAACACATGGAACCTTTCCAAACATAACATCCAGTCGTTTTGCACCAGCGGCGGTCGTAACTGCCGCCTTGCAGCGGCGGCGGCGGGCCGTGACAGTATTCCCAAGTCGGTGCCTCCAATCCCTTCCACTTGACTACCCTTGTAAAAAAAAGGGGTTTTTTTTTGTAAATAGTAATTCGACAGTAGTCCTGTTGTTTCGCGCTGCATAACTTAGCAAAAGCAAATGCCACGTCGAGATGGTTGCGAATTTCGCAAGCGGGTGGAATTGTGGCACCTTTTTCGGCGTAAAATGCTGCAGTGTGGTATCTACCTATTGCCCAACACTGGTGGCTTTTGACCTAGCGCTGAATGTGTTTGCACCTTGGCTTGGCACATATATATCCACCCTCTGTATTCCTTTTGTAGACTGGATAGATAGATCACTTTATCGCATCTGCAGGCCAACGAAAGGCGTACTGAAGACCATCCTCATCTTTATCCTCACCACCCTCCGCCGGTAATCTGTGGGAAATAAATGACATGACTGCGTTGAGGTTCCCCTACAAGCGAAGCACTTCGCCGCGTCCCTACTGTTGGCGGGGTGGTACCGAGCGTGTCGATATCGATGCTGAAGATGAGTCGCGAGCTCTATGTGAAGCTGCTCAGAGGAACCCTGAGAACCAGTCGCCATTGGTACGTGCGTCTGGGGGTCAGGCTGGAGATGGCTCGCGCCGCTTTTCTACAGTTGGTGCTACGGCGCGGCGTATGGCCAGCGCGGCGAGGTGTGACGCTGGTGCAGTGGATTGAGGTGCAGATGGGGGTATCCCAGTTTTTGCCATCCCTTAAATGGATCTCGTAGTTGTTCTTCAAGTTCCTTCCACCGTGAGTTGCTGCGCTGTACGCATATGGTGTATTGACTCGCTTGAGGCAGCAATGCCTCGCTCTGTGAAGACCACGATGATTAGCAATACCCGGTAATAGCCTGACAATCTCACGACGTAACTACCCTCTTCCATTTCGTGGCCTGATTCTTTTGCTTGAGCCTGAGCCGTACTTGTACCTCCTCACATGTAGGTTTCCGTTGCCCACCTTTCATCGGTATTCTGCACTCTAAGTTTAAACTCAACTGTTTTGCATTACTTGGCTTTGGAAGGAGTGGCCGTTGGAATTGACTTTTTGCGACATGCCGGCCGTTGCTTTAACTTAACGGCCGAACGCTTGCCAATAGGTTTCGTGATGTATTGGCAACCAGCTGTAAGGAAGCTTGCGAGGGGGTCGTCGTGAGAATGCGCAGAGCCAGAGCTTGCTTGTCGATAATTCGTGAAGTTGGCATACGACGCCAGCGGTTCCCGATTCAGCTCAGCTGGGCTGGTCACCTGACGTCTGAGAAAACTCGGCGCGCTAACCTTATGTGCTCTAGTGCGCTAATACCTACTATTGTGGCTGTGTTATAGGAGGTACCACTTACATGAGATAATACGGTATATACAGACCTTTGATATGGGAAGATGGAGAAATAGCTCACCTGTCCTCCAGAGTGTAGGCATGCCGCGAAACAAACGCTAAGAATACTAGGTTGTCTGGGGACAATCACACGTTTTCTCGACGTTGCTACACCGTTTTCATGGCGTTTTTTGGCCATTGGAGAGCGCGAAGACCGAAGTTATTGAGGCTAGGGTCGAGGCTAGATACTCTATTGCCTAAGCATCGTGCACGGGATCGTGAAGTATAGAGCAGACTATGAGTAGCGATACGTCATCACGATCACAACGAATATCAGGACTCCAAAAAGAAGTGCTTGCATTCGTCAACTATAACTCGCTACGCCTGTGAGGAAATATTTTTCTCGAAACCGGCAATTCTGTTTCGTGGAAGTAGGGGGCCCTTGAGCTGAAAATCAATATTCAGAGAGTTACGATATTTATAAGTCATAATTGATGACAAAAGAATATATTTCAAGCGTCAACCACAGGCGGGTGGTCTGATTGTTCAATGTTTTCTATGGGTGGGAAATTCCAGCCGTCGAACGGCAGTATACTTGGGTATAAGTACGTACCAAGTAGAAACCGCTCTCACGGCTTATGATCAATCGCTAGAACTGGTCGTATACGCCAAGAAAACGGTTCAGCCTTCATCGTTGGAAGCACTCTCAAAATGTGGACTTCAAATCACTTGTATAATGCAGCACCATGCGAAGGCCATTGTATCTAGCGACACAAGTTGGAGCCCGAGTGCAATGGGCTGGAGGCTGGTCCTCCAGGGCAAAGTACGAAATGCCGGAAAGCCACAAGTGGGAAGGCGCGGTCGCTGGAAGTACCAAGAGGCTCGCTTCAAGATACTACCAGCTGAAAGCGGGATACTGCCACATCGGACACTACTTCCACTGGGCGAAAGTTCGCCCTACAGCCCAGTGTTGGTGGTGCCGGTGCCGCTCGCAAACGAGAGACCACCTCTTCAAGGTGTGTTCGGAATGGAAGATGCAGCAGAAGATTTTGTGGGCGGAGGTGCAGAAGGAGACAGGGAGATGGAAGAGCCGGTGGAAAATCCAGGGCCTCCTCGCCGATGGGAGATGCAGCCAGGCAGTACTAGACTTCCTCACCGCCACAGATGTGGGAAGGAGAGTGCTGTCTGAGGAACACGCAAGGAGTGAGGGGTCGGAGTGGGAGCTCCGGGAGTGCCGAGAGCGGGGAAAGGAAGGGGAGGCGGAGTCAGGGGAGCTGGGCGCAGAGGCGGAGGCCGGGGAGGAGCCACGCGGGACCACCCCCCCAAGGCGTGCCCCGAGTGGAAGGCCCAGCAGAAGATGTGTGGGCAGGAGAACGGGAGGAAAGCGGGAGGGGGAAGAACCGGCTCAAGATCCGGGACCTCCTTGCAGATGGGAGGTGCAGCTAGGTGGTAGATACTAGGCTTCCTCTCACCACGGATGTGGGAAGGGTGATCCCGGCTGAGTAAGACGCGGATAGTGGCATGTCGGAACGGGAGCTCCGCCAGCGCAAGGAGCGGAAAGAGGAGCGGAGGGTGGGGGCCGAGGAGCTGTCTGCTAGGGGGATCAGACTACTGTTCCTCCCTATGCCTTCCTTCATGGTATCCGCAGGCGGGGAGTAAGGACGCGAGTTTGTTCTTCCCCTCTGTTCTTTCTTCCAGTTCACGATCTCCTTTGTCATTTTTCCTTTGGGGTTTCCTTAGTGTGCGTCTATTCTTTCTTAGGACAGGCCGAGGCAGAGCGCAAAGGGGAGCTTGCTACGTGCCGCCCTCACGCGGACAGCGGACGGGAAACCCGGACAAAAATGTGTCCGCCATAGTCTACATAGATTGAATGTGAGTACTACTAAACCCCAAAAAAAAGAAAGGGTGCATGTTGCAAGCTCCCCTTTTGCCCTCTGCCCGGGCCTGACGCAAGGAGACAAGATGCACACCAAGGAACTTGCAGGGGGAAGATCAAGAAAGATCAAAAGAAAGGACCTGCTCCAGACCCTCCCACAGGGGCGTAGACCTACCACGTCATCGTAGATGTTGTGGCTGCGGCGTGAGCCAGCAGCGATATTTTTCCTCCAATTTTGACGCTTTCGTTTCACTGGAGATAAGTGATACTTAGTGACCACGGTTGGTAGCACGAGAGTTCGAGAAATAGAAAACTATTACTAGGTTTTAGCATATCTGCAAACTCCGCACTGTCACGCAGGTGGGCTCACCGGTCCCCTCCCTGTTGAGCTCGGGGTTCAATCAAAATTGCCCGCATCAAAGTCTTGTCAGAAGGACGTCTGGAGATGACAGTCATCAGAAGTGAGAACAAAGGAAATCGTGCCCGCCCCATACTCCACTGCCGTGGACGACATGAGTGAGGACGTAGGGAGGGACAGTAATCTGGTCCCTAGCACACAGCTTCTCGGCCTCTACCCTCCGCTCCTCTTTCCGCTCCTTGCGCTGGCGGAGCTCCCATTCCGACATGCCACTATCCACGTCTTACTCAGCCGGGATCACCCTTCCCACATCCGTAGTGGAGAGGGAGCCTAGTATCTACCACCTAGCTGCACCTCCCATCTGCAAGGAGGTCCCGGATCTTGAGCCGGTTCTTCCCCCTCCCGCTTTCCTCCCGTTCTCCTGCCCACACGATCTTCTGCTGGGCATTTCACTCGGGGCACACCTTGAAGAGGTGATCCGGTGTCTGCGTCCGGTGCCAACACCACCAGCACTGAGCAGTGGGCCAGTTCTTCGCCTAGTGGAGGTACTGCCCAGAGATGCAGTGACCTGTCTTCAGCTGCTAAAACCTCGAGGTGAGCCTCTTGGAGCTATCGGCAACCGTACCGTCCGGCTTCTGCCTGCTCGGCGCCCTGTATTTCTTCCTGGAGGTCCGGCAACCAGCCCACCGCCGAGCCTCCGCCCACTTCTTCTCCAAGTTCTCCCACTTGAGGTGCGCGAGGAATCTGGGGAGCAGCACCACGCGCCCCCGCCCGGTCCGACTATCCTAACCATTTCACCCCATAGGCGTCTGGCTCCTTCACCGCAAGCTTGACCCACTCGCCGGCCTTCTCTTTTCATTGGACCCAATTGTGCGGCAGGCACCACCGGGCCTCGGTGGTGATGTCCGGCTGGGCCCTCCGCAGCACCGCAATTTGCTTTCTTGCCTGGAGCTCGTAGATCTAGCCGGGGCCACGCTCCTCCGAGGCCCTCCGCTTGACGGCAGCGGCCCTGAGCGCCCGTGAAGATCGTGACCCTTTCGGGGGTCGTTTGTCTTCTCGAAGCCGTTTCCAGCGCCGTGGCGAGGGTGGCACGCTCCTCACCGTAGGTCTCTTCGTTGTAGCCCATGTGGGTTTTGATGCCCACCCAAGTTTGCCCGTTCTGCCATACCACCGAGTGCCCGGCGGCTTCATCGCCCGGTCGCGACCCGTCCGTGAACATGGTCAGCCCGGGCCGATTCTTTTCTGCCTCTGCCTTGGCTTCGGCCTCCTTCCTGCAGCAGTTCCGCGTCGAGGGTCTCTGGATCATCTGGCAGTACTGTGCTCTCCGTCCTGCCCGAGTATGCGAGGGTGTTCTCGCGCCGCTTCCCGATGGCTGTTGCGACTCCCATCACCTCTCTTACCTGGCCGCCCTGCGGCAACCGTAGCCCAAACCTTCGCTAGCTTTTCTCCAACTGGGCTGCCACTATTTGGGTCTTGATTCCATTGACAGAGCTCCCAGGTTGGTTGTCCGGAAGCAGCCTGTGGTCGCGCGCGCCTATTGGTTGACCAGAAATTGCAACTCGTTTGCCTGACCGATGGCGCATCGGGTTTGGTCGCCCTTCCACCACAGCTCCGAGCCGAACATGGTGACTGTCTGGGTGCATCGTCATGACCTGCAGTTGGTCGGCGAGAGGCCTTTCTGCCCTGCACGTTGGTGTTGAGCTACCACCCCTGCACCCCACCTTTCGTACAACCCAATAATGTAATTTCCTCGCTTCGAATACGGTTGTGGATATAAACTTTTTGGTGTTACCACGAGCGCCATGACGGATATCAACCGATTGGCTCTAGCTACCTGCTCGGGAAGTTGGTAGATCCTTCTGCCCTTCGCCGCAATCGCATTATTATTGACAGTTCTTCCACGAAAGCAGAAGCGGAAGCAAAATATGACTGAACTAGGCGACCGCTAGTATGTTATTTAGGATCGTTAGTGGCAACAGCTAGAGACACCGCTTCCGGAGAGCTCCGCACTTCGCCGTTGCGGGCGGCGTGCGGAGATACAGATACGCATCGTAGTGACCTCCGTACATGCGTGCACACCAGCCACCAAAGTGCGCAGATCGAAGGCCGGTTCCACCAAAACATCCGTACAGTGCTCCACGCGCAGAGAATCATCCTCCAGCTTCGGGCATGTTCCATCCATTAGCTCCTTGTAGCCAGAGCATCACCGTGTCATGAATTGCTTTGCAAACCATGCGCAAGCGGCATTCACGGCGATGCAACGTGAGATTTACCCAGCTCGGGTGGCGGTAGCCGTTGGACCTTTGGTATGCGAGATTTCCGCGCTGGTTCCTATCGCGATACGAGATGGCTCGTATCTGCGCCTCGTATTCGGCACATGCTCGCCATTGCGAGGATGGCCATCCTGGCCGGCGGTGTTTGCAACTGCCATTATTCCCTCTGTGGATTGCGGGAGTTCCTCGTCAACCCATGGGCCGGCGGGTATAAAAACCCACGTTTGTCCTCCACCCAAGGCTCCCTCCACAGCACTCGACAGCCCTCGGTCCTCAGTCCTCAGCACCACTACAACATCGACCTCGATCCACAACCATCTCAAGAAAGCAAAGAAAGGTGAATCTCCAGCATCCTGCATTCCGCGGCCGCATTCTGACAACCCAGACATCCCACTCCGACACATCGACAATGAAGCTCTTCTCTCCCCTCATCCTCCTCAGCGCCCTCTCTCTGGTCGCCTCCCTTCCCTCCCCCGACGCGGAGGCGGAGGCGGAGGCGATCGCCATCGCTGAGCCCGCGCCCCTCAACCTCGAGCGCGACGTCGAAGGCGCCACGCTTCAGAAGCGCGCGTGCAAGTACAACGGCTGCGCGTGCAAGAAGGGCACGCCCCAGGGTCAGTACTGCTGGGCTTGCTCTGCCGTCACTAAAGTCGGGGACACCTCGGTTTACAGCGGGGCCGTCACTGGCTGGGTTTTCGAGTGCAGCCCCAGTGGTAGCTGCTGCGCCTACGGCCCTCGCAAGAGCTGCGCTGGCGGCAAGAAGAACCCGTGCGGTTAGTGGGCGAGTTGCTGGGATATCGATTACGGCGTGGGTCGAGAGGGAGGGGTGGATAGGGAATAACTGGTTGGAAAGGAAGTACCTGGGAATGTTGCTCGGTCATTTGTAGCTGCCGTGCAGCGTTGTAACTCATTCTGTTTGCGCTTGGCACAATTCAGTCGTTCGTTGCTCGTCTACAGTGTGTTTGCGAGTGATATAAGTGATGCCCCCTGCGAAAGCGAGGGTAAAGGGCGAACAAATAATGCAATAGCAACGCGTATACAGGGCTCGACTCCCCAGCTCGCAGTGCAGAACATTCTGTTATGTACCCCATCGGCAGCGCACACGGCCGCAATTAGCCATGATGTTATGTACATGGCTGCCTGGAAATCCTGTTGACTTCTCCTGCGCTTCCAAAGGTGGAAACGAATGGGAAGGAGATGGTGCGAGCTGCTTCGGAAGAAAGGCCTTCACTTCCAGCAGGTAACTAAGTAGTTGCTTCCCCAGACCCACACATTGAGCTAGTAGCAGGGCAAGGTGGATAGATGAGACAGTGGTTGATGTTTCGTGTGGCTGAACGCGCTTCTGTTGACAAGACCCAAGTCGTCTTCGGTCTCAATAAT
>Ga0307512_10007211_pt1 | contig 11061 bp, 15 predicted proteins | sample 14_EM_MG_FD_200267 | JGI IMG/M metagenome (GOLD analysis project Ga0307512, IMG submission 200267) | Populus trichocarpa ectomycorrhiza microbial communities from riparian zone in the Pacific Northwest, United States - 14_EM | ecosystem: Host-associated > Plants > Roots > Unclassified | place... | reverse complement strand
GAAAACCCGCCCAATTCAGACGGGTAGGGAGATGTCGATGGAACCGTGCCCGAATCGACAGTTTGGGTTTATTGACGACCCGGACCGCCAATCTGGCTCCGGTTCGGTTCCAACCCGTACCTGGACCCGAAGTGACGGTCCAGACCCGTTGCCAACACTAGCCTCTTTTATGAGTAAAAATGGTAGTGACAATATCGCTACCACCTCCAAAAACTAAGCGTTAATGGAGGCTCAACGAGTTTTGGTCTTGCATGTTGGGCAATCGATAGGCAATGCCACCACATCAACCCAATAACCTAGTATCGGCATCCTCGGTGGGCAACAATTCTATGGACAATATCGCTACCACCTCCTAAAAATGAGCGTCAATGGAGTGTCAACAATTTTTGGTCTTGCATCATGGACACTCAAAGTGCTGTGCATTGGCATTAACCCATAATCCAGGTATTGACCGCCTCTATCGGAAACATGCTAGTGTCCATATCGCTACTACCTCATAAAAATGAGCGTTAACAGCGCATCAACGATATTTGGTCTTGCATCTTTGCAAATGTAAGGGCCATGGAATGGCGTTATCCGATAATCAACATTTCAGCTGCCTAAATGTGCAACAATGCTAGTGACAATATCGCCTCGGAACCTACAATAGAGCTCCAACAGAGTGTCAACAATTTCAGTGGGGTCTCAATAAGCTACACAGCAACGAACGGCAGTGCAGTGTTCCTTAATTAAGTTTTATGCTGTCAGTCTTTTCAATATGTCTTTGTATACCTCTTCACACATATGCATGCAATGTCTCATGGAACTGACTGATTTTGCTTGCAGCTCTAGAGTCAATATTTAAGAACCCAGATTCTACTTTACTATAATGTAACTTTTGGCAGTCTCTGGAGTCTTAATACCCCGCAATCAAATTCCTTCCGCGATGCCAGATTCACAATCTTCAAATACCTCATTGCCACAGGTTATGACCTCTTCCAAAAATGAACCAGTCTTTATTGGTTAGTTGAGCGACTCTACTTTGCAAATCATCTTCGATGCTTGGTTGGCTTCAATGTGTGATGGCTCGTAATGCCCTGTTACTTGGAAAAATTCTAGTCATGGTCCTTTGTGGCAGTTTGATTTACATTGCATAGTTGAGAAGAGCACCAGCCCTGGCATCATATGTATTGTTTGTAATCAACTTGTTCACCATCCATCTGAACATGGGACCAGCTCAATGGGGAAACACAAGCCGGCAAAAGATCACATCACGAAGTCAAATGACTCAACAGAGTCAGAAGTGACTACACTGACTGGTTCAACCGTCAACGAAACAGCCTTCCCCATACTGAGGAGATAAGAAAGTCGACGAATTACAATAATACATTCAGAAAGAAAATTGATATTGGACATTCAGGTATGATCTATATTACCCTAATTGACAGGCAAAACGGCTTCAAACTGGCTGCGAAGGACTTTGAAACTTCCGAATATCACCAAGACACATGGAATCACTACCTCATGATAAGATTTGTGTCCGCTGATATACCATGCAACTGTATATTAGATCTGGAGCTGGGTGTAAGGCCGTATATCCATATATGGCCGCGTATAAGAGTATATGAGAAGATACGGTTGCACACGCAGATGTGGTAATAGAATAGAGCAGTTGATAGGTAAGATTATCGCTAGCGATCTCAGAGGGATCACAAGTCGTCTATACAATATTGATGGTTACCCGGCCCTGGACACGTTTCGTGCCATTGGCGAGAAACTAATCTTGACTGCCATTACATCATCCCCCCCTTTAGGAGCAGACCCCCTGGGCTGCCACATACGTATATATAATTAGAAAAACCACACAAAAGGAAACAAAACCAATGCGTACGCCTCCACACGACTTAATACGTGCCACAAACAATCAGTGCCCTATGAGCAGCCTCACGGCGGATTCGGTGCATGGGGAAACTACACCTCCACTTGACTTGTCACCGGAGGTGGGAAAAACCCGTGCCGACGCCATTTGTAGTTGGCCGAGATCCATAACAAAGTAAGCAAAGTAAAACCCTGGTAGAAAAATATCCAATCCCACTCCTCCGAGTCCAATCATTGTCAAGGCTTCCTCGGATGCTCTCGGTGAAAATTGTTGATCAATTTCTGCGCATTCCCAAGATACTCCGCAGGCACCCAGCTAGTCTGTACGTAACTGTAACACGCCCATTGAATGAGATAATGGAGCTTCCAGTTGCGTCGTTTGGAGTCGAGAATCTGGTCAACTTCCCATTCATCAGAGTCGTCAACCACCGTCGGCTGCGGTTCAGATGGCGGCTGGCCAGCGGGAGATGGCATATAGCGGTCGAGCAAAGAGACATGGAGAACGTTGTGCTTCCGGATCACATACAGATGGTCTAATTGTTAAGCATTCTGATTGATGACCTTACTTGCCGCGTACGGTCCTATCCGATTGTAATCCAACTTCTTTGACAGGCTTGTCATCCCGACGTGCCGCGTTGAAAGCCAGACCTTGTCTCCAACCTCGAAAACAACCTCTTTGCCGCCGGTGTATTTCGTCTGATTGGCTTGAGCCTCCTGCAAGTTTTTTTGGAGGGTTTGGTGAGTCTCCTCCAAGCCAGCTGCAAAACTGTCTGCTTGGATTTCCGAATTCGGGCTAAATGGTTGGTTTGGGGCCTTGAACTGCACCACTGGATGGTAGTGGTAATTTGCCCAGAACGGAGTCATCCTCGTAGATGCGTGTATGGCGTCATTGAAAGCGAATTCGGCTAGCGGCATGAGTCTGACCCAATTGTCCTGCTCGTAATTGCAAAAAGCCCGGAGATACTGCTCCATCGTCTGGTTTCGACGCTCCGTCTTCCCGTCTGTCTGTGAATGGAACGCTGTCCAGAGGCGATGGTCAGTGCTCAAGTGAGAACATACCCGCGTCCAGAATCGACTTCGAATGTGGGTGCTGGGATCTGTAACTGTGTGATCGGGGACCCCTTGCTTGCAGATGACGTGTTCAAAGAAGAGCCGGGCCAATTCCGGCAAGTCAATATCCTTTCGGCACGGTAAGTAGATTGCCATCTATGTCAGTCGGTCCACGATGACAAGGATCCCGGTGTAACCCGATGCCATTGACTCTGGCAAGTGAGTGATGAAGTCCATCGTGACCCCTTCCCCTGGCCGCGTTGGTTTCTCCAAGGGCATGCTGATCCCCTGCCTGGGGTGCCGAGGTGCTTTGATTTGGTGGCATACTTCACAGCCACTGACATACTTACGTACACGCGAATCCATTACTGGCCAGTAGAAATCCCTAGATACCAGCTCAGTTGTCTTAAGAGCTCCAAAATGACCGGACTCAGGGTTGTCATGGAATGGACTCATCACTTTTCCGCGTAGAGAATCAGTCGCTGAAAAGTATATCCTCCCCTCGTAAGTCAAGACTCCCACGACGACTTTCCATTGGCTCTCCTCTTTCATGGTATCTGTGCCGTCTATCATTAGTCGGTCGACAAGCTTCGCCGAGAGGTCGACAGCCAAAGGGACGGAAGCCTGGGCCGCGATAAGTGGTAGCCTGAGCTCGTCGTATGGTTCCACTCAGACTGTTGCCAATAGTCGTGCCACAGGCCTTTCGTAGCCGATCTCGTAGTTGGGCTGTCTGAATGGGCCATCGGCCGGGTTCTTGCTGGCTTCCAGCGGCTCAATGACAAAGTCGTAAGCCGAAAGAATTTCCAACCACCTGGCTTGTGTTCTGGAGAGTACTTTGGATGTCTGGAAGTATTCGAGATTCTTATGGTCGCACCAAATTGAGACCTTGTAATTGGCGCCCTCGAAGGAATGCCACCGCTGGTTTAGTGCTTCAAGAATGGCCAAAAGCTCCCGATCATATGTGTCATAATTCTCTTCAGCTGGAGAGCACTTCTGGGAGTAGAAATTGACTGGCCTGAGAACCCCAAAAACATCATACTGATCGAGAATGCCCGCAATCGCGAGTCCACTCGCGTCCGTTTGGAGAATGATCGGCCTGGCCGGATCGAAATGCTGGAGGATCGGTGCCTCATTGAAAGTCCTTTTCAGTTTCCGGAACGCCAATTGGGCTTGCCGCATCCATTCCCATTTGACTTTCCCACAGTTTTCTGATATCTGGCATTGAGGATTGCGTTTCGGTGGCTCGCCAGCCTTATCTGTCTTCTTTAGAAGTTCTGTAAGTGGAAGAGTCACCTTGGCATATTTCCGGATGAACCTTCGGTAGAAGTTCATGAATCCGAGGAGCACCTGGACATCTCTAATTGACTTTTGTGTCAGCCTGTCCTCGATTGTGGAGATCCGGTCTGATTCCATGCCGACTCCTTCAGGAGTTATAACAAACCCCAGAAAACCAACTTCCGAAACTCCAAATTGGCACTTTTCGGCTTTGCAATATAGGCCGAATTCCTCAAGTCGCTGCAGCACTCGGCGCACATGCTCCTTATGCAACTTCTCGTTTGTCGAATAGATGAGTATGTCGTCGAGGTAGCATACCGCAAAGTTGTCAATGTATCGCCGTAGGCAATCATCGATGTAAGACTGGAATGTAGCCGGTGCGTTTGTTAGGCCGAAAGGCATGACCCGGTACTCGAATTGGCTGTAATGCGTTCGAATAGCCGTCTTGCATTCGTCGCCTTCCTTGATTCAGATGAGGTCATAGGCACCATGGAGGTCGAGTTTCGTGAATATCCTGGCCTCCCGAACAAGGTCAAGCATCTCTGAGATTAATGGAGAGGGATCCCGATTCTTCACCGTCACCAGATTGAGCGCGCGGTAGTCCACACAAAGCCTCAACCCTCCATCCTTCTTTTTTGCAAAGAGGATTGGCGCTGCCGCCGGCGATGATGATCGCTGATTAAACTCGTTGGCTAGGCTTGCCTTGATGTAACCCTTTAACATCCTGAACTCGAACTCCGATAGGTTTTAAATCCGCCCATATGGCAAGCTATAGCCGGGCTCCAGGACAATTGCATGGTCAGTTGACCGATGCAGCGGGAGTGTCTCCGCCTTATTATTGCCGAAAACCTTCAAGAATTCTCCATATGTAGCTGGGATATGTCCTCCATGATCTGTACGCACCATCTTTGTTGTTGTGCCGGCTCCATCTGCACACGTTAGTTCTCAATTCATAGTAGATATAGAGCGGTACGCAGGAATATCCAGGAGCCCGGATTCAAAACTGTTCGCCCCAACAGGGCCCAGCCCTGCTATCCAGTACTCCCTTCGTGTCTCGGCGAGCCGGCAACGTTTACACGAGTATACCCTTGGGAACCTCTTTCTGACCGTTGCCGCCACTGCTCTCTGCTCGCCCGTCCAGCGCCCGGGGCCTATCTCACTGACCATCAGTGATGCGTTCCACGGTCGCTCCCAGCAGCCCTGAACAATCTCTCACTCTTAGGAAGAATGTCCCGACGACCTGCTGACTGGCCAGTACATGGTCAAAGGCAGTTGCTCCGAGTATTTGAATATCTGGGATACCGCCTGCCCCTTTGGAACCCGCCTCCTCCCTAGCCGTAGATCCTGGTACATTCCCGGGGCATTCCTGATCTTCTACCCGGTCCACTGCCACCGCTTCCGCTCCCCATGGGGGTCGCAGAACAAAATGTAGACCATGTTGCCAATCGACATCAGTATTCGTGGACTGGAACGAAGGCAATCCCGAGACCAATTCCTAAGCCCGCATGGGCACAACTAGCATCTCCGATTGTCCAACTGGGGATACATGCTCGATATACTGAACCGTGAACGCCATTTTTCGACATTCGCTCGCGTGAGCCATTCCTTGGCCATTGAGGCGTAGAGTCGTGACGTATGCTGGATTGTCCGCTAGACTAAGCCATTTTCGCAGTCTCAGTGACATAATGATGCTTGTCGCGTCACAATCGATAAGAGCTCGCTCGCAGTGCATTTCCCCATATCGATCTCGTATAAAGGCCTTGTGAATAATATTGGACGAGTCCGGTCTGGACGTGCCGCATCTGTACTGATTTGACACGAGAGCTTTTGGGCTATCCAACAACACCCTTGACTTGAACGCGATCCGATGCGGTTGTATGCTGTCCATCGTCACCATCAAAGTCTGCATTGCCATCCTCTCCAACCCCAATTGCGCCTCGTCGAAACTCTCCTGTCGGGCCAGATGCCGAGGGAAGCCTATGAGTGTTTTGGTTGTCTATTGTCGAAGGAGTTCTGTCATTCGATTTGGTGTCTTCCATCCCTGTTTGGAGCTGATGTCTGGTCCTGCTGTGGTGGGGTTCCTCCTCGTGAGTATTTGGGGCAGAAGCTCACCTTGTGGTGCGGAGATCCGCATCATAGGCATTTGCCAGTAGTACGTCGGCTTTGAAAGATTTCGGTTGAGACCCATCGTGCTGGTGGTAAACGTGACAATTGTCCTCCGCCGCCTGATTTGCCGTGTCTGTCTCATCCCGATTGGCCGGAATGGCCGCCGCTGGTGGTGTCGGCTGGCTCTGAGATGGATGTCCGATAGCCTCGTTTGCCGCCTTTGGAAGACGAGTCCGTAGGCTGTTTCTGCTGCTGATGTTGCTGCTGTTGTTGCTGCTGCTGTGGCTTCGTGTTTTCGACATGTGTAACTTCCGAGGCCACGGCCTTATCAAAGAATTCGTCCAAGGTGTCAAATCTGCCACAAGCGGGCACCATTGGTCCAACTTTATTCTTGAGAGAGTTGCGGAGGCCTGCCCAGGCAATATCATAGATGACTTCTTCAAGCTTCTGTAGATTCCACCCAGCCTGTCTCCAATTAGCTTTGAAACAATCCGCATAGGCTCTGACCGATTCTTGTGGGAGTTGTATGTATCCCTGCATCAGCGTGATCACCGCCACGTGTGGTCGGTCCTTATCCCTATAAACCATAGCCTTCTCTTGTGAAAAGAGGTCGAAGTCCTGCATGGGTCGGATTCTGCAGATGTGTTGCCCGCCCATTCCAAAGGGTCAGTCATCGCCATCTGTCTAAGTGTCGGGTGTTGATGGTTACTCCAGGCGTCCAGAAGAGAGATCGCATATTTGACTTGAGTGGGTACACCGCGTGGGAATACGTGGCAGTGGGAGTTGAACTTTGAGCGTAACGCGTCCAGAAATTGGTCCAGCTTTGTTGCACTGCCGCAGAATTTTACAGGGTCAACCATCCTGTTGATATTCAGTCTGGGGCTTACGGTGCTTCGTTCGATGCATTCGGCGCCTGCGGCAGCCCATTGATCCCGTTCGGCAGCCATTCGTTCCCATTCGTTCCCATTCGGCCGCCAGCCTCTCCCGTTCGAGTCTCTGTCCGGCTTTCTACTGGGCTTGATCTTTGAGCAGCATTTCCAGCATCAACCGGTTTTGAGGCGAGGCGTCTAGACGATTCTCGTCAGTAATTTGGGAACGGAGATCACTGGTATCGTTGTTGATCATGCTATCTTTGATTCAATGACCTCCGAGGTCATGGTGGAGGTCATCATCATCGTCATGGTCAATCTCAGCCTCCGGTAAGACCGTTGGTGTAGTGCGTTTGGCTGTTGATGCCGCTGCCTGCAGAGTGTCATCACTCTCATGGATGTCAGTGACGCGCAATTGAGTTCTGGTAAACTTCTTTGGAGGCAGGTTTTGTGATAAAACGCGTTATTGTTTGTCGATGCTTCGAAAGGGGTTAAATGGCGAGATCCCGTGTGTGAAATGTATCGAATTGATCACGAGCGATAATAGTTTAAGGCCGTATATCTGTATATGGCCGCGTATGAAGGTATATGAGAAGATACGGTTGCACACGTGGATGTGGTATTATAATATGGTAGATGATTGGTAAGATTATCACTAGCGATCTCAGAGAGATCGTGAGTCGTATGTATATGGTTGGCAGTTACCCCGCCCTGGACACGTCTCGTGCCATTGGCGAGAACCTAATCATGACTGCCATTACACTGTGACGGTCTTATGAAGCATTACATAGTGACCTGGTGCTGCTGTCTGCAACCACCCTTAGCAACATTTGCCGGAGGGAATACTCATTAACCGTGGATGCAATTCTGAACTAATTGCTGTCACAAAATAAAGTTTGTTTAGCTTTGGACGGGTAGACATCAACATACAAACTAGTCATAACGTCAGTCATTTCTTGAACATGGAATGAAATTGGACATCGCGAGATATACAACTCTCTTCCGATGAGGTTGATCATGTATTCTTTACCATTTTCGAAAGTTAACGAAGGATGATAGTTCAAGGGCCAACATAGTGCGGCCAGGATAGCCGTATATTTGAATGAAGTTCATGATGGTTTTCAGCTTACTGATGGCTGTTTGATTGGAATTACCACTGATAATGCTTCTTCAAATTACTCAAGACTCTTGAGGTGGAATCAACCCTTGAGGCATCCACAATCCAATGGCCTGCATTCACGAACCACATATGATGCACGGCGCACGTCACACAGCCAGCTTGATGTGCATGCTTGAGCAGCCATGGTGTAGAAGGCCGCATCAAGTCTTGCGAAGCCCACGAGCGCAATCAGCAATTTGGAGAGAATGAGATCATATACATTGGGAAGAGTCAAAGACATCGAAAAGAGGGCAATGCTAGAATCAACAAGGTGTTGGCCATGGCACCAGGTGTAGCAAAGATAATTGAGAAAGTACGTATTTCAAGATATTTTGAAAGTCCTGCATCTGACCTTCATATAGCAGAGAATCCTTGCTGTATTGATTACACTGACACCTGCTCGTTGAAACGTGTTCATTGATTGTCAACAGCCAAAGTCCGCATCGCAGTATCACCTATTTTGAATGTGATGGTACGTTGGAATTCGACTCTGGAGTTGCTTGAGCGAGGCTACCAATTCCGAGAATTCACCTCCGAGTGGCTCCAGAATCCAAAATCCAATGAATACCAGCCAAACTTCATAACACAGAATGAATAGAGCTTTGTCAAGTATGTCATGGAAGTTTTGAGGCCATTCCGATACAGGACCCTTTGGATCTCGAAGAGACACACAGTCATATTGCATCACATTATCACAGTCTACAATGACATGTTTGATCATATGGATGGTGTTATGCAAGCTTATGTGAAGAAAACGACTCCATGGAAGGATAACTTGTACTTCACCGTGAAGTTAGTGCATCAGAAGCTGTCCAAATATTATGCTGAAGTTAATTCAATGACGGGTATGCATCTCCTTTCAGCATATATTCAATCCTTTCCGCTTGTTGCAATCCTTTCGAAAGTGGGACAAAGGAATGGATATTAATCCTGCGGGTGAGACTCTGTATACAATCCAATGCCAAGAAGCATTTCTGAAGTTGGTGGAGAATGAATACTGTGCCAAACATGGATGTGTGCAAGCCATAAAATCAGAAAGTGTACCGAGAAACAATGTCTTCCTCTCTGCAATGGCCTCAGGATCCAGTCAATCTTCGTGTGATCCACCTGATTTGCCCAGCAATGATGAAGAATACTTAATACCTAACATTGTGGCTGAACAGACACCCGGACAAAGCGATTGCACAGCATCCTTGTTGACTGCTGCCGTACTCTATCTCAATTCACTGCCTGAATCTCCAAGATCTGGGTGGAAGTTAATGCAAACCTCAAAGTCTACCACTCCGACCCAATGGAGATTGACAGTACACTTTGCATGCCGGATATCACCGACTGGTGGCGACATCGAGTGGAAACACACCAAATGTACGCTGATCTCTCCAATGTGGGTGAGAAATATCCTCTATCAGACTATATGGTGTCGGAGTGGAGGCCAATTTGTCCCATTGACAAGATATTATCAGCTGAAGGCAGTCAAAAACCAGACGTGAGACCCTTCGCAAAAAGTCATTTTATGCCAGCTTGCTGGAGCCAATACTGGGATATTAGCAGGCAATTACGCAGAATTCGATATGATGAACACATGAAACGACTTGGCAATGAAGAGAAAGTCAGAGGACAGATAATTGCACAGAATGGCCAAGGTATACAACTTTGAGGAGATGTGGCGGGGCAACCTAAACCTACGCGCTACACAGAAGGAATGTCGTGCTCAAATGAAGCAAATGACAGCCATGTGATAAATTTCGGATACGGAAGAGATCGTCAAAGTATCCTGGTCACCCATTCAACATGATGGCACAGCTGCATTTTGATTGTCCGAAAGATCACCTTTACCACAAGCTTCATCTTGAAAGGATCAACCTGGACGACGAACTCAAATATTAGCTGTCTGCTGAATCAAAAGAATCTGCCATCATCCCATTAAAAGTGATGAGCATTGCGCACATGACAGCATTTCGGAAAACAATAATTGGCTAAACTGGAATGGTGACTTGGATAATCCAAATGACAGGGAAGATGATGGCACTACAAATGTTGAATCTGATATACAGTGAGACACTTGCATCAAGGATGTGGAAAGCGCAGAGATGCTGGATGTGAATGCCTCACCAAATGTTCCTGGATTGTTTCAGCCAACACAGAAGTCAAAGAGACAGGCTGAAAAGGTGTTGGTGATGGTCAATACCATGGAAACAAGGAGGAATGAGGGAATCAAGAAAAACTAGAACAGGATATGTCAATATGTTTCACCGCCTTATTTATGTAGCGTGACGGAGAGTTCCATTTAGAGATATATTATTGACGAATGGTGACCAGTGGCTTCTCAATATTGGTTGATAAACAGATGTATAGCTGGCGCAATGATGCTTTTGGCAAGATATGTAAATTTTACTAGTATCAGAGCGAACAGTGCAAGAATATTACTGGGCTCGGCTTTGCCACAGGGCTCAGTCTCAATCTGTCACAAAGACAACCAATAAGTTCAAATCAGTATTAATACAATTATTGATGGTAGCAGATGTTGAATGGACAATATATAAAAATGAGCGTCAACAGAGTGTCAACGAGTTTATGTCTTGTAAGTATGGTAATTAAATAGTGAATTCGTGGCTGTTGGTGTAACGGGCGGGGTCGGGCGCAGGTGATATGGATGTTGCGGAACTGAGCTCGAAGTGCGTATCGAGAGAACAAGAATCAGAATATCTTTCAAAGTCGTACTGCTGCTTGCTATACAAGAGAACG
>Ga0307512_10007210_pt1 | contig 11061 bp, 13 predicted proteins | sample 14_EM_MG_FD_200267 | JGI IMG/M metagenome (GOLD analysis project Ga0307512, IMG submission 200267) | Populus trichocarpa ectomycorrhiza microbial communities from riparian zone in the Pacific Northwest, United States - 14_EM | ecosystem: Host-associated > Plants > Roots > Unclassified | place... | reverse complement strand
TCCAAGGAGACGCTTGAATGACTGCTGCCGGCTCGCCGAGACCCGAAGGGAGTGACTGGACGGCGGGGCTTGGCTCCTGTGTGGGCGAACCGTTAATGACAAGGCCTCCTGGATATTCCCTTCCACCACTTCCATCTTCTGTCTTGATTCCTTTGGCTAACATAGATGGAGCAGTTCGGAGATATTCCCGGCAGACGAATGACGATTGAGAGCGAAGAGCGCACTTTGGAACGTCGAAAACTTATGAAGCAATTGGATGCCCGGGCATGAGATAATGTTCGAGATACGAGAGACGACGGTCCTGCAGAAGGCTACTTACCGAGGAAAAGAGCTATCGTTGAGACTAGGAAAATTGTACTTACGAGCGCCGATATGCACATCCCTGCGATGCATTAATGCTCAGAGACGGACGACAACAATCTATTTGACTATGGCGATATACACGAGGACTAGCAATTGAACGCCGAGATGCAGATATACCTACCGGCGGCCTTGCTGTACCGAGTACAATCCCGACTACTATTCAAGAGACCAAATCAAGTGGCGTACGGCAGATCACAATGCCGAATACAGTGCAGATTACAATGCCGAATACAATGCCATATCTGTTTCGAAGTTACATTACCGAGAATACTCCCGAATGAGATCCCGACTCAGACTCGGCGATCCCGAACTACACAACTACGATGACAATTGACGACTACCAATCGACTTCGGAATCAACACCGAATTAAGCCCTTCCAATCGATGTTCTCTACGAAGCTATACGAGATTAGTCGCCGGCGGAGCAACGACTTTCAACAGAGGGGGATGACCGTACCGGAATGTCAAACAACCCCTACCGCAAACAATTATCGTCCCGGAAGTGCAGGAACGAAGCACTATAAGATACATTCACCAATTGAGAACGCTAGCAGCAGCAAGTGCACCTGGACATGAATCGGCTAGTGGACTTAGAGAACGACGATAAGTGCACGGAGTCAAGTGATGGCAAACACACCAAGAGATGAATCAACAAGCACCCAGGGGAGAGCCAGCGAACGCACCCCGCGATCTAAGACGATAAGTTCACCTAGCATACGACGGACGTCCAGTAGACCTGTAAATGCACCAGAGAGATGACAGGTCAAACGAGCCTGATCCATGCCGAACGAGTGCAATATGGCAACCGAAGCAGTTCAGAACGCGATACCGAACGACTGCGACATGGCTACCGAATTGGTCCCGAAGGAGATCGAAAATGACCACCGAGCGTACCGAATAGTCTACCGAATGGCATCACAAGAGACAGTCGAGATAACTACCAAGAAATGATCACGGAGATCTCACAGCGACGGATATCACTGCCGAAGGACTTCACATGGAGATCGAGAGGATTACCGGGAGCCTTACCGTACCAAGCCACTGACCGAGACGCTTACCGAATGACGTACCGAAGGATCAAAAACTATCGCCGAACGGCATACCGAACTGAATGCCAAACCACATGACCAGAGGCCTACCAAATGCCTACCGAGATGGCCACAGGAGAGTCGACCAAGAACGCACTGATGCTATCATCCGAATGACTTTCACCGAGATGCGGCCACCGAGACCCTACCAAATGCCGAATGAACAGATGCCGGAATCCGCATATGCAAAGCGGCTTTCCGAGAGCAGAAGCGCGCCCCTATCGCGGTGAGTATGACCACCTACTGTGAAAGCTTATGTGTTAGATATGGATCAATGATATACCGCCCTCGCCGATGCAATTGGCGCATTCTACCACCCTCAAATAGTCACCAGCGAGTCAAATATGAGAACCGACGGCTATGACGATGCCAAGAGCGAAAGCTCACACTATTGCCCAAAGTCAAGACAAGGCGCCGTTGCAATGACGTCGAGATTGAGAGCATTGGGACGCCTCATACGACAGTAAGTCAACAGGCAGAGCAAGTCAGGATAGACACTGGACAGCGGGCGACGCAGCAGGACGACCGAAGCCGAAGGAAGATAGTCTGCAGATGAAGCGAAAGCCGAACTAAATTACATGTCGAATCAGAGAGATCACAATTACAATCACGAAACACCAATGCATCCCAATATCAACTCGGAGATCGAAGTTACACTGCTACCAAGCCACGATGGCAATCGACAATCAATATGATGGAGAAGTCGTCGACGGAGCAACGAAATTTCAAAAGAGGGAGATAGCCGTGTCAACACGATCAAGTCCTACCGACAAGTCAAAAGCCCACCTGGAGGCGGCCTACCGAGACACGCACCGACAAGTCTACCAAGAAGTCCTACCGACAAGTCAAAAGTACGCCGAGAGACAAGTCTACTAAGAAATTCTACTGAAGCCGCCTATCGAGAGCAACCATGAAGTCGACCAGATGGTCACCGAAGCGGACTTCCAAAGACGATTACCGAGTCAATGCCACTTACCGATGACTACCGGCTGCACGATATATTCTATAGAGCATGCGGAAGCTCTGCACAGAGCTCAGACAGCGCTCGCGCGCTTGAACTTGGTAAGTATAACCATTTAAGGAAGCTTACGTGTTAGATGTCGACGAATGAGACCCGACTGCACACAATGCAATTGACGTATACGATCGACGGCTACGACCGATGCGGGCAGCGGAAGCTCCCATCGATGCCAAGTCATGAGCGGAAGCTCTACCACCCTGACGAATTCCGACAATGACCCACGCCGAGATACACGAACTACGAGTGCGGTACTGCATGGCAGGTCGGATGCTGTATGAGTTTGGGAAGTGGAGATAAGGAGGAATTGAGGTCCGAGGTTCGGGAGCGGAGGAAATGGTCAATAGAGTTTCGGAACTCAGGACTGGAGGAAAGTTATCAATTGAGCGTTCCTTTCTTCTGTTTCTTCTCTTCTCTTCTCTTCTCCATACTTTGTTACTTCTTTGGATCTCGGCCCGGTATAAATGGCGTCGGCACGGGTTTTACCACCTCCGGATCTCAGTCAATGGGAGGTGGAGTTTCCCCGTGCGCCAGATCCGCCGAAAGGTCACCCTGTGCGGTACTGATCGGTAGCGGGACTTTTCAGTTAGTACGAGTACGTACGCGGCATGATTGTTTAATGCTTTCCTTTCCTTTCCATTTCTCTTGTAAGGCTTATGCAGCCCAGGAGGTCTGCGCCTAAAGAGGGGGATACTGTAACGGCGGCACGTGACCCGGGGCCGGGTAACGTCCATTCTATATAGTCGGCTCGCCACGAGCCTTAGATCTCTAGCGATAATCTTACCTATTCATCTACATCTACTATCACTCGCATCCACGTTTGCAACCGTATTCCAATAATTACCATACGTATACCTACGAGGCCGAACGCAGGCATACGTGCCCTTACATCGGGATAGCTCTTTCGGTCCCTGCCTTGCCCTTGAGTCAGGAGTTGTAGTGCTTGCTGCACCTGTCGGCCTCCAACTTCGCCTTAGCTGCTGATCTTCCCTTGGAGATTCGTCTAGCTCTATTCCTGGACGAGGTGTATGGCCGCTGTATCACTGTCCACCTGCTTAAGTCTTGGGCCAAGTTCGCATGATGGTCTGCCTCTTCATTTCCCGAGATGCCGAATTGTCCCGAGACCAAGTGTATCTCGGTTGCGATGCCGTGGGCAAGATGATTCTGTGCCCTTGTGTTGATCCCCCTCGCCAGTCACTGCAATGGTCCCGGCTCCAGGTGTGCTGCTTGTTGAATTGCGCCCTGTGAGACGCTGAAGACTGGCACCGTCTTCACTCTATGTATCTGCAATGTTTCTCTCTTCTTGATCGCCAGGTGCAGCGCGAGTGCGATTGCCCACAGTTTGGCGTCGACAACCTCCCTACGTCCAGTGCACAGAACACTGCGGCGAGACCTCCATTGATTTCTGTGTTTGCCCACTGCCGCGGCTCCCCCTCGCCCATCATCTGAGCGCGATCCATCTGTCCACCACATCCAGACCCCTGCTCCGACTTTGGCATCTTTGTCTTATGCCCAGCATTGCGCGGCGCTGTTTGGTGCAGTGGTGTCATCCAGTATGGTGGTCCTGACCACTGACTCTTCACCCGGGGGTGGCCAATCTGTGCCTTCAGTGGTCTGGCCATGCTCATGCTCCTCCCTGAGGACTTGGCATATCGGTGCACCTGAGGACGGGTTGTGGTGTAGCTCCTTTAGCTTGCTACTGCAGGTGTTTGCTAGTCTCGCTGTGAATCGCAGTTGTCTGGTGTCTAAGATTACCGGCACCGGTGTAAGCCCTGCCTCGCTCATTTCTGTGCCCAGCGGGGTTGTCGGCAGCCCGCCCCGGATGGACCTGGCTTGTCGATTGAAGAGGAGTTGGACGTCTTCTCACCAGCCTACTTCGCTGCGGTCCCACCAGAGTTCGCTCCCATATAGTGTGACCGTGTGCACGCACGGCAGATAGACGGCCCTTATGCTCTCCAGGATGACCACGTACATCTTGGTTGGGATTCCGAGTCTATCTTCTCCTTCCCTGGCCTTCCTCATGCATAGGTTGTGTTGCGTCTTAAATGGTAGGTGTGCATCCAGCGGCACGCCCAGCCAGCATGTCGCCCGTGAGTTGAATCATATGATCCTGTTCCCGATGATTATTGTTGCTGTCAGTTTTGCCCGCTGGTTTCTCCTGTGGCCCTGTCTGCGCGTGAACAGCGCCGCCTCCATCTTTGCGGTGACGAACTGTAGCCCTCTTCTACTCGCCCACTCGATGCTCTGTGGCACGCATCTCTCAAGTATCGTGATGACGTGGTTGACATCGCTGCCGGTAGCCACCCAGCGTTGGTCGTCTGAAATTGACAGCCCTTTCGCTTCTGATATGTACTCGTTGACCAATTTGATCCAGCCGGAGGTGTAGATTGAGAAGAGGATCGGTGACACAGGTCAGCGCTGCGGGACCACCGCTTCCACTGGGTGTCTTTCCATGGCGTTGCTCTCGATTGTCATCTCCACTGTGCGCTCGGCGAGAACGCTCTCCATCAATCGTATAAGGTCCCTGTCCATTTGTGAGATTTCCATTAAGTTGACTAGTCTTCTTTTCGCCACACTTGGGAAGGCTGCCTTAATGTCCATCAGAAGCACGCCTGTTATGTGGCCATTCTTCCAGGCTGCATGAGCTCCGTTGACCCTGATGGCGGCTGAATCGATTGCTGATTTTTCTCTTCCTGGTTCTGAATCGTCCACTGCTCAGTAACCATCTCCTCTGGGCTTACTCGGACAGCAGCTCAGCGACTACTTTTTCGACGACTGTTCCCGTGCTGCTTAACAGCAATACGGAGCGATAGGCCTTCAGCTGCGTGTAGACATCTTTGCCAGGCTTGCAAATCACCACTCCGCAAGCCCGCTTCCATTCCGCTGTTTGTCTCCCCCTACAAACGGCAGCCTTCGTCAGCCTCACAATCCTCTCTTTGTCCCACTGCCAGAGGAGTGGTATGGCGCCGACCGACAGCTTGTCTGGCCTCGGGGCTTCTATGACCGATGGAGAAAACAACGCGTGTTCAACTGCTTGCTCTGTGACATGCTTGCGGGCGCTTTCCGCGGGAGGTAGTTCGTAGTACTGGGCATTGTCAGTCCAAGGAAATGACTCGTGCCTCAGCATCTCCTCCTTCTCTAGTGATGTGGTTGCTTGCTTGGCTTCCATGAGTGTTGAGGATTCCACAGTCCTGCCGGCCCGAGGGTTCGCCAATTGTGCTGCACTCCATACCTCAGCCCCGCTCAGGTTATGCAGATACTCGTTCCGCATTTTTCTTTTGGACTGTCGGATCGACTTCTGGAGTTCTGCCTTCGCTCTGTCGGCCTCTTCCGAGTTCCATCTCCTCCTCTTCTGTCTTCTGACCGCCTTCCTTCTTCTTTTGAGGTCGGCATTCTATTGAAAATACGGAAGTATCTACATTTCTCTTACTAATATTTGTACTTTCTTATATATTCTCCTTACGATAAGATGGTACTTTATGGATAAGGATAATGTGGTGTGTAATAACTTTTAATACTTGTGTTATATTTTATGTTTAGGATGTCTAGAAAGTTCCGGTTAGAACTTGTCTAGAACCTTCTCTTTGGTTCCGTTGCAGGAGGGATTTATCAGCACTTATCTTGAAAGAACACGTCTAGATTGTTCTGTTATATTCTTTACGGTTCATATGTATTTATGTACAGTTGCAGAGTTTTTCTCTTCCTGTTTGGGATATTGATCCGCGACCATGGTCATGGACAATCACCCGTTTATTATTGTATATATAGATACTGTTTCTCCGGTTAGAGAACAGTTCTTTAGACTTGGTCAGACGTCGATCGGAATACTACAATATCTCCTCTCAAATCCTCTTCTCAGTATATGCTTCTATTTCGAACACTTCTTGAAATCGCTATATTTGCAATACTTATTCTTCGCATACTTCTTGTGAGATTCTAAATAGATCTCTTCGGACTTTCGCTGTTATAATTGAATAAGTTATGAGCCCGGATGAGCGACACTGAATCAGAACGTGAATATCCTCCCCTTTCTCAGAATTTGTTCAATATTGACTCAGTTCCCGTCGAATACCAAGAAGTACCCGAACCTTCAACAACACCTCTCGGATCACTACCTCCTTCGCCCCGCTCAAAGTCTCCAATAATGACGTCAAGCGGATCTGGAAACAATCTTAATTTCTCCATCTCGACCCGAGTCGATAAGAAAACTCCAGTCAATGTTAAACTCGATAGTATCGGAAAACTTACTGGACAGGAAAATTATCGAATCTGGAGTGCCTCGATGAACATAGTTCTGAAAGGCATTAAGGCATACGAAGTAGTGGTGGATGGTGTGTCTCCAGCAGACGATGCTGAACAGACAGAAATAGATGCCTACGAGCATCTTAAACATACCGCGTCGACCATATTTATACAGGTGCTCTCCCAAGACATTTTGGAGAAAATTGTCGAGTTGGAGGATCCCCACCTAATGTGGACCTGGCTTCGCACTGAATATTATAGAGATTCAGCTTTCGCACTTGTTTCCCAGATAATGAATCTGGTCTCCCTTCCTACTCAATATTCTGGTACAGACTTACCAGGATTTATATCCAAATTTGAGTCCCAGTGGCTCCACCTTGCAAAACTCTCGAAAGCCTCCTCCGATTCGTACCGAAAAACCTTCGCTACGTTTCTTAACGAAGATAAAGCTAAGAGAGATTTCCTGTTGGGTTTTTGGGTTAAACACCATGAAAACGTAATCGATAATCTTACAACAAAAGATAGTTTGTCGTATGCTGATGTTAAGCAACGACTTATGGATATCGACACTTCCGAGATCGAAGATAATTCGGCTCTCTTTGTGTCTAAACCTTCGGGGAATAAGAAAAAAGGGAAGAAACCATCGAAATCGGGTAATTCCAATACCTCCTCCTCCTCCCCTCCGAAAACTTGCAACTGGTGCAGGAAACATAATCCAGGAAAATCCGAAGGACATACCTCGAACGAATGTTTTCGTCTACAAAAGATGAATAAGGAAAAGAAGGAAAACGAAGAGAGGGATAAGGCCGAGGAAGCTAATGTGACTACTAAGCAGAAGGTAAGAAACAAATCCTTCTACTTTGACACGGCCTGTACCTCACACATGACCCCTTTTGCAGGGCGACTCCTCAACTACTCGAGCTGTTCCGGATTTGTAAAATCCAGTTCACAAAAGAGCATGGAGATCGTTGGCAAGGGAGATGTGGTGATGGACTGTGTGCTAAGAGATGGATCGGTTTCTTCTTTTTGTGTTCGAGGTGTTTTGCATGTTCCTGATTTGGCACATCCGTTGATTTCTTGGAGAATGTTACGGGAAAATGGATATACAGAGTTTGGAGAGTGGGATTATATTTCAATTAACAAGGGAACAAAAGTTATTTTTCAAGCTGTTTTTGACGGAAATTTGTTTAAAATTCCTGAGACAACACATTCGGCCCATATTACTTATGACTTCTGGCATCACGCTCACGGACATTTAGCACCATCGAGGATGGATAAATCGCTACAGTTATATTCCGACGCCGATATAGCAGCAAGACCTATGAATTACGTCTGCGCTTCTTGCGTTAAAAGCAAAATCACTCGGTCTCCTCGAAATACAACATCAAGGAAGGATAGGAATAAACTCGAGCTTGTTCATTCTGATTTGAGTGGACCCTTTCCAGTTCCGTCATATGGTAATTCCTTTTAATATATTACTCCAATCGATGATGCTACTAGGGTTGTGTGGGTTCGATTTATGAAACAAAAGTCCGAGACAACTAAAATAATCAAAGACTTTGTTGCAGAAATGGAACTTCAAAACCACAAAACTCCCGCTGCATTTCGAACGGATAATGGTGGGGAGTATGTTACCAAGGACTTGAAAGGGTTCTTTACTTCAAAAGGAATTATACATGAGTTTTCTCCTCCCTATTCCCCTGAGTCAAATGGAGTTGCAGAACGTCTTAATCGTGCGATAGGAGAGTCACTTAGAGCTATGCTTGAAAGTGCACCGACTTATGATAAGAAGTTATGGGCTGAGGCTGTGTTAACCTCAGTATATATAAAAAATCCACAACCTCATTCGGCACTAAAGGATCTAACTCCTTATGAGGCTCTTTATGGCACCAAGCCATCGATCCAGCACCTTCAACCTTTCGGCAGAGAATGTTATATCCATGTACCTTATCAGAAACGAACAGATGGAAACAAATTATCTCCGAGGGCACAAAGGGCTATTTTTACCGGATACACCAATGTCCCCCATCATTATAGAGTGTTCTTACCTGATACCAAAAAGACTATAGTATCAGCAGACACCTTCTTCCCCCCTCTTAAGATAGAAGGGGCTACGCCAACAATAAAACGTCGAATTGATCAAATCCTTATACCTTTCCAAAGCAACACCCCATCAACATCCGTTGAGTATACCTATAATAATAAAGGCAGAACATCGGATGATATGTGGCGTCAATGGATGGATGAAAATCCTCAACATGCTAATAATTGAGTTGACAATGGTCATGAGACTATTGCTCGACTAATGAGAGCGGATTTTTTAGAAGGAAAAAGAGACGGATATTTAGGCGCTCCCTATTGGGTTTACAATGCCAATGATATGGCTTATCGAGAAGCCCTACCCCAACAACCCGAACAACCTGACGAAAGAATATTGATCGAAGAACTTGATCGAGAATCAATTCAAACGGTTGTTCCTGCAGACCACCTGTAAGACGAACATCAACAATCCAACCAACGATCTCAACTTCCATTGGGACGTCCTCTTCCTGCTCCTCCTAGGCCTAGGACGCCACCACCAATTCCATTTGGTCAAGTCGTCACTCGTGCCGGAAGAGTTGTGAATCCGCCTGAACGCTATGGTTACGAGGACTCTGCTCCTGATGGCAGTATGCGTGATGCACCTCCTCGACCACCGACTCCAGAACCTCAACCTTTGGAAGGAATCGAAGGAAGTCAGTGGGCAAATTTAAGTGTACTAACAGTTGAAGAACCAAAGTCTTACCGACAGGCCAAAGTGTTACCACAATGGTCAGATTGGAAGAAGGCAATGGATGAAGAACTTAAGTCACTTAAGGAAAATGATGTTTGGGATGTTATCCCGAAACCAGCGGGAAGAAAGATTGTGGCTAGCAGATGGGTATATAACGCCAAAGGAAATGCTCAAGGAGAAGTGGAACGATATAAAGCACGGTTAGTTGCCAAAGGATTCTCACAAATCTTAGGCCAGGATTACGATGAAATATTCGCCCCCGTGGTTTGTTACGATTCTCTTAGACTCTTATTGGCATTAGCAGCATGCACAGGATGGCGACCTCGACAATTGGACGTCAAGACTGCATTTCTGTATTGGATATTGAAGGAAGAAGTATATATGGATTTACCGGAAGGCAGCCAGTTAGATGGGATGGTGGCACAATGAAGGAGGTGTATCTATGGATTGAAGCAATCTCCGAGGGAATGGTACTACTGGTTAGTAGTTTACCTAGGAACTTTCGGATTTGCTATCACTGCTTGGGATCCCTGTGTTCTCGTTCACGAAACAGGAGATCTCTTTTTAGCTCTATATGTGGACGATATTACACTGTTTGGAGCTACTGGAGAGCTAAAAGAGCAAACCATTAATGTGTTGAAGACTGAGTTTAAAGTCACCGACATGGGTGAGCTTAATTGGCTTCTAGGAATCCAAATAACCTTTACCAACGATGGGATCACTCTTTCCCAGACAACATTTATCGATAAGATTCTGAATCGTTTTTCGATGCAAGATTGCAAGCCGGTCTCGACGCCTATCGACTCAAACCATCAGTTGAAGGCTATTGAACACGAAGACCAGCATACCGATGCAACGGCATATCAACAAATAATCGGATCTTTGATGTATTTGGTTACTGGAACGAGACCTTACCTAGCGTATACAATCACTCACCTCTCTCAATTCAACTCATCTCGCTCCACAAAGCACCTAACAGCAGCAAAAGGAGTACTTCGTTATCTCCAAGGAACGAAGGATAGACACCTTTTTTATGCATGGAATAATCAACTCAAAATGACTGCATATACAGATGCATCTTACGGCATTTGCTTAGATACCAGACGAAGCTTTTCAGGATATATATTTCAACTTGGGAACGCTACTATCTCCTGGAGATGTCGGAAACAGCGGTCTGTTGCTACCTCTACTTGCGAGGCTGAGTATATGGCACTGGCTATGACGACAAAACATCATCTCTGGCTGAAGCGTGGAACTCAGGAGTTATTGAAAGAAGATATTCCTACGGCTCTCTTTTGCGATAGTAATGCTGCTATAGATGTGGCATATAATCCAAAGCTTAACAACCGATCAAAACATATCGACATCACATATCACTTTACTCGAGAACAAATCGATCAAGGAAATGTGTCTGTTATGTATGTACCTTCGGAAGAAAATTTGGCAGATCTATGTACAAAGGGAATGACGAGATATGTTAATGACCACTTATGTTCAAAAATATTTGGATCAAAGTGAGAAGGGGTATTGAAAATACGGAAGTATCTACATTTCTCTTACTAATATTTGTACTTTCT
>Ga0307512_10007209_pt1 | contig 11062 bp, 9 predicted proteins | sample 14_EM_MG_FD_200267 | JGI IMG/M metagenome (GOLD analysis project Ga0307512, IMG submission 200267) | Populus trichocarpa ectomycorrhiza microbial communities from riparian zone in the Pacific Northwest, United States - 14_EM | ecosystem: Host-associated > Plants > Roots > Unclassified | place... | reverse complement strand
ATTCACGCGTTGGGACGTGCGCAGTTTCTTTCAAGTATGTACGCACTGTATATATAGATGAAGGGGGTAAAAAAAACGTTATTTCCCGATAAACACATTACTATCGTGTCGGGACACGAAAAACACATATTTTCATCGTATTGATACCGTATCGCTACCTCCAAGATATGATAGCACTACCACGGTTTTTACCCCCCCTCGACTAGCAACTGGCTTGGTCTGTTCATGCTCTTCATTCCGCGTTTCGGGAGACTACATAGCACAATGCCTTAGCAGCCCTACGAGCGCCGTTGCTATGGCGCATAACGTACGGTAACAGCAGAGCTGTTAGGGGTTACCCGGCTGCTAGCTACCCATCATAGGTGTAGATATCATCAACCATCAACCAAGTGTACACCAAACTTTACACGTTCGGCGTAAGTCCCTGGGAACAATTTGTCTGTTGGCGGGCCATCTCGGATGTTGGGGTTCGCGATCGTTGGCAGGAGAGGGGTAGCCTGACATATGGCGGAACTGGTGCAGTGGGTTTTCGCTGATGTGGAATTATTAGGGCGTCCGAAACGTGCTTTCGGTATTGCTGATGGTTATCGTCGTGGTGGCGGGCCCTGTGGGAACCCCCGGTGGCGTTCAAACCGCGCAATAATAGGGTACTGTGCGGTGGAAGCTTTCTTGCAGTTCGGTAGCATGGGGTACGGTGCATCAAGGCCAGATGTGCCAATTCACTTCATAGAGCACCTTGCCGATTCTGTTTATCTACGCTGCCGTAACTATGCATATTAGGACCTCTAAACTACCGTCAAGAGCCCAAAGACCCCAAATTTGAGGCATCGTTTCTGCATAACCATCATAGAAAATGCGGCTTATTAGGGCTCGAATATTCTCGCTATATGCTCCAAATTATTGCTATTTAGTCTCGGAAATATCACCAAAATACTGCGAGAGGTCAGGCTTCCACTGATTTTCTGGTATGTCGTCTCAAATGCTTCCACTCTGATAACGGAAGCTGCAGCAACGGTACTCTACCTCGCCAACTCGTTAATACAAGAAAGCAGAACTTCAAGCCGCTGGAGCAGTCCTGCCAGGACGGTACGACGCAGCTGGCGTCCCGCCGGGCGATCAGATTAAGCGGACGGGCCGCTACCACTCCAGGCAGTGAGTGTGCGTTAGAAACATAGTTACATACTCAGCATCATAGAAATTATAGTGGAGCTTTACCTAGATTCGGATATTCGGTCAACACAGTTTTGTCTCTATCTATCTATGGTTGTGAGTATCGTCACAAAGGAACGAGTAAAGGAAATAACATAAGAGGCGACAAAGGAAACCGTGACCGCCCCTACATCCTCTTGGGAAATGCCTGGGTGGAGGGCAAAGGGAAGTTTGCAGCGAGCCGCCTCGCGCGGACTGCAGACAGGAGACAGTACATACCTCATATCTACATATCCTCGCCGTGATCTAAGTCGCATGCGAATAATGGATGAACGGAACGCACATAACGTCAGAAATACTAAGTTAGGCAAATGTGCTACTTCATGGAGCGACATAAGCTCAGCGAAAACCCTAGCTTTTTCGCTCGCCGGCCGTCTCTCCAAAATCACCCATCACTGGGCTTGGGGCTGAAGGAATTGGGGATATTTCCTACCCTCGAATCTTTTCTCAACGAGCACCAAACCAAATAATAGAGATCTTTTGCAGTTTTATCGGGCGCACGTAGTGCTGGGTTTCCACAGCAACGGCAGGGGCTGAACAGACTATGCCCAGAAGGATCAGCCAAGAAACACTAATCATGGTATGGGCAATCACGCAAGACAGGGCTGACCGTCGTATGTATATAGATACCAAGGTTTTGCAGTCCTGGTCTTATTTCCGTCGTGCTTGTTGGGCTTAGAGGCGGGACTCCAGAGTAGGTTAGATATCCTCACGAATACAGTAGACCCCCTTTATAAGAGACTTCTTTATGAGAGAATATACTCTGTAAGAGATAAAGTCCAGGTCGCGACGTTTTTTGGGCAGTCCATATAAGAGAATTTTTTCCCTGGTCCCGAGCGTTCTCTTAGATGAGTGGGTATGTATGCACCTATCCACATGAACGTCGACCAACTCCGGTCATGACAGCGATACGGTGCGTCACATGTTATCTACTAGAGCTACATAGATTGCCCGACGGCAAGTATTGATCGACTGTCCTGCACGTACTTACATACCTTGTAACTATGGTGCCATCTTGCCCGTCACCGGACCGTGAGGCTGTAGCCCTCCGCCCGGAGCGGTCTACGTTTCTCTTGCTCCTTCTACACTGAATCTTGCGCGCTCCGCAATTGGATCGATGTTCCCCGCGCATCTGCTAATTTCGGAGTCGATCGGGAGAGGGTTTCGACATATCCCTTGCTTCTGATGGAGGGCAACGGTCCCGTGAAGAAACGTATTCCGTCGGGAGCGCGCGGGCTCGAACACTGTGTAGATGTGCGGCTGCCCGAGGTGTTCCGACGGAAGGCTCGCCGCCTTCGTCCTCCATTGTATTGTGTAACAAGAAAAGAAAAGCGTTATTTCGAGGTTAATGTATGTACTATAGGGGTTACCCGGCTACTACCTATTAGTCGGACACTCTACTCGTCGCCATGGCAGCTCCTCTCCCCCTGACACCCAGCCCTCGGCCTATGATACATACATATCATAGATACGCTCAGCCCCACTCTGACACCTCGCCCCCGTCTTCCTCGGATCATGACAACATCCTGGTAGAAGAGAAGTGTGCTTACATCAGGCTTGCTGCATGCTTCGCGGCCCCCACTTACCGCCTGCCTGTCTCTCCCCGGCTGGTCTCACCTTCTCATTTACTCTCTTCATTCTGCCTCCCATCGCCCTCCATCGTCTCCCGCATAAACAATCTCCCCCGACACCTTTCCTATGATCGCGGACGATCGCGATCGCTCTACGCCATGTCGGGATCCTATCAAACGAGCTTCGATTCGGGTCGCTCTCCATTGTACGTTGCGAAACATACGCCTGTCTTCCGACTGCCCGCAAGCGCTCTCTCCCGTCGGGCTGTTAATGACGCGTGCTCTGTGTCCAGAAATAATTCGCCCGCATCCGCCTCCTCCACGCTCGCTCCCGACTCTTTCAAGACGAATTTAAACCGTACCAAGTCCAAACGATGGGTGGAGGCTGCGGCGGTCAATTACGATGATCTTTGGGGCGATGGTGAGGACTATGATAGCGGCTCCGACGATGATTACCAGCGTGGCGCTCGTTTGCCTGGTCGACACGCACCCGCTTCGCACACAGAAGCAGCCGCCAGATCGCCCGCTTCAGCAGCGCCTGCTCCAGCAGCGCCGACAGATAGCCCGCTCCCGCACGGAATGAAATTCCCACCACCGCCGTCGGAGATCGACATGGTGCTCCCGCCGACACCGTCCGAGATCGATGGTCGCGAGAGTACGAAGCAGGCCCCCTCAGCTGTACATGTTGGACATACTTCCGCGCCTCCACAGCGGATGGACATGGGACCGTCGTCACCACAATCCCTAGGCCACCGCGCCATGCCGACCGCCTACAAACCATCACCGTCGGTTGACTCCGCGTATTCGCAGAAACTAAGGGAGGAGCTTCAGAAACGACTGTCGGTTCGTAAGCCTGTACCTTCACGATCGAGCTTACCCTCGTCACCCGCCTTTCAAGCATCGTCGCAACAGCCGCTACAAGCTTACCCTCCAAATGCACCACCGTTGTCTGATTCGTCTGGGGGGCATTATGTGATGGGATATCAAGGACAGTATGGACATTCCTCGGGCCCAGCTGCCAACGAACAACCGCCCCTACAGTCACCTCCTGAGGCAGCCAATCTACGGGCAACTGGTTTCCCGATTCCGCAGAGCACTCCAGACCATGAACGATATGAATCGCCATCCTCACTCAGCGGCCGACCGAAATCCGCCGATAAGGTCCCCTTACGGCCTTCGACCCTACCAACCTCTCAACAGCCTTTGAGCTTTTCGGTTGAGCCCACGTCTACTTCACCCACCTCACCTTCGAACCCGAGAATAATCAGACCATCGGACATATACAGACGACATCAAGAAGAGCAGATGCGGCAGTCCAGCGTAGATTCGATGCTTCGTGCACGCGCTTCGCAAGAGGATGTTCGCCGGCACGCTTCTTCCCAGCAATGGAAGGAGCAAGGCAGCTACCCAACGTCCGCAGCATCGGCATCGTCGCCGGCAAGGCCACGCTCCCGATCAGGTGGTTCTCACCCCCCGAGTCCATTACAGCCGCCGGCAAACCCGCTACCTAATGTTCCATTGCAGTTGGTCTCACCCGGCGGAGGCTCATCGCCTTCAAGCCCCCTCTCAAGATCCGAATCAACCCACTCTCCCAGCCCTCATCCCCCCCCTGTGGCTCCCTTGTCCGATGTGCCGACACCCGTGACCCCAAGTCTCCCGGCAACGTCCTGGTCAAGACCGCAGCCAATATCTTCAATATCTGGATCTGCAGTGCAAACTGAGCGCGCGTCGAGTACAGACCTTCCATCAGCGATCCTGCCCCCACAAGGAGGCGTGGACGAACCGGAGGAGAAGAATCGCATGACAAAGGATCCACTACCAGGTACTCCCCCACCGGAGGATAACACCTGCGAGGCAGATCGGGGAGAGGCAGAAGGGGTCGCCGACGCGGTACCCAAAGCTGCTCCGTTGGATGGTAGCAACACCGAATACACGCCTACGAAGAATAGCGGCGACACGGAAGAGAAGTATGTGGGTTCTCCAGTGGCAAATGACGTCATTTACGAGACCCCATTGGAGACCACCGACCACCAGGACTATTTCACTCCTCCTACTGGGCAGTCGCGGCTTCCCTCAACTACCACCATCCCTCTCGCGCGTGGCAGTGACGAGCCCGGCCGTGAAGTCTTTCAGACGCTGGTGGATCACGCGTTCATACGCCAGGACACTCTTGTGCCCACGCCCTACAGCGAGACGCCTTCCGCAGACATGTCGCCAATCATTCCTCCACCGCCAGTGTCACCGAAGGGCGACAGCGGTGATGACGTGCCCTCTTCCGCCGCCCCTCCCGCCATTATGGTACAAACCTTCACCCCAAGTGCCACCGAAAAAGATTTGGTCTCAGCGGAGAAAGTTAATTCCCGGAACCCATCTCCCGACAACTTACGTGAGGGTGTCAATAAGTTTTCCGTAGTGCTTCCTCCCGTCCATACGGAAGTAATTACTGCAGAGCTTTCTGGAACTACGCCGGTCTCCGGCACCAGCTCGCCGCATGAGACGCCCGTTTCTGAGGAGTCGGACGAACTGGACCACTTCATTGGCGAACTAGAGAGGGCGCAGACTCCTGTTTCACAGTCCCCAAGTATCACGCCGACCCCATCCGAACATGCTACGACTTATCCAAAGTCTTCTAGTTGGCAAGATCCGAACCGCTTGAGCATCTCCTCACGTTCTCCGAGTATCAAACCTGTACCGCAAGACGAGCTGGAGGAACACCGACGATCACCAGAGCCTGGCCAGTCTTTCTTGAGTGACTCACGTTCCCTGAGTATGAAGCCTGCTTCGCTGAATGAGGAAGAGGACCGTCCGCTGTCAACTCAGAAGGAGCGTGACGAGCCGGGCGCCCCCCGTTCACCAAGGATCGACTCACCCCTGCACGAGGAGCCCGAGAAGCATCTTCAGACCTCTGCAGAGGTTCGGGACTATTCGGATGCCCCGCGTTCCCCAGGTATAACTTCAGCTCCACCGGGTGAAACAGCGGCACATGCGCAGCGCCCTGCACCGGTCTATGACCATCTAGGCGTTTCGATATCCACTGAAGACAAAACTGTAAGGGACAGCCTGGGAGTCTTGTCGTTGTACGGTTCTTATTGGCGAGACGGAGACGATGATTCCGTTGGTGGGGCTCCTTTGCCTGTTCCGCCCAAGTCACCTCGTCGCGTTGCTGCGGCAGAAGGACCTTCACCTATGGCCCCCTCACTTCAGGGCGGGCTTGTTCCTCAGTCCGAATTCGAAGTCCCTAAGAAGTCGTCGCCGCCACTGCCTGTAACAATTCCACCGCCGCAAGAAACCGACTCGGCAATGCCGGCGGAGCCTCAGACTCCTGCTAGTATTCTTGATCAAGATCTTCTCGAATTAGTTTCTACCGGCAAGCGGTTCTTGGATAGACGCGATACCGTACTTGCTCCGAGAGAAAAAGCACTCCAAGAAGAGGATAGGGCCACACCTCAGAGGTTGCCTGCTGGACTGGAGCCCGGGGGCATGGAAGCCATCCACCTCACGAAGAATCTCGGCCCAGAATCCGAAGGAATCGAGGTTATCGGAGGTCCCATAGTCGAGAAGAGGCCGAAAACTGCCGATGAACTGAACCCACCCGCCGAAAGCGATTTCACCAGGGAGCTCATCAGTCAGTTCAGCCGACCGCAAACGTTGATGTTGAAACAGACAATGCCGTCGGGAATCGTGATGATGCCACCCATGTCTCCAGCCCCTGGTGGGAAATCCCCAGCCGACGAATCCGCTCCAGAGGTTATCAACTTCGAGAAGGACTATGGTGAGGGTATCGAAATTTTGGACGACGTCGCGCTCGACGACCGAAAGGCTCCTCCCAGCGAGAAGACAGTCACAGTAAAGTCGTCCACAACGGTAATCCAGGACACGAGACTCATCCCTGCGCTGGACAGCCCGGAAGAACGTATAATGGCGTACGACGCCCTACGCAACCACATCCGAGAATCTCCCAACCCACTTGCAGACTGGATTTCCTATCAGCTTGAGCATAACAATGGCAACGAACTGCTGGATTCGGAGATTGTTTCGACCAAGCCGTGCCTTGCCCCGCGCAAGAGCAAGGGCCGGATGGGAGGGTTGGGTCATTTCCCCAGTCGCTCAGGGGATGGTGGTTCCCGTCACGAAGAAGGAGCATCAAATCGGGCAGAAGAGAAATTGGAGAAAATGGGAAGAGGAGCAATGAGGCTGGGAGAAATGGCCGGTGGAAGGGTAGGAGGCTGGGTCAAGCGGGTTGGGAAGAAGGTATAATTTAGTCATTTCTTGCTGTCAGATGTATTAGCAACAAGTCTGTATATACTAATGCCCAATCGTGAACGCAGGGAAATTCCAACAAAGAGAGTACATCGGAAACTGCCGACCATCAGATGAGGGATGGAAGTTCCATAGAGTTGGATATGCCCATTGGAAACCGCACTAGAAATGCCAGTGCCACATCGCATTCTTCGACAGCGGTACCGGAGAGAAGCACCACTGTTGGGTCGATGTCCCAGCATGCCCTAGCTCTCACAACCGCCTCGCCGTCTCCCGTGAACCGCCCGCCGCCACATCCCCACATTCAGACTCAGTTTCAACCTAAGCCTGCACAAGCACCACAGGTGCGGCCTTCCCTGCAGTCGGTCAACGAACCCAAACAGCCCACGCTTAGCATCCACCATCAGCCGTCGATCGCTGGGTCCAAATCACCTTCGCCGCATTCAGTCGAGTCACCACCGGCTCCTGGTCCGGCATATTCACCTTTCCCAGCGAGGACAGACAGCCCATCTTCGCCACATCACAGTGGATCTTCGTCTGCGATCACAGCTAGAGGTGTTCCGTTGCCACTTTCCGTAGAAGACAGCCCATCTGCTTCCACATCACCACTCCCTGGTTCAGCCGCTAAAGCAGCTGCAGATGAACAAAAGGAGTGCTCGGACGACGATGGTGACCTTTACTCGATGCCAAAACGGCCGGTGGTTGTATCGCAGGAGCAGAAGCCGCCACTGTCGGTTGTTGCGGCGACACCACCAGTTAAGGAGTCGCAGGATATGGGAGATGGCTCGGACACCAATAATACTGAGCTTCACGCGGCGCCGGATCAACCGCCGGGATGTGAAACTGCGGTACAGAATCAGGATTCAATGATGCGAGTCCGTCAGTCAATGCCACTTGTCCCTCGGGGGATATCGCCGATTTCTCCCCTGACGGTAACACCGACTCCTTCCCAGTTGCAGGTTCGAGGGCCCGAGAATATCGTACCATCGGCGTTGCCCCAGCAAGACGTCTCCCAGAGGCTCTCCATCATCGCAGTTCCGCCGTCACCCAATCCCGAAGTTGCGCACCCGCACCCGCAACCGAACCAACAAGGGCCTCGTGGAGCCGAACACGCACAACGGATGCCGTCAGTAGCGCATTCCCAGGGTCATTCTCCGCAAGCTGGCCAGCAGATGTTCGGCCATGGTGACCAAAGGCCCATCCTGCAAGATCCTCATGCGGCAAGATCTCAGCAATCCCCTGGGCCACTACCACCCCCACACCATCAAACGCAGCAGCCACAACACCAGCAGCAACCTCCCTTCTCGGGCCAACATCCCGCTCCCCCCCAGACAGCCCATGGTTATCCGGCCCCTCCCCCGAGCCGTGGTTCTACTCTTGCACAGACCATTTCCAACGGCAGTGGACACCCTTCGGGCTCATCGTCTTCGAATTCCGGGAAGAGGGTGAAACGAGCAAGTTTCTTTGGCCTGGGGAGTAAGCTAGATGGTATGGGGCGCAGTGTCTCTGCAGTATCTCACCCGCCGCCCCAACCGCAGCAGCGGCAGCAACCGCGTCAGCAACAGCAGCACTATCCTCAGGGTCAACCGCAGGGCCGCCCGCGGGGTTATTCCCAAGATCATCACCAGGCTCACTCTCCGCCAATCGCTGATGCACCACCCCAGAAAATGACGAAACGAGGTAGTTTCCTGAAAAAAATAGGAGGAAGCAAAACCAAAAAACAGGATGAAGGCGCAAAGCCTAAGGGCAATAGGGTGTTTTCGGACATATTCTCACGCACCTCGTCGCCGCCCAATAGCACTGGCAGTCAACCTTCCAATAAGTTCGCAAAACTAACGAAAGCGAAGCTAGTCAGTGGAGGCAGCGACGGTACTCGAGCACTTGCGCAGCCTAGCAGCAGCGAACCGAAGATTTATGACCCGAAGACTGGACAGTACATGAGCTTCGATCAAGCAATTTCAAGGAGTGGGAGTCATAGCCATGGCGCACCGCAACAGCCATTGAGTCTGCATGTGTCGCCATCACAGGAGTACGCACCGCCGAGGCCTTCTATCGGTGGACACTCCCAGCACAGCGGATATCAGTCTCCGTCCGCAATGTACCCACCGGGTGTCCCGCAGCAGCAGCTGGGGCTCCAACAGGAGATGCAACTGCCCCACAGTCCCGCTGCGAATGTCCAGAGCCGTCACAGTCCGGTCCTGTTGAGACAGAGCGGCTCCTATGCTCCTCCACCGCCTGGACAGCAACCGCCACAGCCAATCTCCCAGCCGCTACAACAAAGTGGGCACGAGGAGGTTCGACAGGGTCCTGGGACATCGTACCGCCAACCTTCGCAAATGGCTCACGGCGTGCCACACGAAGGAATGCCGCCGCCGCCGCCGGGCAATCAACACTACCTACCCAAAGAACAGCCTCAAGCGCATCCCCAGAATTACCCCGACCACAACCGGTATGATGCCGCGCACCACGGTGTTCCGCAACAGCAACAACAGTACCACCAATACCCACACAACCAATCTCCGTACGCCGCATCTCCCACTCATCCCCATCCCGCCTACCAGCAGCAACCTAGTTATCAGCCAGAATACCCGCCGCCATCAGGGGCTCCACAGCTGCCTCCACTTCCGTCAGGCCTGGTTAGACAGTCGACACAGAGCAGCCTGTATAGTGCTGTCCTGGCAGGCTCCATCGCAGAGCGGAGAGCCGGCAACACTCCGCCCCCACCATCGCAGCACCATCAACCTCAATACTCCCCTACGCAGTTCCAGCAGCCTACTTATTCACATACGCAACAGCCAAGCCCTCAGCTGAGCAGAGCAGGAACTGGGTTTAGCAGCGTTTCGGGCGGTGAATTGACGAATCCGCCTTCTCAGCTACAACAATCATACGCATTTCCTCATCAGCAAGAGCTATCATACTCTCCGCCGCCCCAGCTACATGAAGAGCAGCAGCAGCATTATGCTTATACGCCCCGGCCGCCGAGCGCTACCCGGGAACGCAGTGGGTATGCAGGATACACTTCTCCAGTAATCCCGTCGCCGTCATCAGCCGGCACAGCATCGTATCACAGGTCGCCGCCGCCACCGCAGCAGGAGCAGCTCGAGCGAAAGCAATCTGTCGCCTCTAATGCAACACGTGCTAGTGGTCATGCAGCACCTTTGTTTCCGCAGCAACCACTAACGCCCACTCAATCACCGCCGATGCCACAGCGCGCACAGTCGGTCATATCGGCTTCCACGAGTGTCAGCGGACTTAGCAGTGGCCCTGGCATCTCCCGCCAAGGCACCCACCACTCTTCGCTGGCCCACGACGTCAGTCCGCCGCATGTAGGAATGAGTGTCAACGCCGACACGCCCGCAAGTACTGGTATTCCTGCAGCTGTTATTTTTGTTGATTCTACGAACGCGGGCCCGGGTGCTTTGCTGGGATCACCCGCTAACAGCGTGGTTTACGAGTCTGCGCAGACGTCGGACCGTTACCCAGCGCTTAGCAGTGACCGCCCAACGGAAGACGAGCCGGTGACTACCGAGATGAAGGCGAAGGTGGAGCAAGGGACGAACGGCAAGGAGGGGGATTTGGACATCAAGAAGCGGGAACAGGAACAGGATGCAGACGACGAAACCACCGGAAAAGGGAAGGGGGAAGTAAAAGTGCTGGAGCAGGTGGAGGAGCAGGTGGAGGATTATCAAGGAGTTCGTGTACCGGGCACACAGCACGATAAGCAGGAGATACAAGTACAGCACGGCATTCAGGACGAGCAGGCTGAGCACGTAGCGAAAGTTGATGCCATCGCGGGAGAGGCGAGCAAGGAGCCGGCACCGACTTTGGGGCAGGAGCAACCGGTCGAAGATGAAGCGGCGATGGGCAAGCATCCCTCAACAGCAGAACCCGAGGAGGTCGCCGAATCGGCAGCTGCGGTAATAGAGGAAAAGATAGCCGTGCACTACGAAAGTAATGACGGCAAGGAAGTCGTCAGCGCCGGACATCAGCGGGTTCGGTCAGGAGGCGGGGTGAGTGACGGT
>Ga0307512_10007206_pt1 | contig 11064 bp, 10 predicted proteins | sample 14_EM_MG_FD_200267 | JGI IMG/M metagenome (GOLD analysis project Ga0307512, IMG submission 200267) | Populus trichocarpa ectomycorrhiza microbial communities from riparian zone in the Pacific Northwest, United States - 14_EM | ecosystem: Host-associated > Plants > Roots > Unclassified | place... | reverse complement strand
GGGCTCGAGGTGCTTCACGTTGTCGCTCTCCGCCGGATGAGCCTGGTGTGCAGGATGGTCATTCAAGTCCTGACCTGCAGGTTCGTAGTGGACTGACGGTTCTGTTGTTCGTGCCGGGGTGATCGCGGCGAGCAGGCCGGGGCCGACTTCCGCCCACCCAATCAGCAGAAGCGGTCCGACCGCGTCGAAGGCCGCCTTGCCGAACTGGCCGGCGATGATCGGGTCGGCGGTGTTCAGGGCCAAGGCGACCACGCTGGAGAAGATCAGCAGCCGCCGAGCCGGGCGTAGTTGCGCTGGCGTGGCGCCGTGGACGGCGAGGTGCCGGGTGCCGAGTAGCAGCCCGACGACGGACAGGTCGACCGCTGGCGCGACCAGCGGGGCTACCCACCCCGGCACGCCAAGCCGCAGGGCCAAGTTCAGGACGTTGCCAAAGCCAAAGAGGAATGTCAGCCCAACTACGGCGGCCATGATCACGGTCACCGCGCGGACAACGACGTCTGGTTCGGTGAGGTTGCGGTCAGACATGCTCGCCGATCCCCATCCGCAACTGCGTCTCCTGAGCCCGCTCCGCCGCAGCGCTGGCACCGTAATGACGCGGCATGTCCTCGGAAGTCCAACCCAGCAGCAGCATCAGGTCACCGGTGTCACCGCCGGCGCGTTTCCATTCGTGGGCGAAGTTGTGCCGCCACCGATGCGCATGCACCTGAGTCAACCCGGCGGCCAGGCCACGGCGCTTGAGCATGATCTTGATGCCGTTCGCGCCCAACGGACGAGCAACGCGGTCGGCCAGCCACAGGTCCGGCAAGTCAGCGCCCTTGTGCTTGTCCCTAGCCCGCAGGTACCGGCTGATCGCCCGCGCAGTCTTCGGCCCGAATCGGACACGTCGGTCTCGGGCGCCTTTGCCGTGGTAATGCACCGAATCGGTGGTGAGATCGATGTCGTCGAGATGGAGTTTGCCGACCTCGGACAGGCGGGCGCCGGTGTTGTAGTAGAGCCGGATGATCGCCTCATCCCGCACCTGCATGAACGTCTTGCCCTTGCAGGTGCCGATCACCTTCTTGGTGTCATCGTCCCGGATGATCGGGATCAGCTTCTTCGGCGTCTTCGGCTGCTTCACCCGCTCCATCGGCGACCGGTCGATCTCCTCCTCGTCCAGCATCAGCCACTTGAAGAACTGCTGCAGACCCTTGTGCTTGTTCAACGCCGTCGCCGCCGACCTGGTCTCGATCATCCAGGCTTGGAACGCCTCGACATGCGCACGGGTGACCTCGGTCGGGTCATCGGCTGCGGCGTCAGCGTCCGGATCAGGCGAGTACTCGCCGAGGTAGCGGGCGAGCTGGGCGGCGGCCAGCAGGTAGTTGTAGCGAGTGGTCTCCGGATAGTTGCCGGCGCGTAGGGACCGGTCCCAGTCGCGTAGGAAGCCGGACCAGGTCTTCGACAGACCGGTGGTGATCTTGTCCAGGTCGAGAAGCGGCATCGTCTGAAACCCTCCGAGTCAAGGTGTCGCTGAGCGGCATGCTCGACTTCGAAGACCAGACCAAGATCAAAAAGAAAGGGCTCCCACAGGCCGTGACCTGCGGAAACCCTCGATGCCGTCGGGCTGACAGGATTCGAACCTGCGACCCCTTGACCCCCAGTCAAGTGCGCTACCAAACTGCGCCACAGCCCGGCCACACCTCCCTCAAGGAGATGCGCGATCAGCTTAGCCTAGCCCTCAACCTCAACTCTTCCGGGTCCGCTTCTCCCGCACCCGCACAGACAACCGCACCGGGCTGCCAACGAATCCGAACTCCTCACGAAACCGCCGCTCCAGGAACCGACGGTACCCAGCCTCCAGAAACCCGCTGGTGAAGAGCACCAGAGTAGGCGGCCGAGTCTGCGCCTGAGTCGCGAACAGGACCTTCGGCTGCTTGCCCCCGCGAACCGGCGGCGGTGTGGCGGCGATCAGCTCCGTCAGCCACGAGTTGAGTCGCCCGGTCGACACGCGCTGGTCCCACGAATCCAGGGCCGTCCGCAGGGCCGGTGCCAGCTTGCGCACGGATCGCCCGGTCAGCGCGGACACGTTGATGCGCTCCGCCCATGGCACGCGTACGAGGCCACGATCGAGCTCACGGGTCAACTGGTGCCGCCGGTCCTCGTCGACGAGGTCCCATTTGTTGAAGGCCAGGACACAAGCCCGACCGGCATCAACAACCATGGTCAGCACGCGGAGGTCCTGCTCCGAGATGGGCTCAGACGCGTCCAGCAACACGATGGCGACTTCCGCCGCCTCGATGGCGGCCCGCGTCCGCAGCGACGCGTAGTACTCCATGCCGCTTGCTGTTTTCACTCGTTTGCGCAGGCCGGCGGTGTCTACGAACTGCCAAACCTCACCGTCCAGCTCCACCAACGAGTCGACCGGGTCGACTGTTGTGCCGGCAATAGAATCCACGACCGCTCGCTCGGCGCCTACCAGCCGGTTGAGCAGGCTCGACTTGCCGACGTTCGGCTTCCCCACCAGCGCCACTCGGCGCGGGCCGCGGGCCACGCCGAACGACTCGCGGGGGGTGGCGGGCAGCGCGTGCAGCACGGCGTCCAGCAGGTCACCTGAACTACGACCGTGCAGGGCGCTCACCGGATGCGGCTCCCCCAGGCCGAGCGACCACAACGACGCCACATCGGCCATCAACCGGTCGTCGTCGACCTTGTTGGCTGCCAACAGGACTGGCTTGTCCGAGCGGCGCAGCACGCGGGCGGCCGCCTCGTCCGTCGTGGTGGCGCCTACCGAGGCGTCGATGACCAGGAGGACGGCGTCGGCGGTTTGCATCGCCAACTCGGCCTGTGCGGTGACCGATGCCTGCAGACCATCGGCCTTGGGGTCCCAGCCGCCTGTGTCGACCACCGTGAAGCGGCGGCCGTTCCACAGGGCGTCGTACGCGACGCGGTCCCTGGTCACGCCCGGTTTGTCCTGCACGACCGCCTCTCGACGGCCGAGAATGCGGTTCACCAGGGTCGACTTACCCACGTTCGGCCTGCCGACCACGGCCAGCACGGGCTGTGGCGGCTCGGCACCGGTGTCGTCGGGGTGGCCGAACTCCTCGTTGACCGCGGTCCAGTCGGACTCCGACTCCCAGGTGCCATCCAGCTCAGTCATCACGCAACTCATCCAGTTCACGCACCAGGTCCGCCAGGTGCTTGCGAATGTCCTCGGTCGCGGCGGCAAGACCCGTGCGTCCAGGTTGGACATTCAACCCGAACGGCTCCCCGACCAGAATGTCCAGCTTAGGCCGGAACCCCCGACGCTCGTACGTGCCCCTCGTCGCGACCGGCAGGACGACCGCGCCGGTCATCCGCACGAGCCACGCCGCGCCCTGCTCAGCATGCGAAACGTCGCCCGCACCTCTGGTTCCTTCGGGGAAGACACCGATCAGGCCGCCGGCCCGCAGGACCGACACCGCCGCCATCAGCGGCTCGCGGTCGGCGACACCCCGGCGCACCATGATCTGCCCGATCCACCGGAACGCGTGCCCGGCGATCCCCCTCGACAGCTCCGCCTTGACGAGAAAGACCGCGCGCCGAGGAACCATCCCGAACAGCAGCTGCGGCTCGATGAACGAGCTGTGGTTCGCGACCAGCACGACCGGTCCGTCACCAGGCACTCGCGACCGGTGGTGGACCCGAATCCGGTACAGGGGTCGGTGCAGCCACCGGCCGATCCAGCGCGCGAAATCGTGCAACCACGGCACGGCGCCTGGGGGAAGCGTGTTCACCAGTCGGCGGCCACGCCACGCAGGTCGCGCTCGTCGACCAGCGCCATGATCTCGTCCAGCACGCCCTGCAGATCGAGGTTCGTGGTGTCGAGCCACACGGCGTCGTCGGCGGGCTGCAGCGGCGACGCGACGCGCCCCGAGTCCAGCCGGTCCCGGCGGTCGACGTCCCGCTTGGTCTCGTCGAACGACGCACTGTCCTGAAGCGACCGGCGTCGCGCCCGCGCGTCCGAGGAGGCCGTCAGGTACACCTTCAGCGCGGCGTCCGGCGCCACGACGGTGCCGATGTCCCTGCCCTCGACGACGATCCCGCCGCGCTCCTCGCACACCTCGGCGATGATCCTCATCTGCCACGCGACGAGCAGCGCACGCACCGACTCGACCGCGGACACGGCCGACACCGCGAGCGTCACGGCCTGACCGCGGATCTCGGCGCCGACGTTCTCGCCGCCGAGCAGGACCTCCTGGTGGCTCGGGTCGGTGCTGACCCGCAGGTCGACGTGCTCGGCGACGCTGCGCACCGCCTGCTCGTCGTCGGTGGCCACCCCGGCGCGCAGCACCGCGAGCGTCACCGCCCGATACATGGCGCCGGTGTCGAGATAGCCGCCCCCCAGGGAGACGGCCAGTCGGCGGGCAACCGTTGACTTCCCGGTCCCTGACGGACCGTCCAGCGCGATCACACCACGCAGTTCGCCCAGTTGCACCGCGGCTTGCCTCCTCAAGGTCAGTCCCTGTCTACATTCTGCCAGGTAGCAGACCGGTAACTGGTGACGCCCAACGAACACCCGATGATGCCTTAACATCCAGTTACCCTGCAATAACTGGAGGTAACTGTGTTCAGGCGATCACTCATCGGGTTGCTTGCCACCACGGCCCTGACCACGACACTTGTCGCCGGCACCGCCCCGCAGGCGACAGCCGACGTCCACGTGGCGGTCGTCACCCTCACCTACAGCGACACCAACGCCGCCGAGTTCAAGAGCGCCGTGGCTCAGGGCGTCGCCGTCTGGAACTCGAACGTGACCAGCGTCCACATCCAGAAGGCCACCACCGGCCAGCACGCCGACATCACGGTCGTCGCCGACAACGGCTGGCCTCGCGCCAACCTGGGCCCGGTCCACCCGGGCGGCAGCGTCACCGTGTGGATCGGCCGCGAGGCCGTGAACGAGGGCTACAGCACGGTCCGTATCGCCGCACACGAGCTCGGCCACTCCCTCGGCCTGCCGGACATCAAGCCCGGCCCGTGCTCGAGCCTGATGTCGGGCAGCACCGGCGGCGTGTCCTGCACGAACGTCAACCCGAACACGTCCGAACGCAACCGCGTGCAGAACACGTACGCGAACGGGTTCGCGGCGCAGTCGACGAACACGGTCGTCGTCGGTTAACGCAGCACCTCGCCGAGCGTGGCGACCGCGGCCTCGATCTGCGCGTCGGACAGATAGGGAGCCGGCCCGAACCGGAGCTTGTCACCCCTGCTGTCGGTCAGCACGCCACGCTCGGCGAGCTTCTTCCGCAGTTCTCCCGCATCGGGCGCGGTCAACGCGAGAAAGCCGCCGAACGCCTCACGTGGCGCGGACCGGTCCCGCGTGATCACCTCGGGCGGCGCGTCAAGGGCATCGAACAGCGACGCGAGCAAGCCGTTCTGGTGCAGGGAAACCTCACGTAGGAACGGCGGCGTCAACCCTTGCCTCGCGAAGAAGTCCACCACAGCGACAGCCCGGTAATGGCTTGTCACGTCATAGGTGGCGCCGGCGAAGCGGTCGCCGCCCGGTGCGTAGCCGACCTGCCCGGCCGCTTTCGCCGCCAGGTCGTCGAACTCCGCGAACCAGCCGGTGATCACCGGCCGCAGTGCGGCCGCATGCGCGGGCAGGCGTAGGAAACAGTTGCCCTCACCCAGTTGCAGGTACTTGTAGCCGCCGCCGGTGATCCATGCGTCGGTCAGCCCCTGCTGCCGCACGGAGAACGGCACGACACCAAGCGCGTGGTAGGCGTCAACGAGCAGCTCCACTCCCCTGTGCCGGCAGGCTTCCGCGACGACCGACAACCCCGGCACGATCCGCGACGTCTCGAACAGCACGTACGACACGAGCACGGCGGCAGTTCGGTCGTCGACCGAGGCCGCGATCCGCTCGGCGAGCGTGTCGACGGGCGTGGCCGCGACCCGCACGACCTCAACGCCTTCCTCCGCGAGTCGTGCGAGTTGGCGGCGCAGTGTGTGGAACTCGCCGTCGGTCGTGACGAGCCGAGGCCGGTTTCGTAGGTCCACACTGGACAGAAGACGAACGACCAGCTCGTGGGTGTTGGCACCCAACGCGATGTCGCCGCCGGGATCGTCGAGCAGGTCGCGGTAGGCCTGCCGCAGCCGCTCAGCCTTGGCGAAGGCCAGGTCCCACTTGTCGTCTACGGCAGCGGACGCGTCGGTGAACGCTTCGATCTGGCCATGCAGCGCGACATCGGGCCACGCCTGATGCGAATGCCCGGTCAACAGGAGGCGCTGCGCGACGTCAAACCGTCCATAGTGGATGGACAGTGCGTTCGGGTTGGCGCGCAGGGAATCCAGTGTCGTCATAGTTGGCTCCGAACAGCCCACAGGTCAGGGAACATTGCCTGGAACAACGTAGTGCGCAGGTACGCGGCGCCGGCCGACCCGCCGGTACCCGGCTTGCCGCCGATGGTCCGCTCGACCATCTTGACGTGCCGGTACCGCCACTCCTGCAGCCCTTCGTCCAGGTCGACGAGCAGGTCGGCCACCGTGGATGGTCCGGAGTCGTCCGCGTACACCCGCACCAGCACCCGTTGCACGTCCTCCACTTCCGTCCACTGTGTCCGGAAGTCGCGGTCGAGATGCGTGGCGGAGATGTCGTAGCCGGCGTCGGCGAGGTAGCGCAGGAACGAGTCGAACACCGCAGGCCTGGACATGGCTGCGGTGATCCGTTCGTACGCGGTCGAATCCGGCGCGTACGGCGCGAGCATCCGCTTGTCCCGCCGACCAAGTACTGCCTCCAGCTCGCGGAACTGCCCGGACTGGAAGCCGCTGGACTCGTCGAGCCGCTCGCGGAAGCTGGTGAACTGGCGTGGGGTCATGGTTTCCAGCACGTCGATCTGTGCGACCACGACCTTGAGAATGGTGAGCACCCGGCGCAGTGTCCGCACCGAGTGCGGGGTGTGGCCCTTCTCCAGCCCGCGTTGCAGGTGCTCCAGCTCGTGCAGCATCTGCTTGAACCACAGCTCGTACACCTGGTGGATCACGATGAACAGCATCTCGTCGTGCTCGTCCGACCGCGGTCGCTGCGCGGCGAGCACCTCGTCGAGCGCCAGGTACGACGTGTAGGTCAGCGCGGCGGACTGTCCACCTGGGATACTCATGGCGTTGTCACCTTGTCGAAGTACCGCTGGGCCGGCTCGGCCAGCGCGGGATACAGGAAGTGGAACAGGCGCAGGGCTTCCGCGCGGCACTCGGGTGCTGGCACCAGGTCCTCCGGCAGTTCGGGGTCCAGGGACGGGAACTCTCGAAACGTGTGCACCAACCTGGTGCGCAACAACAATGCCTCACGGTCGCTGTCCACCTCGCGACCGCGGAAGTGCTCGACGAACGCCCGGTACCGCGCGGCGAGCTCGCCGAGGTCCCACACCCTGGCGACGAACGCCCCGAAGTCGAGTGCGGTCGCGGGCCTGCCCAGCATGACCCCAGCATGCTCCGCCACGTCGAGCTCCGCGAGCAGAGCGGCCAGTTCCTGCTCGCGGTCGTGCGGCGCGAGCCAGGTGCCGTCCTGCACCGAGCCGAAGCCGAGGAACCGCAACCGGCTAACGAGCCGCGTGCGCGCGACGCGACGCACCTCGGGGATCGAGTGCCAGAGCACGGTCCAGGTGGTCTCGCGGCGGGGTCCCTCGCCGAGCGTGAAGATCCGCCGGTCGCCCTCGGCGAGCACGGCAACCGTGCGTTGGGTGAGCACGTAGTGCACGTGCCGTCCGTCCCTGCTCCGCGCCAACAGGTCCCGGGCGACGAGCCGGTTCAGCGCGACCCTGGCGGCCCCTTCGGTGAAGCCGAACTCCGCGAGCAACCGCACCAGCCCGCCGGACCACACGGCACCGCCGTCGCGGACGTGGTGCGCACCGAGCAGCGTGAGCACCAGGTCCTGCGGAGCCGGTTCGAAGCCGTCGGTCATGACCGCGAGCATAGTTGACGCATCAGCGGGGTCAACCGTAATGTGTCGAGGGTGAAGGTCGGCGTCGGGCTTCCGAACACCATTCCGGGCATCTCGGGTGAGGTGCTCGTCGAGTGGGCGCGCCAGGTCGATACCGGGCCGTTCGGCACGCTCGGCGTGCTCGATCGGCTCGTGTACGACAGCATCGAGCCGTTCGCCGCGCTGTCGGCGGCCGCGGCGGTCACGTCTCGCGTCCGGCTGGCCACGAACATCGCGATCGGGCCGCTGCGCTCCCCCGCTCTCCTCGCCAAACACGCGCTGTCGGTGGATGCCTTGTCCGGTGGGCGGTTCACGCTCGGGCTGGGTGTCGGCGCCCGCCGGGACGACTACGAGGCCGCCGGGGTCGCGCGAAACACCCGAGGCGCCGCGCTGTCCGAGCAGCTGGCGTACCTGCGTGGACAGCTCGACAGTTCGGGCATCGGCCCGGCACGGCCAGGAATCGAGTTGCTGGTCGGCGGGTCGAGCGGCGCAGCGTTCACCCGCATGGCCCGCTATGCCGACGGGTACGCGCACGGCGGCGGCCCGCCGCGCGCGTTCGGCGCCGCGGCGAACCGAGCCCGCGCGGCGTGGCGGGACCTTGAGCGGCCGGGCGAACCGACGTTGTGGGGCCAAGGCTATTTCGCGTTCGGCGACCCAGACGGGGGCAGCGCCTATCTGCGCGACTACTACGCGTTCACCGGGCCGTTCGCGGAGAAGATCGCGGCCGGCAACCTGACCTCGGCGCGCGCGGTACGGGACTTCGTGCGTGGCTACGAAGCGGAGGGCTGCGACGAGCTGATCCTCTACCCGACGACCGCATCCCTCGACGACCTCGCACGGCTGGCCGAGGCGGTGTCCTGATGCGTGTCTCGATCGTGGGCGGCGGGCCGTCGGGGCTGTACCTGGCGATCCTGCTGCGCAAGGCGGGACATGACGTCTCGGTGGTGGAGCGGAACGCCCCCGACGCCACTTTTGGTTGGGGTGTGGTGTTCTCCGAGGAAACCCTTGGCTCACTGCGGGACGCCGACTACCCGACCTACCTGGAGATCACCGACTCGTTCGCCCGGTGGACGTCGATCGACATCCATTACCGTGACACGGTGTTGCGCTCGTCCGGGCACACGTTCTCCGCGATCAAACGCACGCACCTGCTGGACATCCTGCAACGACGAGCCCGCTCGCTCGGCGCTTCGTTGACGTTCCACCAGGAAGTCACGTCGCTGGACAGGGACGCCGATCTGGTGGTGGCGGCCGACGGCTCGAACAGCACCTTGCGCCGAGCCGCGGGCTTCGACACGTCGTTGACCCCACAGGGATGCAAGTACGTGTGGTTCGGCACCGACCTCGTGCTGGACGCGTTCACGTTCGTGTTCAAGGAAACCGAGCACGGGCTGTTCCAGGTGCACGCGTACCCGTTCGACGAGCACACGAGCACGTGGATCGTCGAGACGACCGAGGCAACGTGGCAGCGCGCGGGCCTGGACACGATGTCCGAAGAGGACAGTCTGGCGTTCTGCCGGTCACTGTTCGCCGATGCGCTCGACGGTCACCAGTTGATGTCGAACAAGTCGATCTGGCTCGACTTCCCGTTGGTACGTAACGAGCACTGGCATCGCGGCAACGTGGTGCTGATCGGCGACGCCGCGCACACCGCACACTTCTCGATCGGGTCGGGCACGAAGCTCGCGATGGAGGACGCCATCGCGCTCGCCGGCGCGCTGGAACGTTACCCCGTGGAGAAAGCCCTCGTCGACTACGAGCTGGAACGGCAGCCGGTCGTCGAACGGTTCCAGCAGGCGGCGGGCGACAGCGCGGCGTACTTCGGCCGCGTGGCGAGCCATCTCAGCCTGGCGCCGATCCAGTTCGCGGCGAACCTGCTGACCCGCAGCGGACGGATCAGCCACGCGAACCTCATGCAGCGGGATCCGAAGTTCATGCGAGTGCTGGACGCGTGGTTCACGGCGTCCGCGACGGAAACACCGATGGTGCCTGGTGCGGTCGCACCGCCACCGATGTTCGCGCCGCTGCGGGTCGGTGGGCTGACCGCACGCAACCGGGTCGTGCGAGCCACGCCCGTCGAGCGGTTGGCGGACGCCGCGCGAGCGGGCGCCGGTCTGGTGATGACCGGTTTCGTCGCCGTGGCCGACGATGGGCGCACCACCCCGGCCTGCCCGGTACTGGACGACTTGTGGGCGCCGGTGGTGAAGGACGTCCACGACACCGGTGCGCTCGTCGGTGTGCGGCTCGGGCACGCGGGACGGCGTGGCGCGACCCGCCCTACCGGGAGTGTGGATGTGCCGTTGCGGGACGGATGGCCGCTGCTGTCGGCGTCACCACTGCCCTACACGCCGTTCAGCGCGGTGCCGGCCGAGATGTCCGAAGCCGACATGACGCGGGTTCGGGACGATTTCGTGGCGGCGGCCGGGCGGGCGCGGGAAGCCGGGTTCGACGCGCTGGAACTGGACATCGCGGACGGTTATCTCCTCGCGAGCTTCCTGTCGCCCCTGACGAACCGTCGTGACGACGTGTACGGCGCGGAGCCACTGCGTTTCCCACTGTCCGTTGTGGACGCCGTGCGAGAGGCGTGTCCCGGCCTGCTGATCGCACGACTGACGATCACGGACTGGGCACGCGGCGGGACGACCGTCGAGCAGGGCATCGACCACGCCCGAGCGCTGGCCGCGCACGGTGTCGACCTCATCCACGTGCGTGCCGGGCACACGACCGCGACGTCACGGCCGGAGTACCGGCGCGGGTACCTGACCACGCTGTCGGATCGGGTACGCAACGAGGCCGGCGTGCCGACGCTGGTCGGCGGTTACCTGACCACGCCGGACGAGGTGAACACCGTGGTCGCCGCCGGCCGCGCGGACCTGTGCCTGTTCGACCCGTGGCCGAGCCCGCTCGAGGAGGTGGTGTCGTGACCGCGTTCGCCGATCTCACGTCGCCGCAGGTGGCGGAACTCCTTGCCGGACCGCGAAAGCCGGTGCTTCTCCTGCCGGTAGGTGCGGTCGAGCCACATGGTCCCCATGCGCCGCTGGGCACCGACGAGATCATCTCGGCCGGCATGTGTGCTCGCGCCGCCGATCGCCTGACGGACGACCCGGACGTGCGGGTGCTCGTATTGCCGACGC
>Ga0307512_10007205_pt1 | contig 11064 bp, 12 predicted proteins | sample 14_EM_MG_FD_200267 | JGI IMG/M metagenome (GOLD analysis project Ga0307512, IMG submission 200267) | Populus trichocarpa ectomycorrhiza microbial communities from riparian zone in the Pacific Northwest, United States - 14_EM | ecosystem: Host-associated > Plants > Roots > Unclassified | place... | reverse complement strand
TACGCCACACCGTGACCGAGCTGTTCGAAATCAACCCCCCGATCGCGTACGAATGGGGCGGCCCGCTGGGCATCCCCCGCGACTGGATGCCCTCGGTCGGCCTGGCCGGCGGCCTGGCCTGGGGCGGCGGCTACGTGGGCGACGGCGTGGCGGCGGCCAACCTGGCCGGCCGGACACTGGCGGACCTGATCCTGGGCCGAGAGACCGAGCTGACCACGCTGCCCTGGGTGGGCCACCGCTCCCGCCGCTGGGAACCGGAACCGCTGCGCTGGCTGGGCATCAACGCCGCACTCCAGGCAACCCGCCTACGCGACACCTGGGAACGCTAACCGGCAACTCATCCAACGCGTGCACCTGCGCGCCGGCGCCCAACTCAAGCCGGTCGATCATGAGACAGCACAACATCGGATGGGCCGACAGATGGCTCAGCGACGGCACGACCACGTGGCGTGCGCCGCAACGGTCGAGCTCCCCGGCCAGTTCGTCGAACGCTGCCTGCAAGCCGTACTGATACTCGAAGAAGGTCGTGGCATAGCAGAAACCCACGACGGCGGCGAACCGCCGCATGCACGCTTCCACCTGCTCGATATCGTCGTCCGGGGTCTCTTCCGAAACCCTCATGTAGCCATAGATCAAAGGCTTGACACTCGCACCTGGAACGAACACGGCGATCTCCGCACATCTGGGAGGACGCGATTTCACAATCCGATGAGAGAGTAGTGCCGCCGGTTGCGGCAACATAGAAAGTTTCTAGAAGTTTCTAGCACTATAGATACGCCGCAACCGTCGAGAAATCAGCTGCCATCCTCGGGGGCGATTTCGTCGATGGCCCGGTTGATGATCACGCGAGCCGAACGACCGTAGCTCGCCACCGCAGCGAGCTGTTCAAAGGCTTCGCCATACAGTTTGATCTCCTGTGGTTGGCGCAGATCTAGCGCGGCGCTGAAGGTCTCGATCAACACTCGTTCCTGGTCGTAGATCCAAAAGCCGTGCCACGGCGACGTGGCGTACTGCGCCGCAAAGCTGATGATCCCAAGCCGGACGTTGGCGAGGTAGGAGAGGGAGATCAAGCGATCGAGCTGACCGAGCATGACCTCAGTCGGACAGACCCGGAACTTCAGCGCCGCCTCGGTCAGCACGAAATGGAACCGCTTGTCTGCCCGGTACAAAACGTCCTGACGCCGTACCCGTGCGGCGACCGCCTCGTCGATATCGTTCGGCAGATTAAGTCGGCGGATGCCCTCAGCAAGACGGGCACGGGCATACTCCGCGGTCTGCAAAAACCCCGGAACGACTGTCGCCTCGAAGACCCGGAAGAGTCGCGTCCGCTCGTCCCACTCGACGTGTTCTTGTTGCCGCGGCTTCAATCCGGTGCGCAGGACCCGTTGCCACTCAGCGTGCTGAACTTCGAGAGTGTGCAGCGAGGCGAGCAGCCCGTCCGTCTCGCCCTCAGCGTTAGTCGCAGACGTCCATCCACGGACATCGTCATCGGTTGGAGTCTGCCGGCCGTTCTCCAGCTTGGAGACTTTGGACGGCGGCCACGACAAAGACTCCGCGAGCTGCCGACCGCTGAAGCCTGCGGCTCGGCGTAGCTCGCGGAGTCTTTTGCCGAGCGCATTACGCGCCTCGTGGACGTTAGACGCGCCCGAGGTGTTGTTCGGTGGCAAAATCATCCCGTCGAACGGCGTGATGCCAGGCAGCGTCACGCCAGTAGTTGGCTCTTACGATCTCGGCGGAGTCGTGGACAACCTCACCGCCGAGGAAGACGTCATGGTCATCGAAGCGCATCCTGACCAGCTTCCGCGAGTCGAACAGCCAGTAGTCGTGATCCGGCAGCGCTAAGACTTCAGCTTTCGCCCGCTCGAGGTAGCGAATATCTTCGCCAGCACTGTTGGTGAACTGCGCACACCACACTCCGAACCGGCTGTAGTCGGTAAGCGGCAAGCTCACCAGGCGAACGCGGGCGAAGCGACGGCCCTCTGCCGCCGCCGTACGGAGCATGTCAAGCCAGCTCCGCATCCAGGGGAGGTCATCCGGTTCACCGGCGAGAAACTTCCGCAGTGACTCATTCTCGTAGCTGGCGTCGTACTGGTCGCGGGCTTCCAGCCGATAGGCGGTGTGCTCGAACGAATGGAAGAGCTGGCGAAACTCCGGCCCGGGTGCGATCAGCGAGGTCAGCGCTCGCCCTCCTGCCCCGAGTACCGAAGGGCGTACATCTTGAGCACGTCTTCCGGGATCTCGATCAGCGTCTCGTGATCAGGCACATCACCGATGTCCACGAGTGCCTGCGGGTCGGTCACCTTCCAACCCTGCGCGATGTAGGTCACGCGGTCGGTGCGGTCGGTGGCGAAGAGGGTGGGCGAGTTGTCGACCTGCGAGTTCGGGTCTTTACCCAGGAACCGGGCGCGCATCTGGCCTCCTTGCGAGAAACTCGATGAAGCGTTCTCCATCATGGTGACGCCAAGGCGCGATGGACGTCAACGGCGTACGGCTGCGAGCACCTCGATGACCTTCGCGGCCCGGGCCGCGCTGAATTCCCCCGCGGGGTCAGCCGGTTGTCGCCGCAGGCGCGCTGCAGGAACTCGGCCGCGTTTGCGGTTGCTGTCTGCGGGATTCGGACGCGGGTGGGCCATTGCATACTGGGTTGGTGACCAATCCAGGCTTGGCGGCGGTGACCGGGGGCTTCAGCGGGATCGGGGCGGGTGGCGCACTGCGGCCGGGCGTCCCGGCGCGGCGGGGCTGATCGGCGTGCGGGCGGTGGTGTACGACGGGTTTGGGGTGGCGCCGGAGCTGCGTGAGGTGCCCGATCCGGTGGCGCCCGCGGGCGGGGTGGTCATCGCCGTCAAGGCGACCGGGCTGTGTCGCAGCGACTGGCACGGCTGGCGCGGCCACGACCCCGACATCCGTACGCCGCACGTGCCCGGCCACGAGTTCGCCGGGGTGGTCGCCGCCGTCGGGACCGGGGTCCCGAGTTGGCGGGTGGGCGACCGGGTGACCACGCCGTTCGTCTGCGCCTGCGGGACCTGCCCGTCCTGCCTGGCCGGCGATCAGCAGGTCTGCCACCGGCAGCAGCAGCCGGGCTTCACGCACTGGGGCTCGTTCGCGGAGCTCGTCGTCGTGCACCACGCCGAGGTCAATCTGGTGCGCCTGAGCGACGCCGTCGGTTTCGCCACGGCGGCCGCGCTGGGCTGCCGGTTCGCGACGGCGTTTCGGGCGGTGGTGGCGCAGGGCCGGGTCAGCGCCGGCGATTGGGTCACCGTGTACGGCTGCGGTGGGGTTGGGCTCTCCGCCGTGATGATCGCCGTTGCGGCGGGTGCCCGGGTGGTCGCGGTCGACGTGCAGCCAGCCGCGCTCGCGCTGGCGGAACGGCTCGGTGCGGCCGTGACTGTGGACGCCACGGCGGCCGAGGTCGTTCCGGCGGTCCACTCGGCGACCGGCGGCGGGGCGCATCTGTCGCTGGACGCGCTGGGCAGCCAGGAGACGCTGACCGCCTCGATCGAAGGGCTGCGCCGGCGCGGGCGGCACGTCCAGGTTGGACTGCTGCCGACCCGGCCGGTCGTGCCGATGGACCGCGTGATCGGCTGGGAACTGGAGATTGTGGGCAGCCACGGCATGCCCGCTCACGCGTACGAAAGCATGATGTCCTTGGTGGCGACCGGCGCTCTGCGCCCCGCGGAGCTGGTCACCGGGGAGCTCGCGCTCACCGAGGCGCCGGCGGCGCTGGCCGCGTTGGACGGCCCGGCGCCGCCTGGCATCCGGGTGATCGTGCCTTAGCCGGCCGCGGCCGCGGCGAGCAGGCTCTTCTTGCGGTGGCTGAGCACGGTGTCGATCAGGCCGTACGCGAGCGCTTCCTGCGGCGTCATGATGTTGTCACGGTCGATGTCGCGGGACACCTTCTCCCGGGGCTGGCCCGAGTGCTGGGCGAGCAGGTCCTCCAGCTCGGTGCGCATCCGCAGGATCTCCCGGGCCTGGATCTCGAGGTCGCTGCCCTGGCCCTGGCTGCCGCCCATGGCCGGCTGGTGGATCATGATCCGCGAGTTCGGCAGGGCTAGCCGCTTGCCCGGGGTGCCGCCGGCCAGCAGGACCGCGGCGGCCGAGGCCGCCTGGCCGAGGCAGACGGTCTGGATGTCCGGGCGGACGTACTGCATCGTGTCGTAGATGGCCGTCATGGCCGTGTACGAGCCGCCGGGCGAGTTGATGTACATCGTGATGTCGCGGTCGGGGTCGGTGCCCTCCAGCGTGAGCAGTTGCGCCATCACGTCGTTGGCCGACGTGTCGTCGACCTGGACGCCGAGGAAGATGATCCGGTCCTCGAACATCTTGGTGTAGGGATCGGACGTCCGCGTCCCGTACGACGTCCGCTCGGTGAACGAGGGGATGATGTAACGACCCTCAGCGGCCATGACGTCCTCCAAGCTTGATTTGCTACTGCTGGCCACGAACGTATCCGGCCGGAGGCCTCGCCTGCCGCCCTGTTCGCCAAGAGCGCAGCCAGTCACACCGTCGTCCGTCAGTCTCAGTTGGCAACAACCTGAGTTAATCGACGGCGAAGGAGCACGGATGACTGTCGAGCTCGGCGCGTCGGACCTGCTTGCCTACCGGGAGCTTGTCGCGGCGAGCGTGCGAGGGCCGGAGTGCCCCGAGGCCGACAGGCAGGTCAGCGGCGTCCGGTGCGGCCGCCCGCTGATCTATCCGGTGCCGGCCGCCGACCTGCCCACCGCGTTGCGCCGCCGGGCGGAGGCCTTCGGCGGCCGGTACGTCGGCGCGCTGTTCGCCTTCGACCTGGACGTCCTGCCGCCGGGGCGGCGCTACACCGCGGCCCGGTTCGAGGTGGCGCTCGCCGATCCGCGGGCGGTCGCGGTCCAGTTGGACGGCGACGGCGACACCCTCGGCGTGACGTACGGGTCGGAGCCGGCCTCGGCCACGGCCGCGTACACGGTCGCCGCGGCGAGCCGGCGCCCCGGCTGGCTGCGCCGGCTGCTGAACCGCCGCGACGCCCCGCGGGCCTGGGTGACCGGCGCACAGAGTGCCCAGTTCGGCTGGGTGTACGACGATCCGGGCGGCGACCTGCTGCTGCCGCGCAGCTACGGGATGCACGCCCTGCTGGAGCTCCCGGCCGGCGCGGCGGAGGTGGGCGGCACGATCGGGGTCGGGGTCCAGATCGCCGCCGGCCGCGGGCGTTCGGTCTCCGAGATGCGCGAGGCGGTGCCGTTCACCGAGCCGTTGACGCCCGCGGCGGTCGCGGACGGCTATGCCGTGCGGCTGTGCATGGCCGCCGACGTGTCCGGTTACAGCCGGCGGGGCAACGCCGAGACCGAGCGGATCCAGACGGAGATCGTCGAGCTGATGTCCCGGGCCCGGCGAGCGGCCGGCATCGCGGACGGGGCCGTGAATCCGCAGCCGCAGGGTGACGGCCAGTTCACGGTCATGCCCGTCGGCATCGACGAGTCCACCGTGATCCCCACCCTGCTGCGCGAGCTTGACGTCGCGTTGCGCGAGTTGAATCAGAGCGATTCCCCGATGCGGCTGCGGGTGGCGCTGCACCGCGGGCTGATCAAGGAGGGCCGCAACGGGTGGATCGGGGCGGCGCCGATCGCGGTACACCGGATCTTGGAAAGCCCGCCGCTGCGCGAGGCCTTGCGGGAGCACGCCGGCGCCGATTTCGTGCTGGGTGTGCCCGATGTGCTGTTCCGCGACGCCATCGTGCATTTCGTCGAGCCGCCGCGGTCGGATGATTTCACGCCGATGCTGATTTCGATGCCCGAGAAGGACTTCGTCGAGCACGGCTGGCTGCATGTGCCGGGGCGGCCGCACCGGTAGGTTGCGACGGTGTCGGGTAGCGCACGCGTGTGCCGCGTTGTGGGTAGCGCACGCGTGTGCCACGTTGTTGGGCAGCGCACGCGTGTGCCGCTCGGTGCAGGCGGTCACGGCTGAGCCCCCTTAGCCATGCCCTTCTGGCCCTCGCCTGCGACGTTGTTGGGCAGCGCACGCGTGTGCCGCTCGGTGCAGGCGGTCACGGCCGGTCGGTCTCCCGTACCAGGGTCCGCAGGCCGGGCGGGTCGAGCACCGTGATCCGCGAGTAGCCGGTGCGGATGAGACCGCGGTCGCGCAGGATCCGCAGCGACTTCTGCACGGTGTCTTCCGCGGCGCCCACCAGCGTGGCCAACTCGGTCTGGCTGAGCCGGACGCCGATCAGCACCCCGTCGCCGGAGGCCTCGCCGCAGGTCGCCGCGATGTCGCCGAGCACCCGGGCAAGGCGGACGTACACGGGGAAGGCGGCGAACTCCGACCGGCGGGCGTTGGCCCAGCGCAGCCGTTCGCCGACGGTCGCGGTGACCTGGTTGGCCACCTCGGGGTGCCGGCCGAGGTAGCGCAGGAACTCCGCCTGCCGGATCACCGTGGACACGACCTCGCCGCACGCCGTCACCGTCGCCGAGCGGCTGTTGCCGGTGACCGCCGCGAACTCGCCGACGATGTCGCCGGGCAGCCGGATGGCGAGCAGCCGGGATGCGCCGCCGGCGGCGACCGAGACCTTGACGTGGCCTTCCCGGATCAGTTCCACATGGGTGTCCCGGTTGCCTTCGACGAGGAGGTGCTTGCCGGCGGTCAGCCGGCGGGTGACCCCGAGGGCGAGCAGTTCGGCGCAGCGCCCGGGACTGATCCGGGCGAGGAAGGATCCGGGCGCCCAGGATGATCCGTCGTGAGGCGTCACGGCATCCATGACATCCCACTACCGACTGTGATCGCAACACTGCTGTCCGTCGACCGCTGCGCCGCGTACGCCGGTCTCCGAAATGGATGAGCACGCCCGCCCCGGCGGCGCGCCCAACGCCGTCCGATTCCGGGGAATTATTTTTCCGTGCTACGGTCACGGCGTTGAAGTTTTGATTTCCGTAGACGTTTCCGCGCCTGATGGGTGTCGCAACCCATCAGGCGCTATTTTGCGTTTCCCCGCCTTTTCCGGCAGGGCCCGGCGCGCCGGGTACGAGCGGTCGAAACAGCGACGCGGGCGCCGCACGGTGCGGCACCCGGCAACGCACAGGGAGAAAACATGACTTCTGGCATCGTGAAGTGGTTCAACAACGACAAGGGTTTCGGATTCATCGCGCCGGACGGCGGCGGTGCCGACGTCTTCGCCCACTTCTCGGCCATCGCGACGAGCGGCTTCCGGGGTCTCGAGGAGAACCAGCGCGTCGAGTTCGACATCACCCAGGGCAATAAGGGCCCGCAGGCGGAGAACATCCGCCCGCTCTGAGCCGATTTCACCGGGCGGCCCGCTTCCGCCGCCCGGTGCGGTATCAGCACCTCGGCCCCGCGCCGCTCAGGGCGCGGGAGCCGCCGAGACGGCGTAGGCTTCGACCCATCCCGGGACTACGAAAATGTCTCCACACCGGGGATATCTTCCACGCCGGCCGACGCCGGATGTGTCACCGGTTTCCCGCGGCAGCGTGCCGCCCGTCGTCGCCGACGTGATCCCGTCGCCGCAAATACTCCGGCACAGGAAGCGAATCATGAATATCCCGAAGCGCGCCATCGTCGCCATCCTCCGCGAACGCAACCTGAACGCCCGGGCCGATTTCGTCGAACGGGAACTGCCGGACGACATCGACCCCATCAAGCACGGCGGCCTGCTGGCCACGCTGAACCTGCGCGTGGAGGATCTGGTCGAGCACGAGCCCGCGCAGCCGCCGGACCGCACCGCCTGAACCAGCCAGGCTGAACCAGCTCAGGACAGCGCCAACCGGGGGCCGGACAAAGCTCAAGCCGCCAGGTCCCCGGATGCCGCGCGTCGCCGAGTCGTACGCCTCGTTGTGCGAGCGCTTGCCTTCCGGTTCGCCGCCGTGCGGATCGCAGAACCTGCGACTCAGGCGACCGGTGAGCCCGCCTGGCGGCTCGGCCGGAAGCCTACACCGATCTCGCGGCGAGCAGGGGCCCAGGCGGGCCCCTGAGCCGGGGTCAAAGCTCACATCACGAAACTTGCGCGCGCGTGAGCTCAGCTGACGAACTTGCCTGGATTTTCGCCGCGGCTGGCTCATGCGAGGGGGTCGCACTGTGTTTCCGGCCACCGATCAGGGTTTCCCGCCGCGGGTCAGCTCAGGCGACCAGTTCCTTCCAGGTCGGGCTGCCGCCCCGCCAGGCTCCCGCGAGGATCCCCGCCGAGACCCGGCCGGGGCATTCCTGCACCTTTGTCTGGCCGTCGGAACCGCCGATTTGCACCATCACCTCCCAACGATCACCGTCGCTGCGGATGAACACGTCCCGCCGGAAGCGTGCGCTGGAATTGCCGTTCCACCAGTGGTGCTGAACTATCACCCCGTCACGCTACCCGGGATGGTCCAGGACGCCGAGAACACGGGTGCTAGCACCACCATTTCCGGGGTGCTTCCACTCCTGACCGTCCCCCCGCCGGCCGGGAGTATTCGATGGCATGACGACAACGACGGAGCCCCGGACCACTGCCGGAAGTGACTTCGCCAGGCTGAACCGCATGATCAACGAGCAGGGCCTGCTGGAGCGGCGGCCGGCCTACTATGCCGTCCGGCTAAGCGTGGTCGGCCTGCTGCTGGTCGGCGGCTGGGCCGCGTTCTTCCTGATTGGCTCGTCCTGGTGGACGCTGGCCGTCGCCGCCTTCCTGGCCATCGTGTTCGCCCAAGTCGCGCTCGTGGCCCACGACCTCGCCCACCGCCAGGTGTTCCGCACCAAGCGGCCCAGCGAGATCCTCGGGCGGCTCACCGGCAATCTCGGCATCGGCATGAGCTACGGCTGGTGGATGGACAAGCACACCCGGCACCACAACAACCCGAACCACGACGATTTGGACCCCGACGTCGCGCCCGAGGTGCTGATCTGGGCGACGAAATCGGCGTGGGGCCGGCGCGGGCTGAAGGGCTTCATCACCCGGCACCAGGCCGGGCTGTTCTTCCCGCTGCTCACCCTCCTCGGCATCGACCTCAAGCTGTCCAGCGTCAAGGCGATCCGGGCCGGCGTGGTCAAGCAGGCCCGCCTGGAAAGTGTCCTGCTGATCCTGCACGCGGTGCTCTACCTGTCGGCGCTGTTCATCGTGTTGTCCCCGCTGCAGGCCATCGCGTTCTTCGTGGTGCACCAGACGCTGTTCGGTGTCTACCTCGGCATGACCTTCGCCCCCAACCACAAGGGCATGCCGCACCCGGACGGCACCGAGGACTTCCTGCGCAAGCAGGTGCTGACCTCCCGCAACGTGACCGGCGGCTGGCTGACGAACACGGCGCTGGGCGGGCTCAACTACCAGATCGAGCACCACCTGTTCCCCGGCATGCCGAGCCCGAACCTGAGCAAGGCCCAGCCGATCGTCCAGGCCTACTGCACGGAGATCGGTGTCGCCTACGAGCAGGCCACCTTGATCGAGTCGTACCGGCAGGCGCTGGGGCACCTGCACGAGGTCGGCGCGCCGCTGCGCGAGCAACGCAAGCTGGCGAAGCAGAACCGGTAGGGCCGAGCGCAGCTGGACGAGTGGCGGTGGTGCTAGCACCACCGCCATTCGTCGCGGGTCGGTCAGAATGGGTGGGTGAACAGCCCGCCGATCGTGCGACCGGTCCGCCGCTGGACCGGTCGTGGCCTGCGCGCCGCGGTCGACGGCCTGGTGGCGGTGCCGCTCGCGCTCGGCAGCCTGGCCGTGCTGGTGCTGACGATCGTGAGCTTGATCGTCGTGGTGGCGCCCGGCGTGGGCCTGGTCGTGTTCTCCGGCGTCACCCAATTGGTCCGGGTGCTGACCGATCTCGAACGCCGCGCGGCCGGCCGGTGCGGCGTCCAGATCCCCCGGCCGTACCGGCCCGAGCCGGTAGCCGGCAACCTGTGGCGCCGGGTCCAGTGGATGCTCACCGACCCGGCGACCTGGCGTGACGCGGCCTGGCTGGTGCCGGGCTCGATCACCGGCCTGGTGCTCGGCACGCTGGCCTTCCTGATCCCGCTGTACGGGTTGCAGGGCGCGGCCCTGTTGCCGCTGTGGCTGCACCTCGGCGGCGTCTGGTACGGCTACGGGGTCGTCTGGCCGATCGAGACCGTCACCGAGGCCTGGATGTCCGTACCCCAGGGGGTGCTTTTTCTCTGTTTGGGTCTGCTCGCCGCGCCGTGGCTGCTCTGGGTGCACCACCGCTTCGCCAAGCTCCTGCTGGCCCCGACGAGCAACGCGGAGCGGGCGCCACGGGTGAGCGAGCTCACGGCGAGCGGGGCCGAGTCCGCCGATCTGCAGGCCGCCGAGCTGCGCCGGATCGAACGTGACCTGCACGACGGGGCGCAGGCCCGGCTGGTGTCGCTGAGCATGAGCATCGGCCTGGCCGCCGAGCTCATGCACCGTGACCCCGAGGCGGCCCAGGTGCTGCTCGCCAAGGCCCGCGAGGCCAGCTGTGCCGCCCTGATCGAGCTACGCCAGCTGGTCCGTGGCATCCACCCGCCGGTGCTCGCCGAGCGCGGCCTGGACGGCGCGGTGCGGGCCCTCGCGCTGGTGCTGCCGATGCCCGCCGTCGTCGATCTCGACCTGCCCGGCCGGGCCGGCGCCCCGATCGAGTCGGCCGTCTACTTCGCGGTCGCCGAGGTGCTCGCCAACGTCACGAAGCACAGCGGCGCCCAGCGCGCCTCCGTGCTCGGGCGGCATCTGCACGGCGTGCTCTCGATCATGGTCCGGGACGACGGGGTCGGCGGCGCGGACCCGGCGCACGGGAGCGGCCTGCGCGGCATCGAGCGCCGGCTGGCCGCTGTCGACGGCACGATGACGCTTTCCAGCCCGGCCGGCGGCGGGACGCTGGTCACCCTCGAGGTGCCGTGCGCGCTGTCGGCCAGGGCGCGCTGACCCACCACCCGACAATTCGGCCGCTTCCGCGTCTAGGAGAAGTGCGTGACCGGCCGCTCCAACGGCTGCCCGGCCAGGAAGATGTCGACCTTCTCGTTGTAGAAGCTGATCAGCCCGGCGATCGGCAGCAGCTGCCGGGTCGGAAAATCATAGGACCAGGCCAGATCCGCGTACGCCCGGCCGTTGACCTCGACGTTCCAGTAGCCGGTCGTGCGGCCCTTGTAGGGGCAAGCCGTGCG
>Ga0307512_10007204_pt1 | contig 11064 bp, 9 predicted proteins | sample 14_EM_MG_FD_200267 | JGI IMG/M metagenome (GOLD analysis project Ga0307512, IMG submission 200267) | Populus trichocarpa ectomycorrhiza microbial communities from riparian zone in the Pacific Northwest, United States - 14_EM | ecosystem: Host-associated > Plants > Roots > Unclassified | place... | reverse complement strand
ATTATAATTTAGAAAATTATATTTTATATTTTGGATCAGCTATAAAATGAATAGAATATAGAATGGTAAAGATATTTAAAAAAAAAATTTAATCATAAAATTATATGACTTGCTATCAAAATAAAAGCCTATATATTAAATTAATAATTAGAAGAGAAATAATTTAATTGATCAAGTTTTAAATTTATTTTCTATAGATTATTAGTTCGAGTCCTATAAATTTTAGAATCATTTAAGACTTGCATTGTTATTAACTTCAAAATTTATGAAATTAGTTGAGGTATGCACAAGTTAACCGGATATCTATGTTAATAATAAAAAAAACATTCCAATAATAATAAAAAAAATAAAGTCTTATCAGTCAAAAACTGATAATAATACAAATCACTCCCCACATATCTTAACAGTTACTCAAAAACACCCCCCACCAAATCGAAGTAAAAATGAAACAATAGAGCGGGACCTCCATTTTTAAATTCTTCCAATCTAACACCCTAAAATAATTATAAACAAACAAAAAAACCCCGAAGCTCTCTCTCTCTCTCTCTGCAATTCTTTTGGTTTACTTCTCCTGGTTGTCAGATCTAGTTGTGTGTAATTGAAATTAGGGGTTTGTTTCAAATCTCAATTGGAAGAATGCTGCTGTCTTCCTAGTAGAATTCGGTGTTGAAGGTATCGAAATATTTTGTAGAATGCAGGGGTCATCGAGCGCAGTAGCGCAACCAGAGGCCATACTAGAGTGGTTGCACAAGGAGATGGGGTATAGGCCATTAGGGCCACAGAGTGCGGCCACTAGCAAATCTCAATTGCCCTCAATAGATGCCATAAGGAAGATTTGTCGTGGAAATATGATACCCATTTGGGGGTTTCTGATAAAGAGAGTGAAATCGGAGAAAACAGTGGAGAATATAAGGAAGAATATACTGGTACATGGTGGTGGTGGTGGGGAGAGTGGCGGTTTGGTAAATGTTGGGAAAGACGAGGGGAGGAGTAAAGGAGGGAGGAGGAAGGAGAAGGTGGGTGGGGAGGGTGGGGGTGGGTCGAGTACTGCGGAGAGTAGGGAGGTGGCATTGCAAGAGAGGGAAATAGCAGCGAAAGAGGTTGAGAGGTTGAGGAGTATTGTTAGGAGGCAGAGGAAGGATTTGAGGGCTAGAATGATTGAGGTTTCGAGGGAGGAGGCCGAGAGGAAGCGTATGCTTGATGAGCGTGCTAAGAATAGGTTTGTTTGTTTAACATGTTTTTTTTTTATGCATACATAGTGAAGAATGCAAGATTTTTGTTTTTTTATCCTGCTCGAAATCACCTTGAAACCTCTCGTTTCTAGATACATGGGCAATGTAAAATTTGTGCTACAAAAATCTATGTTTCAGTTCTGGAAGTAAAAAGTTCAAGAGGGCGTGTTAGCGACAATATCAACTAGGATTACGTGAATTCTGTCGCTTTTGATGATTCCTAAGCATGTATACTTATATTGACGGTTGGCATCAGTTTATTGTTGTTCCTTTGTTCGTCATACATATTTGGTTAAAGTCTATATTGAACTGTAGGATTATTAATGCATCATTTTCAGTTGCTTCTTATTGCACTGCTATGGACCATGTTGTTCCTCTGAAATTGAAATATTTCTCACTTCATTCTATAAATTCTTTAGGAGAAATTTGGTGTACTTGGATATAAAGTACATGGCCATTTCAATGACATGACAGTTCTTGGTTGAAAGTAGAAGCCAACATTTTGCTGCTTTGCATAAAGGCCTTCCCTTTCTGATGATAATAGTTTTAAGCGCTTTTGTAAAACTTGATATTGAACTTCAATTATTTTGGAAAGGCATAGCAATTCACAGTCTGACATGATTATATTCATTGGAGATCTAATGATGTCTGGACGCTGCAAACCCTGCCTTATGATGAGATAGGACAATTAGGCAGTGACAGTGGTTTCTTTTGTTTTATTGCGTAACAATGTTAAGAAGGGATCCTTTTGACAAGGATGTAATCCATCCCAACTATTGTGATGTGTCCTTTACTAATGTACGCTCACCTGTGCTGCAGGCACAAGCAGGTCATGCTGGAGGCTTATGACCAACAATGTGATGAGGCAGCAAAAATATTTGCAGAGTACCATAAACGTCTTCATCAATATGTTAATCAAGCAAGGGATGCTCAAAGGTTTAGCATTGACAGTTCTCTAGAAGAAGTTAGCAGCTTCAGTGCAAACAGTATTAAGGAAGCTGTTTATTCAACTGTTAAGGGAACCAAATCTGCTGATGATGTCATTCTTATTGAAACAAATTGGGAAAGAAATATCCGGAAGGCATGTGAATCTCTTGCAGTTTATATGGTCGAGAGAATACGCAACTCCTTTCCTGCTTATGAAGGAAGTGGTATTCATTTGAATCCTCAATCAGAAGCAGCCAAGTTGGGCATGGATTTTGATGGAGATATACCTGATGATGTAAGAACTGTTATTGTGAATTGCTTGAAGAACCCTCCTCACTTACTTCGGGCAATTACTGCATACACTTTACGGCTGAAAACTTTGGTTTCTAGAGAAATTGAAAAAATTGATGTTAGAGCTGATGCTGAACTCTTAAGGTATGCTAATATTTTCTTTCCATTTCATGTTGGTTCATGCAGGTGCAATTTTTGTTCATTATTTCCTCAGATTGTTGAAGTGTCCATTTACCCTGCTCACTCCAAAATTTCTTGTTACTTGTAGTGTAATAATTGCTTGGTTGCTGTAATTCATTTGATCATTCTGTACGTGTTAAACGTGCACTGATGCATAATTGCTTACAGACTGAATTGGAATTTGGTCTTCGAGTGCATATGATGGAGATAAGACACAATGAATTGCAAGATAAAAAGTTTTTTTTGTGGCCATTACAAAATGTGCAAAACGGCCTAAAGCCAATCACATGCTTGCTTTGCTCCTTCCTATAACCAAAGCTGTACTTTCTTAGTAATGTATGTATGTGTAGCTAGTAGATTGTGAATCGACAAAGGATATTATGTGAGACGTAGTCTGTTTTGGAGTTGTTTCTGACGAGGCATTAGTCAGAATATTGACTTGCTGCATCAAAGCGATTATTTTTATTCTCTTCAAATTGATGAGGACCATCACGCATCACACATTCATGTTGTATTTACATGCAAAAGACTATGAGTTTTGTTACACGTAGATGTTATAGTTAATATTTGTTATTGTTACATGGAAGGTACATTAAAAGAATATGTATCCTGTTTCGTGATGCTTCCTTACTGGATTTCTGTTGTTTATTCCTGTAAATGTCAGTTGTACAAATTTACAGTTGCTTTGTTGACATTAATGTTCCATTTACTAGATCAATAATTTTAAATTGCTTGATCAGATACAAATATGAAAACAACAGAGTTATGGATGTTTCTTCTACTGACACAAACTCACCATTGCACCATCAACTTTATGGCAATGGGACGATTGGAATAGACATGCCTTACAAAGGATCTCAAAATCAGCTTCTGGAAAGACAGGTTTTCTTCCTTTGTAGATGGTAGCTTTTGTATTTCAATTTTACCTTTTAGTTTTCATATAAAGCAGTAGCATAAAATAGTTTGATTTTTTTTAACAGGTTAAAATGTTTTATTGATAAAATCTCTTTTCTATAAATTCATCCTTTTTATTTGATTTTTTCCTACCTCCTCTTCTTTTATGTTATTATTCCATTGTGATGAAGGGGTTTGGGTGCAAAACTGATACCCTTGTAAAAAGATATATAGTGGGCGCTTGAGCATTTGATAGTTTTGTTTGTGCTCTTATTTTATGCTAATGCTTTTATATCTGCTCTCTTGCATCTGGAGCATTTCATTTGACATTGTTTTGTGTGGTTGTTAACAGAAAGCCCATGTTCAGCAATTTTTGGCCACTGAAGATGCACTTAATAAAGCTGCAGAAGCCAGGGACGTGGGTCAGAATCTCTTAAAACGATTGCATGGAACTGGTGATGTAGTTTCTTCCCACTCAATTGGTATTGGAGTCACAACACAGAACATGGGCAGTCTGCGGCAATTTGAGGTAATTGCTCTCTTTGTTTTGCAGTTAATGGTTACCAAGGTTCCTTAAATCATGCTATGCTGAAATGTTGGATTGCACCCTTGCTTTTGATACTAGTCTGTTGTCAGTGCTTGGTTATGGAAGTTTGAGTATTTCATCAAGCAGTTCCGTCACTTTGTCCTACAGATTGTGATTTTTAGATAAACTTGGCATGCAAAAGTGCCGGTTTCCAATTGTACCATATCTAGAACCATTCTTTCTTTCTTGCTCTGAAAATCTCACATCAACCATAGTGCTTCTAACTATTGATGTGACAGGTCATTCACACGCATGAACTTATTTTCTTGAAGGAGACAACATAACAAAGCTTATGCTCAACCCACAAACAATCCATACTGGCTGCACTTGATCTCAGCACCATCACTTTGAAGTTCATTTACATATTTCTTTAGTGTGATCTCAAGGCATTGACCTCACAGAAGCTTAAAAAACACTAGTTAATGCTGTTGTACCTTCAATTAAACGCGCCATAAATTTACATCCAAGACATCATAATGCAAATGTGCCATATATTTTTATTATCCAATACACTTGTAATCCGTTCATCATGCTAAAGATACATGTTAAAATTGTGGACTCTCCAATATTTTCTGTGCAGCTGGAGGTTTGGGCCAAGGAGAGAGAAGCTGCTGGACTGAGGGCAAGCTTGAATACATTGATGTCTGAAATAGAACGCTTAAATAAATTGTGTGCAGAGAGGAAAGAGGCTGAAGATTCTTTGAGAAAGAAGTGGAAGAAGATTGAGGAGTTCGATGCACGAAGATCTGAACTTGAAGCAATATATACCGCTCTACTGAAGGTTATCATGGAGGTATTTGATCTTGAAATTTTTTGAAGAACTCAAAACAGTAGTTTGTTTGACATTATATTAACCATCGAATGACTGTAGTTATTATTAATTTATGAGTTGGAATTAATAATGAAGCCTTGCAGGTCAAATGTTTTTTCATGGAGATCACTACTGCGAGTGTGTGTTTATCTGCATGCTTTTGTAGCATAACTCAATATATCCTTTTTTATGCTGTTATTCAACAATGCCAACAATTTTAATGTCTCAGCCAATTAAGTTTTCAATGTTTCGCAAGAATGGGACTAAATTTATCCTTTTTATGCTCTTATTCAACAATGCCAATAATTTTAATGCCTCAGCCAATTAAATTTTCAATGTTTCACAAGAATGAGTGAGTGCAATTAAACATATGTAATTGTTTTTGGCTATCTGTGCAAATCGAGAGTAGAAACCCCTTTTGTATGCTAAAACTCAACTTTGTGGATAATTCTACTGTTTCAGCCAATAAGTTATCCATGTTTGACTAGAAATGGATGTGAGCAGTGGGATGTGTTACATTTTATTGTTAATTTTCAGGTCGCTTCCATGCCATTTATGTTAACCATTGCATTTCAGCCTTTATCAACTCTAAGAAACACGTGGTCACTGGATAAATTAACACTTATAATAATTTCATTTGTCTCTTAGGATGCGGCTGCATTCTGGAAACAGCAACCACTGGTTGCAAGGGAGTATGCATCAACTACTATCATTCCAGCATGCACAATTGTTGCGGAGATTGCAAACAGTGCAAAAGATCTTATTGATAAAGAAGTTAATGCTTTCTTGCGAAGTCCTGATAATAGTCTTTACATGCTTCCTTCAACTCCACAGGTTTATGAAATTGCAGCAACATGTTTTCTGGTATCAAATATTGCAGTAAATTTTGCTGTACATCCATGCTAAAATAAAGTTATTTCTTGATTGAATTCTATCAGGCACTGCTGGAGTCCATGGGTTCTAATGGATCTACAGGACCTGAAGCTGTTGCTGCTGCGGAGAAGAATGCTGCTTTATTGACAGCAAGAGCTGGCGCTAGGGATCCATCAGCAATTCCATCAATATGCCGTGTGTCTGCTGCCCTTCAGTATCCTGCTGGTAAGTTCTTACTTGTCTGTAGAAGTTTCGAAGCTTGTCATAGTATATCCTTTTGGATAGCTTTTGGGCAGGGTGTCAGGTGTGATATCTGATGTTGGGAGTTGGGACACTCGATTGTCAGGGATCCACTTGAAGGATTCCTGCCATGCAAAAGTTTTTTTTTTTTTAAATCTTTTTAAATAAAAATAAAATAGATTCATCTGACAAGTTGGAAGATTTGCATAGACACTCTCTTGCTAAAGTAAAAGAGCAATAATTTTGAAGAATCTTTGAATAGTAAAAAATCCATTTGGGTTAAGAGCTGGACATGTCATAGCATGACATAATTGTGCCTTTTCTATGATATCCTAACATCAACTTTTCAAGAAAGAAAAGTTCATAGGGTGTTTTTTGCAGTGAATGTTCATTAAAGCTTGGTTGATTACATTCAAAGTTAAGATTTTTGTCATACTATTCAAGCATAATAATTGTTGAAGTCAAAGATAAATAATTCCATCAAGAATGCACAACAGTCAACCATCCTTTGAGCATTAGTTGTTTAAATAAGAACTATTGTGCCTTGGTCTCTACTATAATGATAAATTGAATGTTTATGTGGATACCCATCATTTAGTTTGAGCATTGGCAATATATTTAGTAGAAATGAGTGTCTGAGTTGATTACTTCTTCCAATTAGTTGCTATCTGGTCTGTTCTACATGCATTTCTGAGTACCGAGTCTGCTAAAGGTTGCTTCACATGTTATTTTATGCCTACAATTTTGTCGACTATAACTTGGTTTAACTTTGTAAAATAAAAGGAAATTGGAAATGCATTAAGTGACCTGACATCCCAAGTATGAGCATTTGTTTTATTTCCTTATGTTCAAATCAAATGACTTGCAATGGACAAATAGGTTTGGAGGGTTCAGATGCTGGTTTAGCATCAGTTTTAGAGTCCCTTGAGTTCTGTTTAAAACTTCGTGGTTCTGAGGCAAGTGTGTTGGAGGACTTGGCAAAGGCAATCAATCTGGTCCATATACGGCATGATCTTGTTGAAAGTGGTCATGCATTGTTGAACCATGCATACCGTTCTCAACAAGAATATGAAAGGTACAGCTGAACTTGTGCATGTTTGTTTTACTGTGATATTGTAGTTATCCAAACGGTCCGCATTTTGAGTAAAGATTTTCTATGCTGTCACTTTTCTTCTTTATTGACAACAAAAGTTTATTCTAAATTGCGCAGTTGTTGACATTGAACTCCTCTATTAGACTTAGACTTTGAAAACCTTTCCCTAAGTTTCTAGTTTCTATCATTTTATGTCAGCTGACTAACTTGTCCTGATTTTTATCCTTGATAAAATTTACTTCTAATCCATGAGTATGTTTTGTGTTACATGTGCTCTGTTCCTCTCTCTCTGTCTGACCAGGGCTGCAAACGAGCCGGGCCAAGCTGAGATTTGATGTGTTTGAGCTTGTCTTGTCTAATTTTAGCAAGGCTCAAGCTCGTGTCATGTTCATGATGAACCTAAAGCATGAGGCTCAATCTTGGCTCCTCTAAAATTTGCTTGGCTCAAGCTCGTCTCAAATTTATTTCTCTGCTTAATGAGCCTATAAATGAGCTAGGCTTAACCTTTGACATGCTTATAAAATTTTTATATAATTTCATTATCATGAAAGATCTTAAAAACATAATTTATTTCATGGATTTTTAAACAAAATATATCTACATTTCTCAACTCCTGCATATAACACACACATATAATTGATAAATCTTTTTATTAAATTTTATTTCATAAAAATAATGTTTTTGATTACTTATTAAATTAGATTATATTATGAAATCTTATACAAGTTGTTTATCGTTTTAAATTTTAACATGCATATAAATGAGCCTATTTCCAAGCTTTTAAACAATCTTGCTTAGAGTCTAATTCACAAGTTTAATTGAGCCAACTCATGAGCCTTAATTAGCTAAGCTTAACTAAGCTCATTTATATAGCGAGCTTTAAAAATAGGCTTGAATAAGCTCATTATACCTAAACAAACAAGTTCAAACTGAGCCCTAAGCGAGTCAAGCTTCAAGCGACTTATGAGTGGCTTGGCTCATTTGCATCCCTATTTCTAACACACATACATGCAAACAATCATTTAGATCACATGGACATGCATGTGGTTTCTCTTTTACCTTCTTTGGGAAAAGCTAACAAGTGTCCTTGAGGCACTTTTTAAGAGACTAACTATGATAACTAATGGTACTTTTAAATGTTGTGATGACTGGACAAATTTAAATTCTGAAATTTTTAGGAATAACCATTACCCAACCTGTGAATTATCTGAAATAAGATATCTTTTTTGAATTTGTAACGTTATTGGATAAAGAAAAGTTTGAAATTCTAAATTATCTAATTATTACAATTAGATAACCAGTAAATAATCTATTAAAGGGTGCCTTAAGGACATCTGTTAGCCAGACCCTATTTCCTTTCCTATCATAACTTCTTTTTTTAACATTTTGAGATGTTTCACATTTGCTGGTGTCATGCAGGACAACAAATTTATGCTTGAATTTGGCCACTGAGCAAGACAAGATTGTCTCGGAGAAATGGCTACCTGAGCTTAAGACTTCAGTTTTGAATGCCCAAAAGTGTTTGGAAGATTGCAAATACGTGAGAGGTTTGGTGAGTAACAACTGTAGCTGAAAATTTATTGATTTTTCATTGCATTCCCTGCATGTTGTTCGAGAGAGAGAGAGTGAGATTTTGGGTTGGGTTGGGTTGGAATGAAGATAGTTATGTCTTGAATATCCATTTCATCTCTTGATTCTTGATTTGAAATTCGACTTTGACTAGAGTACTGATGTCATTTAAGCAAAATTTGAAGATGTCTGCAGAAGTATGTTTGCTTTGTATTGTGTTAATGTCGCTGTAGCTGTTGAGATTGCTAGGCTCTTTTATTTGGTAGTGGGTTAGTGGGACTGCTGAGGTATTTAGTATATACGACTCTCTGATGAAGTGAATTTCTGGAATTTCTAGCTCACACTTGACCTGTGACCTTGTTGGGATCACTTAAACATACTTAGATTGTCTTTCATAGTAGCTTTGAGATTGGATGGAGTGTTAATTCTTTGGATGATATCTCATGTCTTTTCATGGTTTTCTTGTATACATGGTTATAGGAGGAACCCCCTTTTTTCTTTCTTTCTTTCAGTTGTTCAGAAAGTTGAGATAGTGAGAAAAGGAGAGTCCTGTGTCATTGCATTAGGAAAAGCACTTGTTCTTGGCCATTTCTTTTGGTGAATCAAATGTGGAAGGCTAAGGTTGCTTCTAAGGCCAAGAAAAAGCTGTTAGTTAGCTGTTTTTAACAAGATAAGATGTTGGAGGTGCAGTGGCCATATAAAACATCTCCTTTGGATACTGGTGTTGCATGCCTGTGGTGTTGCCACCTTTTCATTGTATTATTTTATTGCGTGAGATATGCAGAATGGTCTTTCTTGCTGGTTTTGGTGGATTAAGGAAAGGAATGTTGTCAAATATTAAGGATTTACTATTCATTCACATGGGAGGAGGAATTATGAAAGGCTTCTTAGAGATGCCTGGAGTTGACTGCTATTTGGCATGTTTGTATAGGAAGGAGTTCCAGGATTTTGAAATCACTATTCATCTCAGCAATTACTTTGGGGTGGAGTTATAATTTTTTTTATGTTGTTTAATTTGCCTACCGAGCTCGTAGGAGAATATTTTTAGTGAACATCCCAAGTGATAGGAGAGCACCTTTTATTGATAAATTATGCTGTTTTCGAGGATGCTATGGCTCAACTTTGCATATGTTTTTCTTCTCTCTTCATCAAAAGTTCTATTTTTTTTTTCCCATAAAAAAAGGATGCATAAAAGAAGAGTAGAACTTGCAAAATATCTATATGATGAAGTTTCCACCAAAGGGTACTACGTTGTTATAAAAGAATCAAAAGTGAGGAGCAGGCAGATATAACAATGTTAAAGTCAAGATAGAGAAGAGTAGATGGACCGGTTTGTGTGTCTATTCACTGGCACTACTATTTTTTCTATTTCATCTTAAACCTTAAATAAGGTGTATGGACAGGGGCAACATTTTTTTTTCCAAGAGCTAACCAGCTGGACCCTCGAGAGACAAATATTAGAAGAGTTTAGGAATCCAGAAATAACTGCCTAACACAATGCTTAGGCAAACATAAATGTTGTTTGTATCTGTATTTTAAATCAAAGGATAAAATCCTTTATTTTGTTCTAAAAGAAGGATCTTGCCCATCAATGATCACTCACAAGGCTGCGTTAACAATTCCGACTTTGCTTAAGAGTGCTTGCTATGTTTGGACTCAATTGTTGTTTTGTGTCACAATTTGGTTCATATCCTAATGTCTAGGTTTGTGGTAATGTGTTTTTCTGCCCCTTCCTGTGCGGCTTGTCATTCATTCCTATTTTTTCACCCTTTTCTTTTGATACTCATTTTAAAGTGATGGAAAGAATCAATCAGTTCTGTTAATTGTGGTTATCTGTCAAATGTATTCTTTTAATTGCAGAAGTTTGTCGCCTAGAATTCCATAATTGTTCTGTTCTAAATCTAGCTATAAATCCTTGACATTGTTCTGCAGCTTGACGAGTGGTGGGAGCAACCAGCGTCTACTGTTGTTGACTGGGTTACAGTTGATGGACAAAATGTTGCTGCTTGGCATAATCACGTCAAGCAACTTCTTGCATTTTACGATAAAGAGCTCTTGTGAATAAGATCAATGTGCATTTTTTCCTTGTTTGGTTGTATTTTTTACCACATGCATGTCAACATGGAAGATCACATTTGGGCCAGTTTGGAGCAGGGATACACTTGGCAATGTGAAGAGATCTTCAGGGATGTCCTTTGATTTTGTTAGCAGGAGTGGTGGTGGGGGGTGGTGGTTGGATCTGGTATGCGAGATGAGAGCTTCATACATGGAGGTGGCCAGAGGTAGTCAAGCATCATCGATTTGGAAAACTAATCAAGGGATCCTCCATTGGCTTAGAACATTTTAGGGAGGCGGAAGCGGGTTTCTG
>Ga0307512_10007202_pt1 | contig 11066 bp, 6 predicted proteins | sample 14_EM_MG_FD_200267 | JGI IMG/M metagenome (GOLD analysis project Ga0307512, IMG submission 200267) | Populus trichocarpa ectomycorrhiza microbial communities from riparian zone in the Pacific Northwest, United States - 14_EM | ecosystem: Host-associated > Plants > Roots > Unclassified | place... | reverse complement strand
ATATTCATGATGTATGCCAACTACTGAGACTTTCTAAATTGTGGTTGTGGGGATCGAGAAGGTTGAGTGAGGGCATCATGGGCAGTTGTACCTGGGTGTACGGAAACTTTTGGCCTAGTACTTTACACTGGTAAGAAAAAGGGGGTCTTTTTTTTTATGTACATAGTAATTCGACAGTAGTCCTACTATTTCGCACTGCAAAACGTAGGAAAAGTAAATATCACTTCGGGATGGTTGAGAATTTCGCAAGCGGGTGGAAAAGCGACTAAAACAACGCGCCCAGTGTGTAGGATACGCGGACCTTTTGATATGGGAAACCGAAGAAGTGGCTATCTGGCGAAACAAATGCAGGGAATATCAGGTTGTCTGGGGAAACCGCACGTTTTCTCGGCGTTTTCTGGTCATTGGAGAGCGCGCGAAGACTGTACTTCATCGAGGCTGGGTCGAGGCTCGATACTGTAAGTCCGAGCATCGTGAGCGCGATCGTGGCGTGTAGAGTTAACTTTAGCCTACAAAGAGTAGCAATACTTCGTCCTCACGATTCACGGCGAGAATCATGAGGTCAAAAAAGACGTATTTCTTCACGTAAACTACAACTCGCTACCCCTCAAGCCGAAACTCAATATTCAGAGAGTTAGGACTCTGCCCATATTTTATAATTCATAATTGATAATGAAGCAATATATTCAAACGCCGGCCACAGGTGGGTGCCTGTATGGTTCAATGGGTTCTACGGGTAGGAAATTTCAACCGTCGAATTTGCTCGCATACGGTCCAAGCAGAAACCACTCTCACAGCTTGCTAGAAATGGTTCAGCCTTCTCCGCCGTTGAAAGCACTCGCAACATATGGACTTGTATGATGCGGCACCATGCCACGAGATGCTGCCCGAGTACGAGTAGCGCCATCAAAAATGCCTTTGCATAGTAATGTTTTTTTCCGGAATTATTTAAGAGATGAACTTGAAAATCGCGACTTCTCTGTCGGAATATATATGCCGCGAGGACGCCTAACCAAAGAAATTGCCGTGCGATGGTTTCCCAACAGACACCACATGTCTACATAAGACTCCCTTTTTTACAGTGCGATTGCCTTTTTGTCTTCCTTGCCCGCCATCTCTCGACGGGTCCCATATCCAAATCCATATCCACAATAAATAAAAAAAAAGACACGAACAAGAGTTGCAACATACATGCAACAGGTAAGTGCGTTGAATAATTTACACAGCCCGTGAGAAAAAGGAAGAAAAGCAAACCATAAAACTCCTCCATATCGTGTACCCAGAAAACAGAGAAAAAACTTAACACAATATCTCCCCCTTGAAGCCCGCTGCTCTCCACTCGCGAAACAAATCCAGCAATCCCCCGCACCGGCACCACCGCCGGCCTAATTGTCCTCCAGGAGGCTCCGCATCGTGTACATGCGCGTGTCGTTAGCCTGCTGCCGTGACTCCTGGGGGCCGAGACGGTATCCGAAGCCGCTAACGGACTCGTAGCGGTAGATGCCTCCCTGCTGCTGTTGCTGCTGCTGGAACGTAGGCACCGATTGGTGGTGCGGCTGGCGGTGCTGGCTGTACGCGGGCGCGGGGGCGGGCGGACAGTACGGCTGCTGCAGCGGTGTCTGCTGCGGACGGCGGTGGTACGCGAAGGACGGAGTCGGCGAGGGCGGAGGCCGGGGCGGCGGCGGCCGGGGCGGCGGCGCCCACTGCTCCGGCTCCGGGGACATCGGCCCCGCGGGCAGCTCCACCGCGTAGGCCGCCGCCGCCGCCTGGTCCGGCGTCGTGGGCCCGGCGTCGGTGCGGTAGCTCGCGCCGTTCCAGCGGCCGGGCTGGATGGCCACGCCGGCGTCGCCGTCGCCGTCGCTCCAGCCGTCGCCCTGGATCACCCGGAGGGCGGTCGGGCCGTAACGCGCGCTCATGTCGATGCGGATGGCGCGGTTGACCTCGGCGCTCATGACCTGGACGTCGGCCACGTTCTCGTGGATCATCGCGACGACCTCGAGCGTCAGCCGCGCCAGCAGGTGCGACAGGTTCTGGTTGAAGAAGTTGAGCCGGCGGTCGAGCAAGGTCATGTCGCCGTGCGCGAGCGACGACTTCTGCCACAGCCGCGAGAAGAACGGCCGCGACAGGTTTTGCGTGATTTCGTGCAGGATCGCGTCGAAGTTGTCGAGGTCGTTCGCGCACCGCCTTAGCTCCCGCGTGTACCGCTCGACCATCTCCGCCGGGAACGATTTGCGCTCGAACTCCCGCCGCAGGTCACTCAGCGTCGTCTCCGCCTGGCGGAAGTAGTTCACCACCGCCTCGTACTCGACGCCCACCCGCTGCAGCCTCGTCACGTACGTGCTGATCTGGGCAGTGAGGGCTATGACCAACCCGACCACACTGCAACTGATCATTAGCGGTTCCGGCATGGTCGGCGGAGAGTGGCTGCTATCGTCTGGAGGAGAGGGACGTCTTTTCGGAGGTGGAGGCTCAGTGCGTGCGGCTATGTTTTGTTTTCCTCGGCCGAGGATATGTAGAAATCGGACGGGGGATATCTAATGGGTTTACTTTCCGGAGCGAAGGGAAGAACCAGAGGAAAGAGTGGCTGCAGCAGTGCCAACAGCGGAAGGCAGCGTAAGAGCACGGCTTCTTCTCCTCAACCACCACCACCGCCGCCGCCGTTCAGCCCCAGGCCAGGTCCCGTGAGTCCAAAATCTCCCAGTCGGGCGGTGACGGGGGAATCTCCACCGGAAGGGAATCCCCACCGGAGCTCTCTCTCTCTCTCTCGATAGAACGTCGAATCGGACGAGGTTCGAATCGCACCGTCCCCGCCGTGCAGCGTGGTTCCAATTGCACGCCCGGTCACGAGCGACATCTGCAGGTCACGACCCACCGCCAAGGTGCGCTGCTATATTCGACAGCCATACACTCGCCCAGACAGGCTAGCGCTTATCCAGCCACCGCGAACAGCTCGACTTCGCTCAAAGCAACCGTACCACCGGTAAGATGCTTACCGCAGTCCTGGGGATCGACATGTCAAAACTGGGGATGCTAGCATTCCCCGTAGTTATCTGGAGTATCCTCTCCGCGCAGCCATATCCAACCAAGCCTTCCATCCATCCGTCCGTCCATCCACAACCCGCTCCGGAGGCCATGTCTCCACACAACGGGAGGGAAGAATCGCAGCGACTTTCTGATGCACGGGCACACTGCGAGCGGGGAAAGAGTGGGAGAGAGTTAGAGATTCGCTCTGTATTCCCGCTTCTGACCTGCTGCTGCAACATCCCACGCTGATCCACCGCACACATTCAGCTCCCGAAACTTCCCCTGTCATTTATCTTGCTGCCGTGAACGCCACGCCAAGGCGCTGCATTGGCGGATGGCCCAGCGCGTGAGTCGACGGACGCGAAACATCACCATGTACCCAGCAGGCTCACGAGGCAGCTGTGACGGCTGACGGGGCGTTGCCGGAGTAGATGTCCACCTAGCTGGGGCCCCACTGTCTGGGGAAACTCGGACATGGATGGGGAGATGGCGGCTGTCACTCCCTCCATCGCTTTAAGTACCTACCAAGCTATCTCTCGGTCTGGTTCAAGCTTCGCAGGGAGAAAGAAGCCAGGCAGCAGCAGCAAGCAGAGCAATAAAGCGTTCATGTGTGCGTGTGTGAGGTCTCTTGTTCTCTTCTTTTCTTTTCCTCTCCTTTCTTTTCTACTCACAATTCCAAGGCCAGTCTGTAATTCGTCCTGTTCCGGCTGTGAGTGAGACAGTCCAAAAGAAAACTGTCAGCTATCGACGATGCCGAATCGTCACTACTAACGCCTCTGTGCTCACATCCGCGGAGACGAAGGAACGAGAGACAGCCTGTAGCTTGGTGGAGAGATAAGTCTGCACATGCCAGCCACTCGACGCATTATCACGAAGACCGCCGTCCCCACAGTAGGTTCTGAAATCGGTATTCACCGGCCCACCTCGCCCGCACCGCTGTGCACGTACATATTTGCTGAGAAGACTGAGGTTCTTCCTCGCGCGTCTGTCTCGCTGGCGAACTCGGGGCGCGGGTATGCACCCAAGCGCACTCTGAGCGCGGTTTGAATTCGGCCACGGAAGATCACTCGCACACCACCATCCAGCCGATGTCTCCGTTCCTCCAGCGCATGTTGCCCTCCACCGGTGGGCGAGGTGCCTTTGCATATCGCACTCAGTGCCGTGATGAGAGGCACCACGTGAGAAGGCTCACGCCCGAAGAGCCATCCGCCATCCACCACACTATTGGCTAGCTCTTGCGGTCTGGACTGCCCCTCACTTCGACGTGTGGAGACATCCATACATATGTCTGCAGTCGAGCGGAGCGGATAACACCTGTACATGCTGCAGAGATATCCTGCTCCCCCACAGCAGCTCGCGAAAGGGATGGGATGGGGAATCGGACCGGCAGGAGCCTGAGGGAGCAAACGGAGGAGGAGATAAGTGCATGCAGCATCGACGCTTGTTGGCGGCGACTCTGGACTGCGCTTTCGCGGGGTACAGTACAGTACGGTGCTTACAGTCGAAGAAGAATGTTCTAGTGTCTGCCCCAGGCATACGGCGTTCACATGACTATTTTTTTTCTGCTGCTCAGTGCGTGTAGGACCCAGGCGGTTCTACGCGTAGGACCCGGGCGAACAAGAAACGGATCCCAGGCGAGCACAGGGCTCCCTTCTGCTCACGCCTCGTATCTGTCGGGTCGTGGTGCATCGATTGCATGTCACATTCCGCCAAGACCGTGGAATACGACTGCGCCCCTGCGGTGTTGGCGAATGAGTGGAGCTCCGCCCGCCCAGGAATATGTATGTGATGCGCACTTCGTCGCAACGGTGTGCGGTGATGCGTGTCGAATGCCTGGTTTATTCGATAACCACATGCAAAGGCCTGTGGTTGGGGGAGCGGTCATTTGGTGGCCGCTGGGCGACGGCTCATGTGGGTGCGCCCAATGACGTCTCGTCCCCGCTCCGTCAGAATTCTCACGCACATCTGTGCACGCCGCCCACCTCACGCGGCACTCGTCCTGCCTGCAAGAATGCAAGAAGATAAAAACCGATGTTTTCGTTGCTCCCGTTTGCTCGAGTGCTGGTGGTCGAAAATTCCCCTTGGCCGGCAGTCATTAACTACCAAAGTCCAATTAGGAAACAAAAAGGTGTGGTGTTGTAGCGTCCGCAATCTGCGAGTGATGGTTTGGGATCCTGGCGCAATTCCACAACCAGCGATGTAGGACCAGTCAAGTTTTTTAATGGCGCCCAGAGATGATAAATAACACCTTAGGGGATCACTTCCTTTTGTCTGATTCTCTATTGGAGCATTGGTTGTTGAGTTATTCACAAAACACCGATGGCGGTGGTGGCCCGCTGCGCGAAGCGAATTGTCGGCCGAGGCGACCGGAAGGCAAGTGCTATTTAGTGACTCGAATCATTCGATTTATTGCCTCGAGCGATTCTGTTGCCTCGAGTCATTCTGCTTATTGATTCGAATCATTGCGTTTGTTGACTCGAGTTGCGCTCTTTATTGACTCGAGTTATTCGGCTTGTAGTTGCAACAGCCCGAGTGAGAAAATGTGCTGGGTGGCCGCTCCGGTCATTTCTTACTCCACCACCAAATCGTAGATATAGCCCAAATTCGCGGAGGAGCCAATCCTCGGTGTGTCAATGAGCGCCTTAAGTATGAGCGCGATAAGCCGAGATCCTTTTAGTTGACGATGACTGTTTGACATTGAAAGTATCGTAGTTTGCACCGTCCAGCGACCACAACGCTCAACATTCAAGAATCCTTCTTGTATCGGGCTAAAGCTGAAAGAAATCGATCAACATACCTTGGGTTGGCTCCTCTTTTAAATTGGGCTTACCATACGATGTGGTGGTGGAGTAAGAAATGATCATAAGGGAGGCCCAGCATACTTTGTCACTCGGGTTGTGACGATAAAATGAATGACTCGCGTGAATAAATAGAGTGACAAGAGCAGTAAGCGGCCGGCAGCCAGGTTCTACCAGTTGAAGACTGGTCATTGCCTCACTGGCCAGTATCTCAAGTGGACGAAGAGCCGGGCTGCGGCTAATTGTTGGTGGTGCCCCTACCGGACCCAGACCCGGGAGCACCTATTCAAGAATTGCCCCCACTGGAAGGCCCAGCGGAAGATCCTGTGGGCGGAAGTGTGGAAGGAGACGGGTAGAGGGGAAAGCCGGTTTAAGGTCCGAGACCTATTTGTCGATGAGCGGTGTAGTCAGGCGATCCTTGACTTCCTCGCCACCACAGATGTGGGCCGACGGATATCAGATGCGGTTGAGGAGGATTCCCTGAGTGAGATGTCGGAGCCGGAACCTAGGGAACGGAAGGAGAAGGCGCAGGAGAGGGAGACAATGCAAGAGACGGGAAACGAGCTTTCTGCAGTAGTGGATGAGGATGGAAGCACGACTGGGAGCGAGGAAGTCCTCGGGACAGATCTTTTTCGAGGTAGACCAGGACGGAGGGTAAGGGGGGGGCCACAACGGGTCGCCTTCGGGTTGGACAGTGGACGGGAGCTGGTTTGTACGTCCCTCCATGATCTATAGGTCGCATGCGAATAACGAAAAAAGATAAAAAAAAAAAATAGAGTGACTCGAGTCAATAAACAGAACGACTGAACGCAATTAATAGAATTTGCTCAAGTCAATACATGGAGTGACTCGTGTCAATAAACAGAAGGACTCGACTCAATAAACGAAGTCACGAGTCAATAAACAGTAACTATTACTCAACTTAGTAAAATGAATTTAATCGAGTCGGTAGATAGGGAGGCTCGAGTCAATAAATTGAATGACTAGTCGCTAAAACCCGAAGGCCAAGCACTTGCCCTCTGCCCCAGCCAACAACTCGCTTCGCGCAACGAACCACCACCGTCATCGGTGTTTTGTGAATAACTCAACAGCCAATGCCCCAACAGAGAAGTAGACAAAAGGAGGCGATTCTCCAAGGTGTTATCTGTCATCTCCGGGCACCATTGAAAAACTTGATTGGTTTTACATCGCTGGCTGTGGAATTGCGACAGGATCCAAAACCATCACTCGCAGATTGCACCTTTTTTTTTTTCTATTTGGACTTTGGCAGTTAATGCCTGCTGCCTCACCAGCTCGCGGATACCTACTGCGTCTCCGACCCTGCTTCTGCGCCCCCGAAGACCCCCACACACAACGCGACGAATCCTGACGCGAAGCACGCCGACACCATCCACACATGGCCGACCCGCTCCTGCCGCGCCCGAGCGACGGCGCCTCCGCGTCCTCGCCCCCGCCTTCGGCCGCCTTGAAACGCGCGTTCGGCGGGCTCGGCGCCATGAGCAAACCTCCCCCCACCACGCCACCGCAGGCCGTCTTCAAGAAACCGGCCGTGACGACCACGGCCTCTCCGCGACGGCCGCGCGCGCCACCTCCTCCGGTTGTGCGCGAAGTTTCGCCTGAGCTCGACGACGCCGCGAGAGCACGCCGGGCGCAGGAGGACGAGATCGCCGCCGACGAGCTCGCCATCACCCGGCTCGAGGCGGAGATTGAACGACTGGAAGCCGCTCAGGCGCAGGAACGCGCGAAAGCGAGGAACCAAGACGAGATGATGTATGCGCGCCCCCCTCTCCCGCGGGTGTGTGTCCGCTGATGACGAGAAGTGCGCGCCTGCTCGCGGCCAATGACGCTTCGTTCGCTTCCCTCCCCCCCGCGCCTACGTTCGACTTCCAAGCCGCCGTCGCGGACCCGGAGATGCCGTCCGCGCTGCCGCTCGCCGTCTCCGACCCGCTGCCGCAGCTCCGCGCGTTCTCGGCACTGACGTTCTCGCGCTCCCTCGTGTCGGCCGTCCCGCCAGGCGCGAGCCGGCGCCACGAGATCGCCGGGTACGCGGGTGCGCCCGTGGCCGCACTGGGGTTCAAGCTGGCCCTCGTCGTCGCGCGCGGCGAGACCGTCGAGGAGCTCGCGTGCTCGGTCAGCCAGTGGGCGCGCGGCGAGCTCGCGTCGACTATCGCCGAGTGCACGCGCGCCTGCGATCCGAAGACACTGCTCTGGGCGCTCAGCACGTACCAGCCCCTGGCCGTCAAGCGCGCGAAGACCTGGGCCCGACTGTGCTGGCGCTATCCGGCGCTGCTGCCGCAGTACGCGCCGAGGAACAGGACGCGCGGCAAGGGGAAGGCGTACAAACCGTCGCCCCGCGAGATCAACGCACTCTTGGGCGACAGCGTGCTCCGCTTCCGGCTCGCGAGCGGCGCCGGGAAGGGGGGGCTGCCGCAGGAGTTTGTCGTCCGCTGGAACATCAGAGTCGACGACGTCGGCGAGGCCGTGAGCACCGTCGACGGCGATGCGCGCGTTCCCGATGTCTGTGAGTGCTCCTCCACTTCCCCCCCCGCGCCGAGGAGCGCGAGACTAAACCGGGCGTGCTTTAGGGACGCACATCGACGCGGACGGGAGCTTGCCTAGAGTGGCGCCGCTGCTCAAGGACCTCGTCGCCGAGCGGGGCGTCTTCGCGGCCGTCAAGTGCATGGTCGAGCTGCTGTTTCCGGACGAGAAGCCGCGCGACTGAGCATCGACTGTCTGTCTGTCCCACTGTCTGTCTGTCCAGCTGTCTGTCTGTCTGTCCAACTGTCTGTCTGTCTATCGGTCAGTCTGTCTTTTTGCGATCCGCATGGGTTTGGCTGGCGTTTGGAGCAGGTGTTCTGCGTCAACAGTAATTTTTCCTCCTTCGCGCCTTCGATGCCTCGTTGCGCCGGCGGAGGAGTTCGCCGTGACTGACATACCTACTGTCTTGCTGCCGCTCGTGCCCTAACCCTTGCGACCTCTGCATTTCGCGGTTCGGTCGGAGGAGCAAATGCTGGGCCTCCGCGGAAGTGTCTCTGGTCCCCGAACTGCAGCTCAACGACGTAAGAAACCATGCACGTCCGGCAGCGGGAAATGTATCCGTCCACGGGGCCCGGGTGCACGAGCTATCACTCGAGCGTAGCGTTCGTCAGTTTGATCGTCCATCTCCTACGGCCCAGCGGTATTCCTCCACCCGCTCGGCGGTGGGGTTGGTCTGCCGGAGGAGGCAGTTGGGGACCCGCGATCTCGAAGCCGGCAGACGCAGCCCGTTCCGGCAGTGTCCGACGAGTGGTCCGCCATGCATGCGCTCGCTCGCTCCGCACTCCAGAGGGGCGGAGGGAAACGCCGAGCATCAAACCGACGCCGCCGGATCCGGACACCACTCGCCAGATCCGGGACACCATCTGCCGGATCTGCGTCCGAGTTCTGGCTCCCGCTCGCTCTCCAATCGAGATGGGGGCCCAGCTCGTCCGGCGCAGTAACCCAGCCCCCCCCCCGGTCTTATCCTGGGACACAGCTGCTGAGCGTCTCGTTTCACCGCATGTTGGCTACCTGCATCCATTGCATAGAGCGTCGCACAAGCAGCGTGCGCCACACCCGCCACCAGTACTCAGCCACTCCGCTAATCTAGGCGAGCCACGACAGGGCAAGCCACGACAAGGCAAGGCAAGACAAGACGAGGATTGCGTCCCCTGCCAGTGCTGTCATACTGTTACATATACTGTCATACATATGCACTCGTCCGAGTCAGCCGTGCATGCATGCACGCCCTGAGCTGAGCTGCATTCAATTCAAGCCTTTTTTTTCTTTTTTTCTTTTTTTTTTTCTGACCCGGCTTCGCAGCAACGCGGGCGGCGCCATGGGCTCGATGATAATCCTGCACGCGTCGGTCACCGAGTACCTGATCCTGTTCGGCACGCCGCTGGGCACCGAGGGCCACTCGGGCCTGCACCTGGCGCACGACTACTTCACGATCCTGGCCGGCGAGCAGAAGCGGTTCCAGCCGGGCGAGATCGAAGCCACGGTGTTCCGGCCCGGCGACCAGAACTACCTCGCGCGCGGCGACGCCACCCAGTACGTGCTCAACGGCTGGGCACTCGAGCTCGCCCAGGGCTGGATCCCCAGCATGCTGCCCTTCGGCTTCCTCGACACGTTCACCAGCACGCTCGACTTCCCCAACCTCTGGAAGACCGTCCGCCTCACCGCCGTCAACATGGTCGGCCAGCTGCTCGTCGGGAAGTTCTAGGCGGGGGAGTGTGGAGTGGAGTGGATGGGATGAAGCCGGATACCCCCGCGGGATATATATATGTATGAATTGTGTTGATAATGTCACGTCACGCCACGGAACGGCTCGGAAAACATACGTAGGCATTGATGTTTGGGGGGCTCTCGTTGTCGATCTGGCAACGTGTCAATAGAGAAGCAGACAAAAGGAGGCGGTTCTCCAGGGTGTTACCCGTCATCTCCGGGCGCCATTGAAAACCCGATTGGTCCCACATCGCTAGTTGTGGAATTGCGACAGGATCCAAAACTATCACTCGCAGATTGCACCCTTTGTTTTCCTATTTGGACTTTGGCAGTTAATGCCTGCCGCCTCTTCGGCTTTGCTTCTGTGCCTCCGAAGACCCCCAAACACAACGTGACGAATCCCGGCGCGAAGCACGCTGACACCATCCACACATGGCCGGCCCGCTCCTGCCGCGCCCAAGCGACGGCGCCTCGGCCTCGCCGAGCGCGTCCTCGCCCCCGCCTTGAAACGCACGTTCGGCGGGCTCGGCGCCATAGGCAAACCGCCCCCCACCGCGCCACCACAAGCCGTCTTCAAGAAACCGGCCGTGACGGCCACGGCCTCTCCGCGACGGCCGCGCGCGCCCCCTCCTCCGGTTGTGCGCGAAGCTTCGCCTGAGCTCGACGACGCCGCGAGAGCGCGCCGGGCGCAGGAGGACGAGATCGCCGCCGACGAGCTCGCCATCACTCGGCTCGAGGCGGAGATCGAACGACCGGAAGCCGCTCAGGCGCAGGAACGCGCGAAAGCGAGGAACCAAGATGAGATGATGTATGCGCGCCCCCCTCTCCCGCGAGTGTGTCTCCGCTGATGACGAGAAGTGCGCGCCTGCTCTCGGCCAATGACGCTTCGTTCGCTTCCCTCCCCCCCGCGCCTACGTTCGACTTCCAAGCCGCCGTCGCGGACCCGGAGATGCCGTCCGCGCTGCCGCTCGCCGTCTCCGACCCGCTGCCGCAGCTCCG
>Ga0307512_10007201_pt1 | contig 11067 bp, 8 predicted proteins | sample 14_EM_MG_FD_200267 | JGI IMG/M metagenome (GOLD analysis project Ga0307512, IMG submission 200267) | Populus trichocarpa ectomycorrhiza microbial communities from riparian zone in the Pacific Northwest, United States - 14_EM | ecosystem: Host-associated > Plants > Roots > Unclassified | place... | reverse complement strand
CGAGCGAGACCGTGTCCCCGGTGATGAGGGTGACCGTGTCCCCCGGCACGGCGAGCGGATCGCCCGGCGAGGCGTCGGCCACCGGGGCGAACACTCCCAGACCGAGGGCAAGGACCACCACGAACAGGCGCATGGATCTACGTCTACGTGACGACGGGGGAGGACGGAACGGAAGGCGCTGGCGTCTTGTCGCCATGTCGAGTACTGGCCACAAAAGCGATACGATGGCGACTCGCACGACACCTGGGGGCGTCCGTGTCCACTGAGTCGTTGTCAACCGCCAGCACGGTCCGCCTGGACCCGGAAGCAGCGGACGTCCACGCCGAAGCCGCACGACTGCGAGCACAGGGCCCAGCCACGGCGGTGGAACTACCGGGAGGCGTACGCGCCTGGTACGTGTCGGACCCCGACCTGATCAGAAGGCTGCTGTCCGACCCGAGGATCTCGAAGGACGCGAGCCGACACTGGCCGGACTACATCACCGGCGCCATCCCGGAAGGCTGGCCACTACGGATCTGGGTGGACGTGCGCAACGCGTTGTCTGCCTACGGCGACGAGCACAAGCGGCTGCGACGCCTCATCGGCGCCGCCTTCACCACCCGCCGAGTGCGCGCGCTGACACCGGTGATCGAGTCCGTGACGAAGGAACTGCTGGACGCCCTGGACCACGAGGACCCGGCGACCCCGGTGGACCTCCGCGCCCGCTTCGCCTGGGTCCTCCCACTGCGCGTGATCAACACGTTGCTGGGCGTCCCGGAAACCATGCACGACGGGTTCCGGCAGGCCATCGAAGGCGCGTTCGCCACCGGCCTGACGGAAGGAGAAGCGGCAGCGAACGGCATAGCCCTGTTCGAACTGCTGGCCGAACTGGTGACCCGCAGAAGAGAATCCCCGGGCGACGACGTGACGTCGGGCTTGATCGAGGCGTACGACAACGACAGCGAGGGCCTGTCGGAGAAGAACTTGCTGGACAGCCTTCTCCTCCTGATAGGAGCAGGCCACGAGACGACGGTCAACCTGATCGACCACGCGATCGTGAACCTGCTGACCCAGCCAGCGGAACTGGCCAAGGTCCGAGAAGGAACCGCGTCCTGGCAGGACGTGGCCGAGGAGTCGCTGCGACACCAGGCCCCACTCGCCACCATGCTGATCCGATTTCCCGTGGTGGACATAGAAGACACGGCGACCGGCTCGCGGTTCGGCACCGGCGAGCCGATAGTGGTCGGCTACGCGGCGGCAGGCAGAGACCCCACGACACACGGAGCAGACGCGGACACGTTCGACATCTCCAGGCCCACCCGCCGAGACCACCTGTCCTTCGGTCACGGCGCCCACTACTGCCTGGGCACCGAACTGGCACGACTGGAAGCCACCATCTCACTGCGCGCCTTGTTCGACCACTTCCCCCAACTCCGCCTGGCAACCCCACCGGACGAACTGAGACCGATTCCGTCCTTCATCTCCAACGGCCACCAAACACTGCCGGCACTGCTGGGGAAAGGCGTGACAACCCGGGCCGGCTAGTTCTCGGCGGCCGATGGCTCGTCCGGCAGTCGCCGCACGACGGGGATTCCTATCCTCGGCGTCTCCGGTTCCGTCCGCTCCGGTTCGGCGCCTGGCCTGCGCCAGGTCCACACGGCTGCCGTGATCGCCAGGGCGACACCGGCGACCAGTGCCCAGACCGCGGGACCGGCGGCGACCGTGGTCGTCACGTCGACCCCTTCGTGCGGGAGGATCGGACCGGGTTGGAGGACGTCCATCCATCACATTGCCTGCGTGATGACCACGGCGACCGCGGCGGTCAGGAACGTCGCGGCGATCACGGCTGCCAGGCCGCCCGCGCGGCTGAGCCGGCGGGCCCGGTCGAACATTCCCAGCATGGCGGCGGCGACCAGTATCGCGACCGCGAACATCAACGGCACGGCGTTCTGGGGTGCGGATGGTCCACTGCTTTCGAGAGCGGCCTGGGTCGCCCCGTCGGACGCGATCTGGACGTCCCACAACGTGATGCGGAAGGTCACGTTCTCCGGGCCGCTGACGGTCTGCACGACGACCAGGTCCTGGAACATGCTGACCATGGTCAGCGCCGCGGCGGCGAGACACAGCAGCGCGCCGATCATGCCCGCTCGACCAGCCGGCTTCCGCACCGCGGGCTCCGGCGGTGCCGGTCGCGGTTCGCCGGCTGGCTCACCCATTTCCCGATTCTCGCACCGCACACAGGGCCGCGAGGGGTAAACCACCGATCGAACAGAAAGAAAAGCTAGCCGAGACCATCCGAAGGAACGAGGTCGGAAGCCCCGACGGGCCGCCCGAGGTGATATCCCTGAGCCTGGTCACACCCGAGCCGCCGCAGGATGTCCAGCTGGTCGCTGTGCTCGACCCCTTCGGCGACAACCGTGAGATCGACAGCGTGCGCCATGGCGACAACGCTCGTCACAATGGCCTCGGCGTCGGAAGACCGACCGAGCCCGGTGACAAAAGTACGATCGATCTTGAGCATGTCGAGCGGCAGAGTCAGCAGCTGGGCGAGCGAGGAATACCCGGTGCCGAAGTCATCGATGGCCAACCGAGCCCCCAGATCCCGCAAAGCGGCAAGAGTCCGTGCTGCGGCAGCCGGATCCCGCATCAAAGCGCTTTCGGTGATTTCCAGACACAACGCATCGGGCGGCAACCCGGCGGCGGCGTCCCGAACCGCGGACACGAGCCCGGGATCATCGAGCTGCCGGGCGGACAGGTTGACGGTGAGCTGCAAACCGGGAAAACGAGCACGCAGCCCGGTGATCTCCGAAGTGGCGGTCCGCAACATATGACCGCCGATGATATTGATGAGATCGCTGTCCTCGGCGAGAGGAATGAACTCGGAGGGAGAAATGGACCCGTACCGAGGATGAGTCCACCGCAACAACCCCTCGACAGCGGCGGTCCGCCCGGAATGCAGATCGACGATCGGCTGGTAGGCCAACCACAGCTGCCCCTCCCGAGGAGCCGACCGAAGATCCTGCTCCAACTGCAACCGGCGCTGACTGCGCTCCCGCAGGTCGACGTCGAAGAACGCGTGCCGTCCCCGCCCCTGGGTCTTCGCCTGGTACATCGCCAGATCAGCGTCCCGGAGCAGATCCTCACCCGACCGGGGATCATCCGGTGCGGCGATCACAATGCCAACGCTCGCGTCGATGTGAAGCTGCCGCCCGTCAACGGAGACAGGCTGGTTCAACGCCGACCGAATGTGCTCGGCGAGACGAGTCGCCTCGGCGTGGGACGAGACATCGGGAGCGATGACCGCGAACTCGTCCCCACCGAGCCGCCCCACGGTGTCGCTGTGCCGCGTGCTCCCACGCAGCCGCGCCCCGACGATCCGCAGCACCTTGTCACCCGCGCTGTGGCCGAGCGAGTCGTTGATGCCCTTGAACTTGTCGAGGTCGACGAACAGGATCGCCGTCGCGCCACGGCGCTGGCCACGAACCGCCGGACTGAGCCGTGAGATCGCCACCGTCCGGTTGTGCAGCCCGGTCAGCGCGTCGTGCGTGGCCTCGTGCTCCCGCCTGCCCTCGATCATCCGGCGTTCGGTGATGTCGGTCAGCGTGATGACGACCGCGGCCGGCAGTGAGCCGTGGGGGTCGAAGGCCCGGCAGCTCGCCGACAGCCACGCGTGCCGCCCGTCCGGGCAGACCGCCCGGAAGATCTGCCCGTTGCGCGGCTCGCCCGTGCGCCGGGTGTGGACGCTCGGGTAGTTCTCCGGCGCCAGGCGTGCGCCACTCTCGTCGTACAGCTCGGCCAGCGCGGACGGCTGGCCGATGACCTCCGCCGCGGTGACGCCGAGGATGCGTTCCGCCGCCGGGTTGAACGACTCGACCTGGCCGGACGTCCCGATCACGATGACGCCCTCCTCGACGGCCGCGACCACCGTGGTGAAGTACTGCTCGGCACGCCGGCGCGCGGTCTCGTCCGCGCAGATGAGCACGTAGCCGTCGGCCATCCTGGCGACCGAGACGCGGACCGCGAGGGGATAGCCGTCCGCCCGCCGGTGGTCCGCCTGGACCACGCCGCCCGCCTCCAGCACCTCGGCGGGATCCAGCGGGGCGCCGACGAGCTGGTGGATCGGCTGGCCGATCGCGTCGGCGGCGTAGTGGCCGTACACCGTCTCCGCGCTCGGGTTCCAGCTCGTCACCACGCCGTTGGCCGTGGTCGCGACGAGCGCGTCGCTGACGTGCGTGACCAGCGCGGCCTGGTAGTGCAGCGCCGCCGCGGCCGCCTTCTGCGCGGTCACGTCACGCATGATCACCTGGTAGGCGGGCCGCCCCTCCCAGTTGGTGCGCACGGACACGGACTCGACGTCGATGGTGCCGCCGTCGAGCCGCATGAGCACGGCCTCGGCCGGCTCGCTCGTCGCGCCGGGCTCGGTCAGGTCCGAGATGCGTTGCAGCATGGCGGGAACCGAGTCGGGGTGGACGAAGTCGACGATCGGCCGACCGAGGACCTCGGCGGTGGAGCCGGCCCGCACGAACCGGACCGCCGCCGGGTTCGCGTACACGATCCGGCCGGCCTCGTGCACGACGATCCCGTCCGGGGTCAGGTCGACGAGCAACCGGTACCGGTCGGTCAGGTCGTCGATCGCCTGCTTCTGGTCGTGCCGGCCGCTCACGTCGGTCGCGATGCCCACCAGGCTGCGGCGGTCGGGATGCTCGGAGACCCGTGCCCGGAACTGGATCCAGCGGACGGCGCCCTCCGGGCTCTCGCACGGCTGTTCCAGCTCGAACCGCTGCCACACCGGCGCGGTCTTCGCCGCGATGGTCAGCGGGGTGACCAGTTCGGACAAGCGGGTCCGCACGCGCCGTTCGTCAGCACCGGGAAGGCCGAGCATCTCGTCGAGCCCTGGCATCCAGGTGAGGCTCCCGGTGGTGAGGTCGAGCCACCACACGACCGCGGACCCGGCCGACAGGGCCAGTTCGACCACCAAGCCATGCTCGGCCTTCGTGTCGCCCATGAGCTCGTACAAGTCATGGCGTCCAGGCCCCATGTGCTGTCCGATCCGTCGTGCCTGTGTCGATGGCTCGCTTTGTCAGCTCCGCTCGCGGGCCATTGTGGAGTTTGCCGCCTCGTCGCGGAACCCGCCCACCTTAGACGTGTTACCGCGCCGCTGTTTCGGCTGCCGCCGTTTGTTGTGGAAAGAGAGTTACCATTGGTCCTGCCGCGGTGCGAATCGGCCTCTCGAGTTGAGGGGACAGTTGATGGCTGTGCAACGAGTGGGGATCTGCGGTATCGGCGTGGTCAGCGGGTACGGGTGGGGCCGCGAACTGCTGTGGGACGGGCTCGTGGCCGGCACTCCGGCCGCCACGGCCACATCCGGGCTCGGGGACACGATGTGGGTGGCACGCGTGCCGGACGGCGGCGTCGCGGCCGACGGCGCGACCCGTTTCTCCAGGGCAATGCGGGCAGCCGCGCGGGAAGCCATTGAGGACGCTGGCGAACGCGGCTGGAATCCCGGCCGGCGCGTCGGCCTGCTGCACGCGGTCGTGCTCGGCGAGGTGGACCTCTGGCGGGATTTCTACACGACGCGCGACGGCAGGCTCCCGGTGCACGAATATCTCGGGTTGATGCCGTCCACGCCGATGTCCACGCTCATGCGGGAATACGGTTTCCACGGCCCGGCGATGGCCGTCTCGGCGATGTGCGCCTCCGGCAACGCGGGCCTGATCACCGCGAAGTCGTGGCTCGACGCCGGCATCGTCGACGACGTCGTCTTCGTGGCCACGGACCTGTCACTCACCCCGGAGAACGTCCGGCACTTCGTCCGGCTCGGTGTCGCGGTCGTCGACGCGGAGCCGCTGGCGGCGTGCCGGCCGTTCCAGCAGGGCAGCAGGGGTTTCATCATGGGCGAGGCCTCGGTGTCGTTCGTCCTGTCCAGCGGCGCCACCCGGCCGTACGTCCACATGCTCGGCGGCGCCATGACACACGACGCCCACCACGTGACCTCGATCGACCCCGAGCTCACCCAGGTCATCAACTGCGTCCAGGACGCCCTGACCAACACCGGGGTGCCGGCCGCGGCCGTGCGCTACCTCAACGCCCACGGGCCTGGCACCGAACAGTGCGACCGCGCCGAGGCCGCGGTACTGGAACGCCTGTTCCCCGCGCACACCAACATCTACTCGGTCAAACCGCTGACCGGGCACTGCCAGGGGGCGGCGTCCGCCGTCGAGGTCGCGGTGACCGCCCTCGGCACCGACCGCGGGCTGGTCCCCGCGCCGCCGACGGTGGCGCCAGGTCACCCGCAGCTGCTCAACGGCCCGACCCCGATCGCCGACGGCATCACCGTCAAGTCCTCGCTCGGCATGGGCGGTCACAACTCCGCCGTCGTCCTCGCGCCGCCGGCCTGACCAGTGCTCATGGCGGCCTGCGCCGGTTCCGCCCGGCCGCGGTGCGGGGTGTGCAGCCAGGCGAGGGTGTCGGTTTCCTTGACCTGTATGTGGGTCGGGATGTAGTCGGCCGGGTCGATGCCGCGGTAGTGGTGGCGGACGACCGCCTGGTAGATCAGGTCGGACACGACGACCACCACGTCCGGCTTGGCGGAGTGACGCAGCTCCTGGTAGAGGGGCTGGCCGTTGACCAGCCGGCAGGTGGTGATGAGGTCGGCGCCGACCCAGCCGTGCGGGTCGCGGTGCACCTCGCCCGCGTGCACCGCCACGCGTAGCTGGATGCGCAGCGGCGGGGCCACAGCGGCGTTGTACCCGCGGATGTGCTCGGCGATGGTCGGGATCACCGGGTCCAGCAGGTCTATCTTGGACACTCGGGCCGGGATGAGCAGGATCATCCCGTCGCCGGTGTGCTCGGTGGCCGCACGGGTGATGCCGGCCGCGTCGAGTCCATTGTGGACGGCGGTGGTGAGCACGTCCCGCGCGCGCAGCAGCGCCTGGTTGTGCCAGCGCCCCGAGCCGGCGATGTCGACGACGATGATCGAGCGGTGCTCCAGCCCGCGTGCGGCTCGCCTGCCGATCCTCAACATGGTCATGGCGGTGTCCTCTCTCGGTTCCGATGTCGTGGGGACACCTGCCTGGTGGCGCTCGCGGTGCCGTTCTCCCCGTGTGGCAGCCAAAAAAACTTCGTTGATTTCCGGGGAGAACCGGAGGGGAGCGGCCACCTGGTTGGTGAACTGACCCGACTCTGCCCTTCGGAGGCTGCACATGACCTCACCCGAGGACCGCGCGTTACGGTTGGTGTGCGTGAACCAGCAGGACGACGACGAACTGGTGACCCGGTTACGCGCGGGGGACTGGAGCGCGCTGGACGGGCTCTACCACCGGTACGCGCTCCCGGTGTTCCAGCGCTGCTGGCGGGTGCTGCGGGAACGGGACGTGTCGTGGCAGGTCACGCACGACACGTTCGCCGCGTTCCTGGCGCACCTGCCCTGCCGGTGCGGTCGCCCACTCCGGGAGTGGCTGTTCGACACCTGTGCCCGCCTGTCCGCGCAGGAGGCCGACGACCGGTCGGGGAGGTGAACCGACGGCTCACCTCCCCTCGCCGGTCAGCTGATGGTGAGCCTCGTGCTGTTCCGTCCGGACAGGACGGCGTCGAGGCTCGGGTCGTAGTCGAGGAGACCGTTGTCCTTCACCACGAACTCGTACTTGCGACCGTCGAGCGCGACGACCTGGTGCTTGCCGGGCATCAACCGCACGGTCTGCTCCTGGCGCGGGTTCTTCCACCCCGCGACGCCCGACACCTGGATGCCGGTGTGCGTGGTGGCCGTCGCGTCGATGGTGATCGCGACCCCGCGAACGGTCAGTGTCGACGTGCCCCGGCCGCCGGCCCACCGGTCGTAGCTCGCGTCGAACTCGACCCGGCCGTCGTCGGTGACCTGGAACCGGACCGTGTTGAGCTGCGGGGTCTGCACGTGGTGCGGGCCGGGTAGCAGCCGCAGCGTGTACGCCGGTTTGTCGAACCGCACACCGATGCCGGAGATCGCGACGTAGGTGTAGTCGACGTCCGACCTGTCGATCGTGATCGGTAGGCCGTGGATGGTGAGTGTGGTGCCTTGGCTGGTGGCGAGGTGGTTGGTGGTCTCGACTTGGCCTGTGTCGGTGACTTGGAAGCGGACGACGGCGCCGGTGGGGGCTTGGACGTAGTGGGGGCCCGGCAGGAGGCGGAGTGTTCGTACTGGTCCGGTGTTGCGCCAGCCGGTGCCGCTGATGGCGGTGTTCGTGTAGTCGGTGTCTGAGGTGTCGAACGTGATCGGTAGGCCGTGGATGGTGAGTGTGGTGCCTTGGCTGGTGGCGAGGTGGTTGGTGGTCTCGACTTGGCCCGCGTCGGTGACTTGGAAGCGGACGACGGCGCCGGTGGGGGCTTGGACGTAGTGGGGGCCCGGCAGGAGGCGGAGTGTTCGTACTGGTCCGGTGTTGCGCCAGCCGGTGCCGCTGATGGCGGTGTTCGTGTAGTCGGTGTCTGAGGTGTCGAACGTAATGGGCAGTCCGTGGATGGCCAGTGTCGATGTTCCTCGGCCGGTGGCCAGGCGGTCGACCGCGTGGTCGAACTCGACCAGGCCTTCCTCGGTGACCTGGAAGCGCACGACACTGCCGGACGAGGACTGGACGTAGTGCGGGCCGGGCAACAGTTGGAGCGTCTTGACCGGGCCTGCGTTGCGCCAGCCGGTGCCGCTCACCGCGGTGTCCGTGTAGTCGGCGTCGGAGGCGTCGACCTTCACCGGCATGCCGTGGACCGCCAGGGTCGACGTGCCCCTGCCCGACACGAGGCGGTCGTAGCGGTGGTCGTAGTCGACGGTCCACGCGTCGGTGACCGTGAAGACGACCCGGTAGCCCATCTGGGTGAGCAGCACGTGCGTGCCGGGCGACAGTGGGTACGACTGGACGGTCCGCGCGTCCCGCCACGCGCCCGCGCCGGAGATCCCGAACTGGACGTAGTCGGCTCCGGTGGCGTCGATGCTGACATCGCGAGCCTGGGGTGGCTGCGCCGTGGTGGTTGTCGTCGTGGTGGGTGGCGGCTCGTCCGGCGGTGGTGTGGTGGGCTGTTCAGGGGTGGCCGGCGTGGTCGTGGGGTCCGGCGGTGTCTCCACGGCGGGGGTCGCGGTGTGGTTCGGCTCGGTCTCCACGGCCGGGGTGGCGGTGGGATTCGGCCTGGTCCCCGGACCGGTGGGGGTCGGCTTCTGCGTGACGGAGCTGGCGGTGGTGGTCGCCGGCGCTGCGACGGGTGACCGCCCAAGCGGCGCCGTGGTCGTGGTCGTGACGACCGGTGGCCGTCCCTCGGCTTCGGCGGTGTTCGAGTCGCCGGGCTGGTCGCCGAGCAGGCCGATCATGATCGTGGCCGCGAGCGCGACACCGCCGACGGTGACCGCGGCGACTCGCTGCACCACGTCCGGGTTCTGCTGCGCGAACTGCACGGCGGAGTCCATCCCGGGGAGCGACGCCATTCGCGTCGCGACGGCCGTCCGCACGCGTTCGGCCAGGCCCGGCGCGTCCTTGGTGGCCAGCTGCACCGGCATGAGCACGGCCGCCGGGCCTGCCGACGTCGGCACGTCGCCACCGCGGCTGAGGAGCGCGAGCACTGCTCTGCGGCGTTCGTCGTCGTCCTGCGCCAGTCCGATCAGTCCTGGTCCCAGTGCCCACTTGCTGTACTCGCGCGCGTCGCGAGCCCTTGGACCGCAGACCGGGCATGCGCCCGCGTGCTTGAGAACCCGGGTGGACTGGGCCGGGTCGAGCACGATGCCCCTGGGACCGGCGCTGAGCATCGCGTCCAGGTCAGGGCAGTGGCGGCGGCCCGTACGCGCGACCACCAGCGCGGCGATGGAGTTCAGCGTCGCCTTTCTGGCCCGTTCGAGCTGCCGGTTCAGCCCGGTGACCGGCATGTCCAGTGCCGTGGCGAGATCGGCGCCCACGACCAGGCACTGTTTCTCCCTGCTTTGCCTGACGTGCTCGCGCATGATCGGTTGGAGGCCGGCGCTGATGCCGTCGATCGCGCCGTCCAGTGTGGCCCACAGCTCCCGCTTGCCGATCAGCATCTCCAGCTCGGTCGGCGCTTCGGGGAGATCGGCGGTGTCCGCCAGCTCGACGTGCGGCTCCGCCGGCGCGGGAGGCAGTTCGGCCGGCAGCTCACCACCATCCCGGCGCCGGGCCTCGTACCGTTCCTTGAGCACGTTGCGTGCGATGCCGACGAGCCAGGCGTCCAGCACGTTCGGCTGGTTTCCCCGGTGGATTCCCTCCAGCGCGCGGGCGAGGACTTCGCTCACGCAGTCGTCGAGATCGGCGGGGTTTGGCAGCCGGGAATGGAAGTACGGGCGCAGGCGGGTCTGACAAAGGCTGAACAGCTCGCGGCGGGCCGTGTCCTCGCCGCGTCGCAGCCGGGCGAGCAGGTCGTCGTTTGGGGTCGTCATCGAGTCTCCCGATGCAGTTGAGACGGGTGCCGAGAGCTCAGTGACGGGGTTGAGGCGATTCTCCCCGTTGGCCGGCGAAGATTTTTTTCTGTCCGTTCGGTATTGTTGCGGGGCGGCTCGGTCGGGTGGAAGTGTCCCGTGGTGGTTTGTCCCTGAATTGACTAACGCGGGGTTCAGCACTGCCGGCTCCGCATTGTTGGTGATTGGCCGTCGGCCGGTTTATCGGCCGCGATCTTGTTTGTCATGGCGGCGAACAGGATGCCCATGACTTGGCCGTTGCTGACGAACACCGCTGCGGGAATGATTGTCCTACCCTGAGATTGCCCGGGTCGAACCGTGGGGGAACGTGATGAGTGAGTTGCACATCAGCACCGAGTTCGACGCCCTGTCGCGCCGCGTCGACGAGATCGCGCCCATCCTGCGAGGTGAGGCCGAGAAGAGCGAGGATCTGCGCCAGCCCACCGAGGACATGGTGCGCGCACTGGACAAGGCCGGTGTGCTGAAGATCGGCATTCCCGCCGAGTTCGGCGGGTACGAGTTCTCGCCGTCACAGGTGGTGCGGACCATCGAACGGCTGTCGTACCACGACGCCTCGGCTGGCTGGACGGTCATGGCCCTCCAGATGGTCACCGGGAGCACGGCGGCCTACCTCGGCGACGAGGCCGTCGCGGATCTCTACCCGGACGTGG